>Ga0209542_10009455_pt1 | contig 17873 bp, 19 predicted proteins | sample RifCSPhighO2_01_FD_184028 | JGI IMG/M metagenome (GOLD analysis project Ga0209542, IMG submission 184028) | Soil microbial communities from Rifle, Colorado - Rifle CSP2_plank highO2_0.1 (SPAdes) (version 2) | ecosystem: Environmental > Terrestrial > Deep subsurface > Rock core/Sediment ...
AGCCGACACGGCGCACCCAATAAGATAGGGACACTTTCGAGTGTCCCTTTTTCATTTTAGATATATTTTCTAAATTTTCTTTTTATGGTGAGCCGTGTCGAACCATCATTTTAAAAGAAGAATGGACAAGAACTTTTTTTTGGCTGGGTCAAGGTCAAGTTTTTTCCAGTATTTAAGCAATTCTTTTTTGTTTATTTTTCCTTTACGGTGAGTTTCATCGAACCGCAAGCCAAAGTTAACCGCCTGCTCCAGCCGCCAAATGGCGTAGGCATTTTTGTCTTTTTTAAGCTCCGCTTCGTCAACCGACCAGTGTTTTGATTGTTTCATTTGAACGCATTATAGCACATAAATCGTTGGATAAACAGCCATTCGTGCTCATTCGCCCATTCGCACGAATGGGCGAATGAGGAAAAGTTATTAACAATTTTGTCATTGTTTGATCATTTCAATTTGCTACAATATTATGTAGCACCTTCCACGCATTGGCGAAGAAAATCCAGCTTCGCGCTGGATAATCTTGGGTGCCGCCAAAAAACCGTCAACAACTCGTAAAGGATGACTATGGCAGCGAAGAAAGAAGCGCAAGAGAAAACAGCTAAGAAGACGTAACGGCTGTAGCTTGAGCGGGAGCTGGGCTCCCCTGGCTCCCGTTAAAACTAAAGGCACATCCCGTTCCCGCAGGGAATCGGATGTGCCTCACTAAATCAATTAATAAATCACCGCAAAAGGTGTTTTTTATTTTTAAATTGTTTCTCAATTCGCTGTTAATAACTCTATTGTTCAAAACTCCAGTTTTATTATAATTTACTTGGTACCTTTAAGTCTTAGCGACGGAGAAATTCCGGGTGCCGAAACCTGTCAATTTAAGGAGATTGTATCATGAAAACCAGGACCACCCGCACTGCCGCTGCCCAGGCAAACCAGAACGCCGCCGATTTCGCCAAGGACGCCGCTGCCCAGGTCGCACGGAACCGCGGCCACTATACCTGGACCTCCGTATCGGCTAACGGTGCTTAATTCCGGCGCGCGCCAGGTAAGCCAACCGTAAGCGGCTGAATTAAAAAAGCCGAAACGGCGCACAGAACAAGTTAGGGACATCCTCGCGATGTCCCGCTTATTTTTCAGGCCAATCCAGGAACTGTATGAGCCGTTGAACGGCTCAATTCCCACCATTTGAGCCAATACTCACTCGACGTCATCCTGCGTCCTTCGCTTGTCATTCTGAACGAAGTGAAGAATCTCAGAGATTCCTCATCCGCCAGTTGGCGGATTCGGAATGACCAAGAGAGATTGCCACGCTCCCTGTTGGTCGCTCGCAATGACAGAAAAAATGTCTCATGCTTGCCCTCCGAAGCTTTAGCGAAGGAGGGTCACTTGTCTCCCTTAAAAAATAGGGCAATAATGAAGTTATGCTTTACAGGAAATTATCAGTATTTATTTTCATAGCGCTTATTGGTTCTATTGTTTCGTTCTCCATCGCCCCGGCAGGATATGCCGCCACAAAAACGCCCTTTTACTACGCCGGGTGGCTTCCGTTTTGGAAAAAACAAAACGGGGCGCAGGATATTTCGGGCAACCTTTATAAATTCCACGAGTTGAGTCCGTTTTCCTACGAAGTAAGAGCAGATGGAACACTTATTGATAGTTTGAAAATAACGGAGGGATTCTGGCCTGCATGGCTTTCTGCGGTTCGGGATTCGGGAGTAAAAAATATTCCCACAATCGCCTGGTTCAACGGCCCCGCGATACACAAGCTTCTTTCAAATAAAAAAACGCGCATAGCACACGAGGACTTGATAACCAAACTCGTGAAGGATATGAAATTTGACGGAATAGATATTGACTACGAAGCCAAGCTCGCGGAAACCAAGTCGTATTTCTCGCTTTTCATACAAGGACTCGCAATCCGGCTTCATCCGCTGAAAAAAATCCTAACCTGCACGGTTGAGGCAAGAACACCGCTTACTTCCCTTCTGGGCGGAGTGCCAAAAGACACGAGAACGGCGAACGATTATGTCGCTCTGAATAAATATTGCGACGAAGTGCGGATTATGGCATACGACCAGGGGCTGATTGACGGACTGCTGGACAGAAAAAAAGGCAACGGCAATTTATACGCTCCGGTGGCCGACCCCGAATGGGCTAAAAAAACGGTGCAGGAAGCGCTCAAATACATCAGCCCGAAAAAAATAATGCTCGGCATTCCGACTTACGGATACGAATATGAAGTAAGCTGGGCTGACGGTTTCACGACTTATAAACGCTTGCGCAGCCATACGTTCTTTCAGGCACTGGACAGGGCCGTAAATGTAAAGGCCGTGCCGCTAAGGAATTCTGCCGGTGAAGTAAGTTTCGCCTACGCCACCAGCACGACAGTTGGCAAGATTTCCGCTTCTCTAACCTGGAATATTTCATCAACCCAGCCGGCTTTCATCGCCTCCACCAGCGCGCAGGGACTTTACACGAGATATGTTTCTTTCAGCGATTCAAAATCGGCGGCGGACAAAATCGCCCTCGCGAAAAAAATGGGTCTCCGTGGCGTCGTATTTTTCAAATTTGACGGCGAACAAGACCCGTTGCTGTGGAAGGAGATGAAATAGCATAGTTCTTGATTCTTAGCCTAAAAACATTAAACTCTATTTCAATGGAGGACATATCCAATTATGAAAAACTGAAAGAAGACGCTAGAAAATTTTACAGCGAAATAGTTAGTGTTTTTTCCCCCGTTTTTCAAGAAAAAATATTTTTCAATTCAGAAGGGTTTAATCATATTATTTTTAAAAGCGCCAGAACTGAAAGAGAAAAATCTTCACAGATATTAAGATTCAAATTATTACCCTTGGCCGTTAAACTACTTAAGGAATCAACAACATATCAGGAATTTGAACAAACATTGCAGGAATTTGAAACAAAAAGTTATAAAAAGAAAATAAGAAAAACAAATCCAGTTAAATATTGGGGTGTCATCGCGATAATTGACGGGAGAAAAATAAAAGTCATTGTAAGAAAAATCGGCGATAACGGAACTATGCATTTTTGGAGCGTTGTCCCTGCCTGGGTGACTAATAAATATAGGGATACAAAGTTTTTTACCACGATGAAAGGTATTCCAGAAGAAGATTAAAATAAAAACACCGCCGAAAGCGGTATTTTTACAGTGCCTGCCTTCAGCTTATGTATTAGCCGAATAGGGCTGACGCCCCACAAGCACGTTTTGAGTATAACATGATTGTTTGTGTAAAATCAATAGTTATTAACAGGGCCTAAAAAGGTAGTTTTCAAGACCCGCAGTTGTTTTGTATTAATTACAAAATATCTTGTCTGCGAAGAATATCTATAAGCGCCAAATAATATCCCGGGTTCGTTTTCCATTTTTCTTTGGATTAAATCTCTTTTATTAGGACTATCTTTGGCGTTATCATCATCCTTTTTATCGCCACCGAAATCTACTTTTATAACGTCTCCCATATTTTTATTGTAACAAGCTTTTAGTTAATCTCAAAAAAGTGTTTTTGTCTTAAATGAAAACAAAAAGTCCGCCAGAGCAGACTTTTTGCCGGCGGACATATAACCATTCATTTCCTGAGCCAAGTAGGCGGTTCGCCTATTAAATAGGCAAGGCGGTCAACATAACAAGCATCGCACCCGCATCCTCGGTTGCGTTCTCCGGGCAGATTCTGCACGGAGAAAAAACGGTGCGCGCGAGCGATAAGCCATGGAGGAAACTGGCCATCACTGTAACTGCCGATAAAGATACTAACCATTTCAAGTGCCTCGGTAATGGTTTGGGACGCCTCCTCCGAAGACAACGGGTCATCGCGATGCGGGATTTTAATCTCGGAATTCGGCATATCATGCCTTTCGTAAAAAAGGTTTATCAAAAGTGCTTGTGTATATTCATATCTCATTAGTGGAATAGTTGTCAATGTTGATTTTGTTATTGACCAGATTTCCTAAATTGTTTAAAATAATCCAACGAAATAAATGCACTCATAGCTTAGTTGGTAGACCTGCCCGCCGACTTGTCCGCCATAGCTTTAGCGACGGCGGGAGCCTTGGCGAAGGAGGGGCGGCTCCATTTATAAAATTTTAATTTCGATTAAAATTTTATCAGTCGGTTCGTTCGCCAAAAGTAAATGCGTCCATAGCTCAGTTGGTAGAGCAGCTCCCTTTTAAGGAGAAGGTCCCAGGTTCGATCCCTGGTGGACGCACAAAAGACAGACGCATTTACTTTTGGCTCTCTGCCGACTGTAAAGAGAAGGTCGCAGGCCGAAGGTCCTGAGTAAAATCGAAGGATTCTATCCCTGCTGAGTGCACAAAAAACCCTTACTCTCCTTCCCCCAATTCTTCAAGTAATTTTTTGGCTTTTGAGTCCAGCTTTCTTGGCGCTTTGACGATAAAGTTAACCAGCAAATCCCCTCTTCCGAACGAGCCGAAATGAGGCATTCCTTCTCCGCCTATCCTTAAATCTTCTTTCAAATTAAAGTTCGCCGGAATTTCAAAATCCATTTTGCCTCCGCTGATTGTGGAAACTTCTATTTTTTTACCGAGTAAAAGGTCCATTATTTTTATTTCCTTTCTGACAATCAAATCGTCGCCCTTCCGCTCGAAAACCGAATTCGGCATAATTCTTATTCTGACATAGAGGTCTCCTGTCGGCGTACCGAGTTCTCCGGCTTCGCCCGCGCCCTTCACTTTTATAATCTGATTGTCCTGAACGCCCGGCAATATATCCACCTGAATTGTCCTCTCGCCTTCAATTCTGCCTCCACCCTTACAGTTTTTACAAACCTTATTGGATATTGTGCCGGAACCGCGGCACTGGCCGCACGGCTTTACCTGCGAAAAACTTCCGAAGAAGGTCTGGCGCTTCTCCCGAATTTCGCCCTTGCCCGCGCAGGCATCGCAAGTTTTTGAACCGGCCGATTGGTCGCCGCCTTTTCCTTTGCACTCGCCGCAGGTCAGCGAAGTTCTTACCTTTACCGAACGCGCCGCTCCGCGGAAAGCTTCTTCAAGCGTTACCTCCTGCAATAACTCAAGGTCGGAACCGCGCTCATAGGTCCGCCGCCTCGGCTTAACCCCCATTTCTTCAAAAAAGCTTTCAAACATCTCGCTCATGTCACCGGCATCCTGGAAAGAGAAATCAAAACCCTGCCCTCCCGCGAATCCGCCGAAGCCGCCGAAAGGATTTTGTCCCACGCCCCAGCCAGCACCCGGTCCGCCATGCGCGCCAAACGGCTCGGCGGCGCCGAAACGGTCGTAATTGGAACGCTTGGACTTATCTGAAAGAACTTGATAGGCCTCATTTAGCTCTTTGAACTTGCCTTCGTCGCCGCCAGATTTATCCGGGTGATACTTATGCGCGAGCTTGCGGTAGGCCTTTTTTATTTCGTCATCGGAAGCGCTTTTTGTGACCCCAAGAATTTGATAGTAGTCTCTGTTCATTGTCTTTAATAATATCAACGAAAAAAGATAGTCGCAAGCGCGATTAACTATTGTTCGCGATTATTACACAAACTTCACGGTTTCTTTGGTGGTCGACTCGCCGCGTATGGCTATGAAATTAAGCGCCATAAGAAGCTGGTAAACAAGAAACGAAACTAAAGCGGATAGCCATATGATAATAGCTCCGAAGCTCCGCGCTATAAGAAAAAGCACCGCCAGCCATGCCGCTATGAACCATCCGCCGAATTGCTCTCTCCAGTTAACCAAAGATTTAAGAACGAGGTCGTAAGAAACGTCTCTTAAAGTTTCTTCGCCGCTAAGGTTGCTGCCTAAAAATTTTCTAAGCTGTTCTTGCGTTTGCGATAAAATCTCGTTAAGTAAAGTTTTTTGTGCGGGGGCTGGCAAATCTTCATATGGGTGCGTTCCGGTAAGATTATAAATTGTGATTTGTTTGGCAAGGTCGTTAACGCTGGAATTGAAATTTATTTCCGGATAAAAGTCATGAATGAATCCGGTGGAGAACGTAAAAATGCCGCCGAAAGCCGGTTTTGAAATGAAAATGTTTTTACTGTCCCAGTGCGGCAGATAAAAAATTATTACGATAAACGCCAAAGCGGTCATTGTTTTATTCAAAAGCGGGAAGGTAGATTTCAAAAATCTGACCTCGATGCAATTGAGAATTTCTGAACGGCTTAGAATTTCTCCCCAAAGCGAAAATACGAGAAAAATTCCCCCGGCGACCGCGAGATAGAAAATTTGCTCATTCAGGAAAAAAGAAAGAATAGCTATTGTTTCCAAAACCAGAACAAAAACTCTCCGCAAAAGACTTTTTGTCAAAATGACTTCCAGAGAAGAAAAAAGAAGGAGCGGGAAAACGCCGAATGAAAGAGCGACCACCCCTCCGGTTTGCAGAAAATTATTCGCGGAATAACCGAAATAAAACGCCGAAGCGACAGTCAAAAAATCAATGGCGATTGATTTATAAAAACCCTTGGGCCTGATTACCTTCTCGGCCGGAATTTGCTCAAGAAGATTTCCCCTCGTCCCCCTTATCGTGTTCTCCAGGTTGCTCAGCATTATCTTTATTATAAACGTTTTGTCCGATTTTTTGAATCTCCGCTGAAAGTTCGGCTATTCCGGACTTCAGTGTTTCAACCTCACGGTTTTCAAGCAATGCCTTTTTGAGAGTTTCTATTTTCTCGGTAATGCCTGTTTTTACGTCTGCCGGGAGTTTCTCGCCGGCGTCTTTAAGCGCCTTTTCGGCCGTATAAACAAGCGTTTCCGCCTGATTTCTGGTCTCGGCCAAATCGCGCTTCTTGGCGTCTTCGGCGGCGTAAGCCGTGGCTTCATTCTTGAGTTTTTCTACTTCTTCTTTGGACAAACTTGTGGAAGCTTCAATTTTTACGGATTGTGATTTGCCTGTAGCTTTGTCTTTGGCGGAAACGTTCAAAATACCATTAGCGTCAATGTCGAAAGTCACTTCAACTTGCGGGAGGCCGCGCGGCGAAGGCGGAATACCGTCAAGAACAAAGCGCGCAAGCGTCTTATTGTCAGCGGCCATCGGGCGCTCTCCCTGGAGAACATGTATTTCCACCGACATTTGGTTGTCGGCAGCCGTGGAGAATGTCTGCGACTTTGATGTCGGAACGGTCGTATTTTTTGAAATCATCGGCGTGGCAACGGAACCGAGCGTTTCAATGCTCAATGTCAGCGGCGTAACATCCAAAAGCAAAATATCTTTTACGTCGCCTTGAAGAATTCCCGCCTGTACCGCCGCGCCGAGCGCCACTACTTCGTCGGGGTTAATGCCTTTGTGCGGCTCTTTGCCAAAAAGTTTTTTGACGGCTTCCTGTATGGCAGGCATTCTCGTTTGTCCGCCCACGAGAATTATTTCGTTTATTTCCGAAAGTGAAAACCCGGCTCCTTTAACGGTATCCCCCGTTAATTTTATCGAATGGTCTATGTAATCCTGCACAAGCGATTCCAATTTGGCGCGCGAAAGTTTCAGCAAGAAGTGTTTCGGGCCGGCCGCGTCTGAAGTGATATAAGGAAGGTTGACTTCCGTTTCGGTGACAGTGGAAAGTTCGTGTTTGGCGCGTTCAACGGCTTCCTTCAGGCGTTGTAAAGCCAGCGGGTCTTTTGATATGTCTATGCCTTCCTGTTTCTTGTATTCGGCAACAAGATATTCATTGACGCGTTTATCGAAATCGTCTCCGCCCAAATGAGTGTCGCCGCCGGTTGAACGAACCTCAACAACATCGTCGCCGACTTCAAGAACGGAAACATCAAAAGTTCCGCCGCCGAAATCGTAAACGACAATTTTTTCGTTCTTTTGCTTGTTAAGCCCGTAAGCGAGCGCGGCCGCGGTGGGCTCGTTGATGATGCGTCTGACTTTTAGTCCGGCTATTTCTCCGGCGTTCTTGGTGGCTTGTCTCTGCGAGTCGTTAAAATAAGCCGGAACTGTAATAACGGCTTCTTCTATTTTTTCACCAAGCTTGGCTTCCGCGTCCGCTTTGAGTTTTACGAGAATGAAAGATGAAATTTCTTCCGGAGAGTAAAATTTATCCGACATCTTTACCTCAACGCCTCCGCTGGCACTCGCTTGAATATCGTAAGGCAGCCATGCCTTATCGCGCTGAACTTCGGCATCCGTAAACTTGCGTCCGATAAGGCGCTTTACGGAAAAAATCGTGTTCTTCGGGTTGGTTATTGCCTGTCTTTTCGCGAGAAGCCCCGCCAAGCGTTCGTTGGCTTTGCTTATGGCGACAACTGACGGAGTCGTTCGCACTCCTTCCGTATTTTCCAGAATGCGCGGCTCGCCTCCTTCGACAATTGCCGTGGCCGAGTTTGTAGTACCGAGATCTATGCCAAGTATTTTACTCATAGTTTTTGAATTATGATTTGTTTTTAAAATAATTTCAACCTTTCCCCTTACTCACCTTCACCCTCGCCGGCCTCAAAATTTTATCGCGCAATTTATATCCGGATTCAATTATTTCAAGAATCGTTCCAACGGGTTGTTCCGATTCAATTTCAACCATCGCTTCCGAAAGAGAGGGGTCGAATTTATCGCCTATCTTAACGGACAAAATCTCCAATCCCCGTTGCTTCAAAACGTTATCCAGCTTAGAACGAACCATATAAACTCCTTTTTCAACCGGACCCGCTTTTTCCAGCGCCGCCAATCCAAGGTCAAAACTGTCCAGAACGCCGATTAATTCTTCCAAAATGTCTTCGTTTGCGAAACGTATTAAATCTTCAAAGCGTTTGCCTTCGTCTTTTTTGTAATTCAAAAAATCCGCTTTCGCCCTCTGCCAGCCGGCAAGATATTCGTCCCGCTGTTTTTCTGCTTCAGCCAATTTTTCTTCAACTGTCAGCTCTGTTTTTTGAGCCGGTGTCGGAGCATTTTTCTCCTCGCCATTTTGTTTTATCTCATCCATAGTTTTTATTATTAACGTTTATAGTACATCGTTTACGACTATATCACAAAATCGGCTACATTATAACGCTTAATAGAAATTTTGCAAGTGGGTAAAGATTTTTATACATGTCGCAAAATGTTACAATTGATGCATGACCGAAGCAGAAAAACTTTTACAAAACTATCTGGACCATTTGGAAATTGAACGGAACCGCTCGCCGAAGACGCGCGAAAGTTATGAACACTATCTAAAGGAGTTCTTGTCCTTCGCCAAAATAAAATCTCCTTCCGATATTACCGATGATGCCGTCAGAAACTTCCGCATTGCCCTTGCCCGCCCAAATTTTTCGCAGAAAAACTTAGGAGGGCGAGCCCGCAAGGAACTCAAAAAAATCACGCAGAATTATTACGTCATAGCCATCAGAAATTTTCTGAAGTATCTCGCCAAGCGCGATATTAAAGCCCTCTCCGCCGATAAAATAGAACTTCCGAAAACGCCCAGCCGCCAGATATCAATAATCGAATACCATGACCTTGAGCGCTTGCTTTCCGCCCCAAGCGGTTCCGACCTGCGTTCGCTCCGCGACAGAGCGATTCTTGAAACATTTTTCTCTACCGGTCTCCGCATCTCCGAACTCTGCTCATTAAGCCGTTACATAGATTTGGAACGCGGAGAGCTCACTATCCGAGGCAAGGGTGACAAATTACGCATCGTATTTTTATCCGAACGCGCCAAGAAAGCAATCAAAAATTATCTGGACAAGCGCACAGATGCCGACGAGGCGATGTTCGTTAGTTTAACAAAAAAACCAGGTGTTAAAAGTCATGAGTCAAAAGTTATTGGTCGTATAATCCCCCGCGCCGTCCAGCGCCTGGTGAACTTTTACGCGCGGAAAGCCGGCATCGCCGACCATATAACGCCGCATCAGCTTCGCCACCAGTTCGCCACGGATTTATTGCTCAACGGCGCCGATTTGCGCTCTGTGCAATCGCTCCTCGGTCACTCCAATATTTCCACGACGCAAATTTATACTCACCTGACAAACAAAGAACTCCGCGAAATACATAAATCTTTCCACGGCCGAAGGAGAAAACAATAGTAAATCTGACCACCACAACATTCCAACATTCTGCCCGCTACGCCATGCGTCAGCGAGGCGAGCAGAATGTTGGAATGTTGTGAGTGATAAACAAAATTAAAGTTTGTAGCTAAAAAGGGAACGAACATTATTCTCTAATTCGCCCCAGTAGTAGAGCATAGCTCACTACGGGGCAGGCGCGAATTAGAGAAGAGAATAGTTAAAAATGAAGAAGCCCGTTTGGGAGTGGGCTCCTTCGCGGGCGAAATTTTGGATGACTCTGACAGTCCGAGAACATGACCTTATTAGAGTTGTTTAAGTATGTCTCCGGCGGTTACGTTGCCGAAATCCAAAACCGTAATATCCAAACCGGTTCTGAAATGTATGGATGAAGTAATATAGCGTGCCCATTGCCCAATCTTCAGCTCGCCACTCACATCGGCTACCGGTATTCCTAATGCGGTTGCGATGTAGTAAATCGCAATTTCGCGATTCGTTTCGTGAGTTGCAGTAGACATTGGTGTTCTCCTTTCAAGTTGCTATCCCCAAACAAAATTGGGTTTATAGAAACATAGAACAATAGCCACGATATATCAACGAACCACTTATACACAACTATCCTTAAATACTCCAGTATTTAAGGATAGTTGTTGTAAGGAATTTACCGGTTAACCGACAAAATCCAATTCGCCATTTCGCGGCCGAGTTCTTTTTCTCTGTTTTTGAAGCTGTGATTGGCTCCCTTGAGTATTTTGCCAGAAAAATATTTTTCAGGAATTTGCTTGCGGAACGCTTCCATTATTTCGGGAACAGGGCGGTCGGCGTGCTGTTCTTTGTTTCCGATTAAAACCAAAACCGGCAGGCGAACTTTTTTAGCCCATCTGAACTTTCTTTTAGGGTCATAATATGGAAAAGTATCTTCATTCATTCTTTCGCGGGCTATGCTCCAAAACCGCACAGCTGTATAAAATTGGCCACCGGTCATTTTTAAAGGAAGCAATTCTTCGCCCTTGTCACGCTTAACCATTTTCCCGGCAGTTTCGAGCGCTTTTTTATATTTTCTGCCCAAATCTTTCTTAATTCCCGGTATATCGCTCATTGGTCCAAGCAACCCTATTCCGGCGAGTCCATGTCCCCCTTTTTCCAAAATATAATAAGCGGATTTATTGGCTCCCGTGCTGTGCCCGAAAAGAAAAATCTTTTTGTATCCCCTTTTTCGGCAGAAACGGAGCATCGCTTCAATGTCCAAAACCGACTGTTCAAATTTCTCAAAGCTCGTCCCAAAATATTTATATTTACTCTTTTTTATACCTCTTTTTATACCTCCTTTACTCTTTTTACTTTCAACATTTAACGAGTTGATATTGCCCAGTCCGCGGTGGTCAAAAATCGCGAACGAAATTCCTTTCCGTCCCAGCGCTTCGGCAATCGCGTGAATACGTTTAGGGCTGTGCGAAAATCTTCCAGTTAGCCCGCTTAACCAAAGTGCAACTGTTTTGGTTTTACGTTTTGGAGCAAAAACCAGCCCCTCAAACCGGAGCCCGTCTTTTGTTTTTATCTGATTAAGTTCACAAAGCATGTTTTTGATTAGCTTTTTCGCCCCGCATTCTGCGGGGCACAAGATTTTGTAAAACTCGTAATCTCGTTAACAAAATCTAGTGTGCACCCCGTTAGAAATTTTTATGTTGGGTCGTATATCATCATACAATCCCATCATAAGAAGATTCAAGCCAATTTAAAAATTAATGAAAAGGGGAAGAAACAATTTTGTTTGATAGTCATAGGACAATTCCATAGAATTGTCCTATGACTATTTTAGTGACTATTTTAGGGCAATCTCAATTATTTTTTGAAAATCTTTAGGCAGTTGCTGATTAAAAGAATAAAAAACATGGCCGGATGCCCCTTGCGCCTCTACGACGTCTAAATTCTTCAACAGCGCCAAATGGTTTGAGGTTGCCTTGAAGGAAATTTCAAGATTTCCCGCGATGTCAGTGACGCTCATCTTTCTGCCGTCAGCCAACAGCTTAATTATCTTAAGCCGGTTGATATTCGCCAGAGCTCTAAAAACCACGGTCCACCTTTTCATATTTGTTTTATTATAATCTAATAATAAGCGACTTTTTTATTTTTTTATTATGGATATCTACGCATCTATGGTGTACATCAGCATCATAGGACAATTCTATGGAATTGTACAATGAGGACATGTACAGGAGATTTTTTGTCTGCCCGCATCTGGAGAAAGAATATCGGAATGTTATTTTGTTTTCCAGAATCAGATGAAGGATGGGCTTAAGAATTCATTTTGTGCTTTTTCACTGAAGGTTTTTAATCTTTTGCCTTTTGGTTTCGGCTTGACGGACGCGTGATTCGTCCATTCCAAAGTGATGGGCAATTTCATGCCAAACGGTGTCTTTCGCAATCTCCTTTATGTCTTTCTCATTAAGGGCCTCGTCCTCGATCGGCTTTTTAAAAATGGTTATTTTATCGGGAATTACACCCGTATAGTTGGTTCCCCTCTCGCCTTGCGGCACTCCTTCATACAAACCAAACAGCGTCCAACCCTGTTCGATATTCAATTTCTTTTTCTGGGCCGGCGTTGGCTTGTTTTCAATGATAATCGCCACATTATCCAATTTCCGCAGAAATTTTTCCGGAATCGCGTTTATTCCCTCTGCCACGATTTTCTCAAATTTATCCCGCTTTAATTTTCGCATAAATTTTTTGGTATTTGATTGAGTTTGCAAAGCATGTTTTATATTTGTATATTTTTAAATATTTTCTGAAAAACAAGCAAAGAAAACAAAACTACTGGTAGTGAAAGAACTGCATTTTGAGGATTTAACTGATTTGCAAAGAATAAAACCACAATACTTAAAAATCCCAGAACTAAACTCAAAAATACTGCTTGTTGTTTCAATTTCCAATAGAGCGACCCAAAAACTATTGGGAATAGAGCTATGTTTAAACTCGCGAGAGAAAATCCGAGAGTCAAAATGTTTTGATAGAAAATACTGACAAGTATTGCTAACACGATAAACAAAATCATGAAAAAGCGAGTAAGCTTTTTCATAGATTCATCGGTATATTTTTGAGAATAGTTTTTGAGGTCGCGAGTGAAAATTGATGAAACAACAAAGGTAACTGTGTCGGAAGACGAAAGCGTAACCGCATACAACAAAACCATGCCAAGTTCCTTCAGTCCGAACGGAAGTAAGTTTGAAAATCCAGTGACCAAGGCGTTTTCTGGGAGGATATTCGGAAAAAATTGTTTTGTTGCTAGCCCAACTACACTAACAACAACTGCAAAAATCAAAATTATAAATACAGAATAATTTAATCCTCGTCTTAAGTTTCGTTCATCTTTAGTCGCAAAAATTCGTTGCCATAAATCTGGAGCAACCATAATTCCAAAACCAGCTAGAACAAGAAAACCAATTATATTCCCAAACCCTAGTGTACCGAGATTAAATTCTGAAACTGGGATGTAGGTTTTTCCGAGAAGAAAAATTACAACCGAAAACGTCATTATAAACGCAATTATTACTTGAAAGAAATCTGTTCTCACTACTGCTTTAAAACCAGCAAGTAAAAGATAAGTTAAAACTATTGCCCCGCCAATTACAACAGAAAGAAAATATGGAATAGGAAAAATGGCCGATAAAACTTTGCCGCTAATTACCAAATTCACTATGAGCAATAAGAAAAATTGTAGAACCAGAAAAAACGAAAACATAAGGCCATTTTTCTTTCCCAGGATTCTGAAAAAATATTCTGGCATGGAGTATATTTTCAATTCATCAGCTTTCTGCTTAATTTTCCAAGCATATTTTTTTAGTAATAAAAGTCCTAATGCTAAACCAATGAAAAGCCAGATGGCAGAAAAACCATATTGGTAAACATATGCTATATAAATGGCCAAAAATGCACCGTCAAAAAAAGCAGCACTCATTGTGGTGGCAACCTGAACGCCCTCTACCTTGCGTTCGGCAATCATAAAATCGTCTTCAGTTTCTTTCCGAGAGGAAACTACACCAATAATCGCAACAATTGTTATAAATAAGATAAAGAATATGATTGATGGTGCCATAAAATTTAAAATTATTTTAATAATTCTTCTGTGTAATTTTTGTGGACGGTACTGGATTCGAACCAGTGACCCCTGCAATGTGAATGCAGTGCTCTAACCAGCTGAGCTAACCGTCCCGCGCGATAAAATCATGGTTCGCGTAACTCACCATAAATTGAAACAATACCAAGAAACGCTATTATGAACAAGATGACTCGACAAAATAAACTTCTGCTCCTTGTAGCTTTTTTAGCCACAGTTGCGGTTCTCTTTTATAAACTCGGCTACGACCGGCACGCGGCCGACTTACTTATTCCAAGCCAAGCAAACATAACGGCTGTCGAAAACCGAACCGCAACAATAATCGACAAGTTGCCGGACAAGTTGGCCGCAAACTCTTCTTTGTTGACAAAAAGTCAACAAACTATAAATGGCGAACAAGCTCCAGGGACACAAACTGGAAATTCTTCGGCAACCGAAATAGTCCCGGGTCAAGTAATCAGAGTAATTGATGGCGATACAATCGTGGTAAATATTAATGCCTTGCCCGTTCATGTCCGCTTGATAGGCATAAACTCTCCGGAACTTAACGACAAAAGACCACAAGTCGCCTGCCTCGCGCAGAAAGCAAAAGAAGAAGCCGAAAAACTTCTCAATGGACAAAATATATATTTGGAGAAAGACCCAACGCAGGGCGATTACGATAGATACAATCGATTGCTCGCTTATGTTTTTCTGCCGGCCGATTCGGCTTCGCTTCCCTCGGCACAACTCGGGACAGGCACCACAAGCGGCGTAAATTTTAACAAACTGATGATTGAAAATGGCTACGCTTATGAACACACATACTTTCTCCCCTACAAATATCAACGCGAATTCAAAGACGCCCAGGCCAAAGTGCGGACCGCGCAAAAAGGTTTATGGAATCCGGATATTTGCGGGAATTAATGAATCGCCTGCTTATTGAGTTACAGCTTCTGGTTGAGGTTGAGGAGCCGCTGTGGTTTGCGGGGCAGGCGCCGGTTGAAACACGCCCTGCGTCTGCGGTACGTTCTGCTGAATCGCTTGCGGGACGCCGAGCGGAATCTGCGGAATCTGGTTTTGCATCATATTTTTTAGTTGCTCCGGAGTGGGGCCGGTTTGTCTGGAATCAGGTCCGGCTGGAACATTCATCCGCGCGCCCGGCGCGATTGACGGCATATTCTTTTGTATCATCTCTTTAAGTTGTTCTGCTGATGGAGCGCCGGATATATTGTTTTTCTGCTCGTTAGATCCTCTTTTCTGGAGCATCTCTTTTATTTGTTCAGGAGTCGGAGAGCCGGAAGCAGGAGGCATCCTGTTTTGAATCATCTCTTTGAGTTGTTCCTGCGTGGGAGCTCCAGGAGTATTTGCGGGAAAACCTCTCTTTTCCATCATTTCCCTAATGTCTCCAATGTCTCCTACGCCCGGAGCTTCTTTTCTTTCAATCATTCCTCTTATCTGCTCTGGAGTTGGCCCTGTTTGTCCGTCACCGGGCCGGATATTGCCCGGAGCAATGTTTTGCGTCATGCATTGCCCTATCACAGATTGAATCTGCCTCTGGTCAAGACCCTTCATCTGCTCCGGGTCGCCCGACTGCATTTTCTCAAAGAAATCGCCGCCGAGTTTCTGTTTGACGCAATCGCGCGCCTCGGCCGGAATCCCGTCCAATTGCCTTGCGCCATCCTGCATTCTCTCTCTTGAAACTTCCCTCATTTTCTCGAAACATTCTTTAACCTTGTCGCCTTTTTCGGGAGAATCAATGTCGCCCTGCTGCATTTTCTGGAAATCCTCCGCGCCCAATGAATTCTGTAGGCAGGTAGAAACTTCCGGTGGAGCGTTTTTCAATCCTTCCTGAATTTTGGCGGTCATTTGCGGCTTGAATTCGTTGAAACATCCCTGTATGACTTCGCCTATGTCTCTGCTCGGCGCCAACTTGCCGCTTTCTATCTGCCCTACGGCATCCGCGCCGATTTTATTTTTGAGACACTGCACCACTTCGCCCGGCATCTGGCTTAATCCGACGCGAAGCCTCGCTGTTCCCTCTTCCATTTTTTTCAATTCCTCCGCGGGAATCAGATTGTGTTCTTTCGCGAAACTGAAGCAGGCCTGCTGATTTTCTTTCTGGTTGCAGAAAGTTTCGCAGGACTCTTTTGAGTTACAGCCGCCGGGGCCCCTGCCGCCCGTTTTCCTTACAATATCGGCCTCTTCCTTGCTGATGAAACCGGCTTTCTCCGCGAAACTCACGCATTCTGTCGCGTGGCTTGAATCAGAACAATATGTCTGGCATGTCTCTTTCGTTTTGCATCCGCCCGGAGTTTCGCCTCTCTTTATGAACGGTAAAACTTTCTTTGCTTCATCAAGTTCTTTTCCTTTGAGCATTCCGCTCGCCTCTGCAAAAGAAATACATTCTTCTACGCGAGACGAATCTGAACAGTAATTTTCACATTCCCCTTTGTTCTTGCACCCGCCAGGCAGTTTGGCGCCGGAGGCAAGCGCTGAATGAACTTGTCTCATCTGCCGGAGTTCTTCTTGCGGCACAAGTCCTGTCTTTTCGGCAAAGGCCAGACATTCCGTCAAGCGGTCCGTGCTCGCCTCGCAGTAATTCGCGCACTCCCCTTTGTTTTTACATCCCCCTGGTCCGCCCGTTCGCGCTATGGAAGCCATTTTTCTGGCGCGCGCTATTTCATCCGATTTCATAAGCCGGTGGGATTCGGCAAAACTAAGGCAACTTTCCGCGTTTTCCGCGATATCGCAATAGGATTTGCAGGAATTTTTATCGGCGCAATTGCCCAGTTCGGGTATCGGAAAAGTTATTTGAGCGGGAGAGAGTGTCTCTGTTTGAGTCGTCGCGCTCTGTGCCGTATCCGGCCCCGCGGTCTGCGCGCTCGCGACGATATATCCCGATATAACGAATGCCACAGCCAGTATTATGACTGAAATATATTTTTGATTATATTTTAGAACCATATTTATTCACCGAATGGGTTAGTTTGAACGGCCTTGAACGGATTTGATTCCGCTTTGAAAGGATTTGTCTCCGGCAGTTTTTCGGCTGCGTTTGGTACGGTCTGTTCGTATATATCCGCTCCCAATCCCTGCCCGGCAGTGGAAGAAGTCGGCGCGGCTTTTTTGCCAACGATGTACCACGCCGCCAAAGCGACAATGATTATTACTGTTGCGAGCAAAACGATGTTTTTTGTATTCATTTATGATGATTTGATTGAATGACCTTTTTATTGATTTAATTATAAACGATAGGCGCAACAGGGCAAGAAGAGATAATAACAAGTGAAAACAAAGCTTATGCTGCATAAAGAGCTTATGAAATCAGGGTATTTTGTAGAAATTAAGCAATTGGGTCATTAATTACCACAATTAGGCAATCACGCTATGCTAACAATTGTAGCTTTTTTAGCTACAACCTATGAAGATAAAAAAACAAAACAGTGCTACTACGCGTAGTAGCACTGTTTTGTTCTAATTACTTATCTCAATTGGTAACCACTAATGGCCATTAGATAACTACTGTATTTCCGCCTGTCCTCCCGCTACTTCAACTTTCTTCTTCAGTTCTTCGGCTTCCTCTTTCTTAAGTCCTTCTTTGAGCATCTTCGGGGCTCCATCGGCAATGTCCTTGGATTCTTTAAGTCCGAGACCGGTGGCCTCCCTGATGACTTTGATGACATTGATTTTCTGCTCGCCTGCCGCTTTCAAAAGAACGTTGAAAGCGGTTTTTTCTTCAACGGCGGCGGCTCCAGCTCCGGCTCCTCCGGCAGACGGGGCGGCGGCTGATATTCCGAACTTCTCTTCAAGGGCTTTGACAAGTTCAGCCAAT
>Ga0209542_10009457_pt1 | contig 17871 bp, 12 predicted proteins | sample RifCSPhighO2_01_FD_184028 | JGI IMG/M metagenome (GOLD analysis project Ga0209542, IMG submission 184028) | Soil microbial communities from Rifle, Colorado - Rifle CSP2_plank highO2_0.1 (SPAdes) (version 2) | ecosystem: Environmental > Terrestrial > Deep subsurface > Rock core/Sediment ...
GCGCTCACGTTTGCGGTCGCGGCGGTTGTTGTCGCGTGCCCTGACTCGCTCGGACTCGCGACTCCCACAGCGGTCGCCGTAGGCACGGGACTTGGCGCGAAGCATGGCATTCTCTTCAAAGATGCCGCAACACTTGAAAGCGCATCCAAAATAAACGCAATTGTTTTTGATAAGACCGGAACGCTTACAGAGGGGAAACCGAAAGTCACTGATATTGTTGCGTTTGGAGGTTACTCCGAAGAAGATGTTCTTCGGTTCGCCGCAAGTCTCGAGGCAAAATCAAATCACCCGATAGCAGCGGCAATTCTTGCGGAAGCAAAAAAGCGCGGCGTTTCTACTTCAAACGAAGTTATGCAGTTTCGCTCGCTTTCTGGATTGGGGCTTGAAGCTGTTGTTGATGGCAAACATGTTCTTACGGGCACCGAACGATTGCTTCGAGATAATGGTATCGACGCGGGAGAAATGAAAGATGTGATTGAGAAACTTTCAGCAGGAGGAAAAACATTAAGCATCGTTGCTGTTGATACAGTGGCTGTCGGGCTCATTGGTATTTTTGATTCCGTGCGCGAGACATCGAAAAAAACGATAACGGAGCTCAAAAAACTTGGCATTGAAACGGCGATGATAACGGGAGATAATAAAAAAACAGCGGAAGTGGTAGGAACACAACTTGGCATTGATCGCGTGTTCGCGGAAGTTATGCCGGAAGACAAAGCAAGTTTTGTAAAGAAATTGCAAAACGAAGGGAAGTTTGTCGCGATGGTGGGTGACGGTGTGAATGACGCGCCTGCGTTAGCACAGTCGGACGTTGGTGTTGCCATTGGCGCGGGAACAGATGTGGCGATTGAAACCGGAAATATTGTGCTCATGAGGTCGGACCCGTATGATATCATCGCGGCGATACGGCTTTCAAAAGCAACGGTCCGAAAAATGAAGCAAAACCTTATCTGGGCGGCAACCTACAACACTCTTGCTATTCCTATTGCGGCAGGTGTGTTGTACCCTGCCTTTGGTTTTTCGATCAGACCGGAATGGGCCGCGCTTCTTATGTCCGGCGATTCGGTCGCGGTAGCCATTAATGCGGTGTTGTTGAAACGTGTTGAGCCAAAATTAAAGGTATGATGATTAATCAACAAATAAAATTATGCTAACGGTAAAAGCTAGCGCAAGGCCGTCCAAAATTCAGGGGATAGGATTGTTTGCTGATGAAAAAATTCTGAAAGGGACGATAACTTGGAGATTTAATTCTCGTTTTGATATTCTCTTTGATCCAGAGGAGGTGAAGAAAATGTCACAGCAACATCAGGAACTTATTGATCGTTATGCTTATCTTTCCATAACAACCGGGAAATACGTTTATTCAATTGATGACAGTAGATTTACAAACCATTCATCGGTGAATGATAATATTGATGTTATGATAGTGCCGGGAGAACCTGAGACTGTGGGGGTTGCAAATCGTGATATAGAAGAGGGAGAGGAAATGTTAGTAAACTATCGCGATTTTGATAAACAGGATGAGAATAGCACAGAAGCATATCTTGATAGCTAATTTTATGAATAAAAATTATCTTTATATTGCTTTAGTTCTTGTGATTGGTATTGTGGGAGCGGTCTTACTCTCTCAAGATAATACAGAATTTTTTGGTGCGCAAAATGCATACATAAGCACGGATTCTTCGGGGTTGCCGGAAGCAACGCAGGCCGAAACCATTGAACTACAGGATGGTGATTCGTACGATCTTGCCGCGAGCTATGTTAAAAAGAATATCAATGGCGTGGAATATCGCATGCTTGCTTATAACGGCTCGATTCCGGGGCCGCTAATTAAAATTCCACAGGGTGCGGAAGTGACAATCAACTTTAAGAACGACATGGATGTAAAGACCCTGCTTCACTCGCATGGTGTAAGGATGGACAATGCTTTTGATGGCTCACAAACGACCCAAGAAGAAATGGAGCCGGGAGAAACTTTTTCATACAAGTTGAAATTTCCCGATGCTGGTATGTATTGGTACCACCCGCACGTCCGGGAAGATTACGAGCAGGAGCTTGGTCTCTATGGCAATTATCTTGTCGTTCCGGAAAATGCAGATTACTGGTCGCCGGTTAACCGCGAAATCGCTTTATTTCTCGATGATATTTTAATTGAAGGTGGACAAATTCGCTTAAACAAAAACGAAGCCGACCACACACTCATGGGCAGATTCGGCAACATGATGCTTGTTAATGGCGAGCCGGAGTATCGCCTTTCCGCAAAAAAGGGCGAGGTCATCCGCTTTTATATTACCAACGCGGCAAATACAAGAACGTTCAACTTTTCGATTCCCGGAGTCATAATGAAGCTTGTCGGAGGTGATGGGGGCGCTGTCGAACGCGAGGAATGGAAAGACGCAGTTATTATCGGGCCTTCGGAGCGTTCGGTTGTGGAAGTTCTGTTTGAAAAGGAGGGGGCGTACACGATGCAAAATAAAACTCCTAATAAAACCTACGCGCTCGGAACGGTTTTAGTGTCAAATGATTCAGCATCTCCATCCTATACCCAAGCGTTTGCGGCGCTTCGCACAAATGCCGCCGCAGTCAAAAGCATTGATCCTTATCGCCGGTATTTCGACAGGCCCGTTGATAAACGCCTTACATTCACCATCAACATGATGGGGGGAATGATGAATTCGTTTGGAGGACACATGATGTCAGACGGAACTATGATGGGTGGCATGGGTATGGGAGAAGTGCCGGAGGGAGGGATTGAATGGGATGATGATATGCAAATGATGAATGAAATGTCTAACAAACAGATGGCGAATTGGAAAATTGTAGACGAAGGCACTAGCAAGACTAACATGGATATCGACTGGAAATTTAAAGTTGGCGAGGTTGTGAAAATCAGGATCACCAATGATGCCAAATCGGCTCATCCCATGCAACACCCTATTCACTTTCACGGCCAGCAATTTTTGGCGCTTGACCGCAACGGCGTACCGCAAACGAATCTTGTATGGAAAGACACAGTACTCGTTCCCGCAGGCCAGTATGTTGATATTCTCCTTAATGTCACCAATCCTGGCAATTGGATGGCGCACTGCCATATTGCCGAGCACTTGGAGGCAGGGATGATGTTTTCTTTTAAGGTGGTGATATAATGCCTATATGTCATTTCGCAAACATATTGTTCTGGTAGGCGATACGCACACGCTTGATCCATTTTTGGGTCCGCTCGCAGATGCGGGCGCGGTGGTAACGCAGGTGAAACAAGTAAGCAAAGTTTTAGATACGGTTATGGAAGTAAAACCGTATGCCATTGTGTTTCTTTTGCCGCGCTACTGGGACGACATTACTTTATTTGTGGATGCGCTTCGGGCAAAAAAGGAGTTTGCCCAAACTCCTGTTTTATATGTAGGTTCACTTATTGAGGGCGAAGATCAGCGCGTGCTTCGCATGAAGGGAGTGCACACGCTGACGTTAGGCCCTCTTCTGCCGCAGGAAGTGGTGCGGTATATAGTCGATAAGCTTAAGTAACACAGCGAGCTGTGTCATCCCGCACTTGATGCGGGATCCATTTCCCGATTGTACTGGATTCCGGATCAAGTCCGGAATGACAATGATGTATTGTATTAACGCTTCATGTTTCAAGTTTTATGTTTTATGATGGGTACATGCCTGCTCTTGTTTTTTTTGAATATATAACCTGGCAATACGGAGAGGGGATTCGTGAGTTCATTGCCGCGTGGCAGAACATCCACTGGTTTTTGTGGCGCGTGTTTTCCGTGTCGTTGCTCGTGCGAACCTTTTTTATGCCATTTCGCCGCACGAGCGAGTCATACGGCCGGGGGTTTGATCCGGGGGCTCTGGCCGAGACGCTCTTAGTTAATGTGGTCACGCGTTTGGTGGGAATGGCGGTGCGAAGCGTATTGCTTGTTGTCGCTCTTTTATTTCAGGCGATTATGTTCGCGGCTGGAAGTATTCTTTTTCTATGGTTTTTATTAGCGCCTGCCGCCATTCCATTGAGCATTCTCGTGGGTATACTCATTATTCTTTTGTAGCGGCATGAGCAATGAACAAGCACAAACGCCGATAACACTCATACCAACTTATACAGGTATTCTTCGGGCTGTGCGTCTGGAAGCGGTGTTGGCAAGATCTTTACGGCATAGTATGCTCGCTTCGTTTTTTTTCCTTACCCTGTTTCTTTTTTTTGTGTGGCTTTTATCATTGTTTGCGGGCGGTTTATTTTTTTCAGAAGACGGGGAACGCGTTCTTCATAAGTTGCTGGGCGGGGTTACGTTGATTGTCTCGGCTCCTTTTTGGTTTTTTACTGTCGCGGAATTTTATTTTCTTACTACTTCCCGTTCAAGGCCGTTGCTTGAAGCGTCTTTTTCAGATGGTCCGCGCGTGTTTGGGGTGAACTATGGGGCCTCGTGCCGGTTATGGCGATTGGATGCCTTCCGAAAAACAGAAGTGGATGTTTCCCAGCTTTACCTGACATTGCGGGATGATTTTTTTATGCAGCAGCTCTTTTTGCGACTCGGAGTTGAACTGGCAGATGTAAAAGAATTTATCGAATCAAAAGAAAAAGAATTGCTTATGTCGCGTGATTTGTTATTTCAAACGCTTGTATATGAAGCGGTGGAAGCAAGGTCCGACATGATAACAGCGCGTGAATTTGCAATGTTGCTTTTTGACATGGATAAGGATTTTGAAGAATTTTTGTTTCGGCATGAAATTCGGAAACAAGATCTTTTGGGCGCGGCGCATTGGGTTTCCACACTGGTTCAATTAAAACAAGCGCAACTCCGTTGGTGGGAACGGGCCATATTGGGTCATATGCCGACATTCGGCGCGAGTCTTATGTTTGGGTATACGTATATACTTGATAAGTTCGCGCGCGACATAAGCGCGGGGAGCCAGGGCGCCATAATTCCGGAGGGCGCGGCGCATGGAAAGGAACTGCAGGAGATTGCTAGCATTCTCGCGCGTTCAGATCAGTCAAACGTAATTTTGGTGGGTGAGCCCGGGTCGGGTAAATCCGCAATCTTAGAACAGCTGACGCGCCTTATTTTAGAAGGTTCAGCCCCGCCCGCGTTGTGGCAAAAACGCTTCATCGCCATGGATTCAGTAACGCTGGTTGCCGCCACCAAACAAAAAGGCGAGCTGGAAGAATTGCTCGTGAGAGTTATGAACGAAGCGGCTACCGCGGGCAATGTGGTGTTGGTGCTTGAACGTTTCCCCGAATTTATTGAATCTGCGAGGCAGATGGGAGTAAATGCCATTTCCATTCTTGAGCCGTATTTGGAAGGGACAGAATTGCAAGTCATCGCGTTGTCGGACAAAGATCAGTATCATCGCGTGTTGGAGTCGAACTCCACCATTACAAAACTCTTTGAGCGCGTGGAGATAGCGGAACCAGATGTTTCCAATATAGTGTATATTTTGGAAGAAATTGCATATGGTTTGGAAAAAACCCACTCTGTCTACATCACTTATCCCGCACTGGTAGAAGCGGCAAACTTGGCTGATCGCTATATTACGAATGGCGCCATGCCCGAAAAAGCAATTGATGTGTTGGAACGCGCGGTAACCGAAGCGGTGAACGCGGGAGAAAAGTTTGTTACCAAACAGCACGTACAACGCGCGGTGGAAGAGCGTACGCATATACCGGTGGAGAAAGCATCGGGGAAGGAAGCGGAAAAACTTTTGCAGATGGAGGAAGTCCTACATCAGCGCGTCATCGGTCAGCATGCGGCAATTACTGCGGTTGCGAACGCCTTGCGACGGGCGCGCGCGGGATTGCAGGCAGGAAAGCGCCCCATTGGCTCGTTCTTGTTTTTGGGACCTACAGGTGTAGGGAAAACAGAGACCGCAAAAGCGCTCGCCCAGATTTATTTTGGTTCGGAAGATGCCATGGCGCGTTTCGATATGTCGGAGTTTCAGGGACCGGAAGGAGTGAGCAAACTCATTGGGTCGTTTGAAACGAGCGAGCCTGGCATGCTTAGCAACGCGCTTCGTTCAAAACCGTTTAGCTTGTTGTTGTTCGATGAATTCGAAAAATCCTCGCGCGATGTGGTGAATTTATTTCTTCAGATATTGGAGGAAGGATTTTTTACCGACGCCCATGGCAAACGAGTTTCCGCGCGGGACGCGATTATTATTACCACCTCAAACGCCGCCGGTAATCTTGTCTGGGACATGGTTCAGCAGGGAAAAGATGTATCCACACTTCAAAAAGAAGTGGTGGACGCTATTCGCCAGCAAGGCGTGTTTGCGCCGGAAATTTTAAACCGGTTTGATGCCATTGTGGTATTTGAGCCGTTAGACAAAGAAAAATTACATGAAGTTGCGAAGTTGCTGTTAGAGGAACTTGCAAAAAATCTCAAAAAACAGGAAATAGAATTCGGTATTACCGAAGAACTCATCGCAAAAGTGGTGGAAATGGGATACGACCCGGTAATGGGCGCGCGTCCTATGCGCCGCGCCATTGCGGATCGCGTGGAGCAAATTATTGCGCGTAGGCTTCTCGATGGATCTCTGCGACGCGGAGGCATCATTCAATTTACGTCAGAAGAAATTCAGACGTTGTGAAGATATCCACAGAGTTGACGAACATAGTGTTTGTTTTGTTGTACAATACGAGAAGGAATATGTGTCAACTTGTTTTACTAAAATAAAGGTCATTTCAATCTTATTCAATCTTATTCACTTATTTATTAAAAAATTCCATGTATACGAATCAAAGTGCGGTTCAAACGGGAGGTGAAGTGCTTTTTACTTCTCTCTCGGTACTCTGGGGCGGCGTAGTCGCTTTCTTGCCTCAATTAGTGGTTGCTCTTATTATTGTTATTTTCGGTTGGGTCATTGCCATTGCCGTTGGACGGTTGGTTATGCAAATTATCGCGGGGCTTAAATTAGACATGGCCTTGGAAGGACTTGGCGCGAAGGAGCTTATGAGTCGGGCAGGGTTTAAGCTTGACTCCGGCGCGTTTTTTGGGGGTTTGGTGCGCTGGTTTTTCATAGTGGTGTTTTTGATGACCGCGGTTGATGTTCTTGGATTGAACGAAGTTACCGCGTTTCTCCGTGACATTGTGCTTTTGTATATCCCGAACGTTATTGTGGCCGCTATTATTTTGGTTGCCGCCGCGGTTCTTGCGGATATTTCACAGAGATTGGTTCGCGGTTCCGCGCAGGCCGCGCATTTGCCATCTGCCGCGTTTTTGGGCGGTGTTGCGAAGTGGGCCATCTGGGTGTTTGCTATTTTAACGGCGCTCTATCAACTGGGTGTCGCGGGGCCGTTTGTGCAGACCTTGTTCACCGGGTTTATCGCGATGATTTCTATCGCTGGCGGCTTGGCATTCGGGTTAGGCGGCAAAGATGCGGCGGCTCGATTTGTGGAGCGTTTGCGGAGCGATATAAATAAATAATAATTGCTTATCGGAAACCCCGCTTTTGCGGGGGTTTCTTTTTGTGGGTATATTCTATTGTTTTCCACAAGTAATGCACATATGCTGGCTGGTGTATTGACTTAATTTCACAGGCATATATAATGGGAAAATACATGGTACGACTGATAAAAATCTCAACAATCGGGACATAATGGCTTTCCTGCCGGCAGGCAGGTTGTGCAAAACGAGTCCCGGTAAGACGGGATTTTTCATTTCTGATGTGACTGAACATTGATAATTGAATAAATCAAGCAGGTCTCGGTGCCTTTATGGTCTTTTCGTCGGTACCGAGACTATAAGCCCGTTCCGGTTATGCCGGAGCGAGGCAAAGTAGGTAAAAAGCAAATTAAATGATGATGAATACACTAAAGTTTTTTAGTGGTGTCTTATAAGAGCATATGGCGGATGCCTTGGCTTTGAGAGGCGATGAAGGACGTGGCGTGACTGCGAAAAGCTTCGGGGAGGTGTCTAGCAACCTTTGATCCGGAGATCTCCGAATGGGGAAACCCCATTCACTGAAGGTGAATGACCTCTGACTTTGTGTTGGGGGAGCAAACCCGGGGAAGTAAAACATTTCAGTACCCGGAGGAAAAGAGAACAATTGTTATTCCCTTAGTAGCGGCGAGCGAAACGGGAAGAGCCTAAACCCAGCTTTACTGCTGGGTGTTGCAGGGAAGTATCGTTCGTAAGAAGGAAGTTACAATAGCGTTGTTAACAGAAGGCGGCTGGAAAGCCCCACCACAGAGGGTAATAGTCCCGTACGTGAAAATGACGTTATACTTTTTGATACTTTTCCTAAGTACCCCGACAAACGACTGCGTCGGGGGAATCTGGCGGGACTAACCGCTAAGGCTAAATACTCTCAAAGACCGATAGTGAACTAGTACCGTGAGGGAAAGGTGAAAAGCAGCCCGGTGAGGGCGATGAAATAGTACCTGAAACCATATGCTTACAAGGACTCGGAGGTCGCCTTAGGCGACTGACGGGGTGCCTATTGAAGAATGAGCCAACGAGTTATCATGTATCCTTTGTCTAAGAGCTTCGGCTCGGAGGCACAGGGAAACCAAGTGTTAATAGCGCGTTTACCTGCTCGAATTTTTGGACTTAAAAAAAAGCCCCCGAAGAGGCTCAAAGAGAAAGCGTGGAATGGACTTTTACCATTATCCTTCAATGTGTGAAGTGTCTTTTTCGTTAGACGACCACGCTTTCGTTCTTAAAGAGAGTCTACCAAGAATAATAAAAAAGTCAAGAGTTTAAAAATTCGAGCAGGTGAGGGTACATGATAGACCCGAAGCTGGGTGAGCTTGCCATGACCAGGGTGAATTCTGGGTAATACCAGGAGGAGGCCCGAACCGGTGAGTGGTGCAAAACTCTCGGATGAGTTGTGGTAAGGAGTGAAAAGCTAATCGAACTCAGTAATAGCTGGTTCTCTCCGAAATAGCTTTTGGGCTAGCGCCTTGAGTGCGCCTGGAGGTAGAGCTACTGGAAGGGTGGTAAAGGGAGCAATCTCGACCGTCCTATCAAACTCCGAATGCCAGGAACGTGAATCAAGGTAGTCAGACTATGGGGGCTAAGCTCCATTGGTCGAAAGGGAAAGAGCCCTGATCGCCATCTAAGGCCCCAAAGTGCATGCTAAGTGTCATAAGGAAGTAAGGATTCCCAAACAGCGAGGAGGTTGGCTTAGAAGCAGCCATCCTTTAAAGAGTGCGTAACAGCTCACTCGTCGAGAGTCCTTGCGCCAAAAATAATCGGGGCTAAGCATGCCGCCGAAGATGCGACTAAGTACTCAATTCGTTGAGTGCTTGGGGTAGGAGAGCGTTCTTTTCGCAGTGAAGTCCACGGCGTGAGCCGGGATGGAGCGGAGAGAAGTGAGAATGTTGGCACAAGTAACCACAATGGCGGTGAGAAACCGCCACACCGTAAGCCCAAGGTTTCCTTGGCGATGGCAATCAGCCAAGGGTTAGGCGGTCCTAAGGTAATGGCGAAAGCCGCAGCTGATGGACAGACGGTTAATATTCCGTCCCCTCGCGCATAATCTATGGAGTGACGGGGAGGTGTAGATTTCGCATGTTATTGGATTTGTGTTCATGTTCATAAGAGGCGTGCCAGGAAAATCCGGTACGCGTTCCGGCGCAAGTTGGAAGCTCAAGGGAATGTGAAAATTCTCCGTTTCGGCGGAGGAAATGAAATCGAAAGCTCCTCCAGGAAAACCTTCTAAGATTATTATGCGTGAGACCGTACCGCAAACCAACGCCGGTGGGCGAGGCGAGTAGCCTCAGGTGAACGGGTGATTCCTCCCTAAGGAACTCGGCAAAAAAGCGGCCGTAACTTCGGGATAAGGCCTTCCCGGCAACGATATAGCAATATATTGAAGCCGGGATGCAACTAAAGTATCTCTGGCGACTGTTTACCAAAAACACAGCTCCCTGCGAACTCGTAAGAGGATGTATAGGGGGTGACACCTGACCAATGCGGGAAGGTTAACGATTGAGGTTCCTGCTTCGCTTTTTGCTTCGCAAAAAGTTACGCAGGACAAGCGCACTCTATGATGCGCCTGTCCTGCGAAGCTCGTAACGAAGTGGAGAGCGAAGTAGGAGCTAAGGTCCGAAGCCCCCGTCAATGTCGGCGATAACTATAATCGTTAACTCGGCTACCTCCTGCCAAAAGCAGGACAAAGAGTTAGGGCGATTGTAAAATTCGACTATTTGCTGGAACAGCTGTTCCTTTAATGGATGAAGATCATATACTACCGAATAGGTGATAATGTATATGTGCAGCCAATCAGCAGGAAAGACTCAATGCTTGCAATAACAAATTGCAAAATGGAAAAAGAAGTACAAAAAATTCTTGCTCAATTTAAGGGCAAACAAAAGTCTCTCAATTATTATCTCGCGGGATTTGTTGATGGCGAAGGCAGTTTCAGTGTTGCCATCATCAAGACAGACATGCAAAAATTCGGTTGGGCGATCAATCCGTGCTTCCAAGTGTACCAGCATGAGAAACATCGCGAAATTCTGGAAGTGTTCAAGTTTGTTTTCCAAACAGGAACAATTTACCGGAAATCCGGAATTCATCCGGTACTGAATTATAGCATCAACTCGATGAGAGGCATTACTGAAAAAGTGATTCCTTTCTTTGATAAGTATCCGCTCATAGTAAAAGGAGAAACATATCAAAAATTCCGCGAAATCGTTTTTGCGATGCAACGGAAAGAACACTCCACAATCGGAGGGTTCAAAAGACTCGTTGATATTGCATATGCAATGAATCAGCAAGGCAAGGGAAGGAGAAGAACAAGAGAAGAAATTTTCTCTACCTTGCCAGAATTATCAACCCGCCTGCCGGATGGGCAGGCATCCAAGCATTGAGAATCCTCAGAGACTATACGTCGAATCTTATTACATTTGTAATTAATTACACATGTGGTGGGAATGATATAGTCCATTCCACATGGCGACATGTGGGGCAAAATGCCTAAGGTAGCGCAATTCCTTGTCTGGTAAGTTCAGACGCGCACGAAAGGTGTAACGACTGGAGAACTGTCTCAGGGAGGAGCCCGGTGAAAATGCAATACCGGTGAAGATGCCGGTTACCTGCTGCGGGACGAAAAGACCCCAGAAGCTTTACTGCAACTTGGTATTGAGCTTACGTTGCACATGCGTAGCATAGACGGGAGGCTTTGAAGTGTCGCTTTCGGGCGGCATGGAGCCAACAGTGAAATACCGTTCTTGTGTGGTGTATGTTCTAACCTCGGCGTAAACCGTCGGGAGACAGTGCCTGGTGGGCAGTTTGTGTGGGGCGCAAGCCTCCTAAAAAGTAACGGAGGCGTTTATTAAGGTCGGCTAGGCGCGGATGGAAATCGCGTTGATAGGGCAATGCCACAAGCCGGCCTGACTGCAAGGAGGACATTCCGAGCAGACGCGAAAGCGGAACATAGTGATCCGATGTCTAGTATTAGAAACAAGGCAAAGCTCAACGGATAAAAGCTACTCTGGGGATAACAGGCTGGTCGCGCCCGAGCGTCCATAGCGACGGCGCGGTTCGGCACCTCGATGTCGGCTCGTCTTATCCTGGTGGTGGAGAAGCTACCAAGGGTTTGGCTGTTCGCCAATTAAAAAGGCACGCGAGCTGGGTTCAGACCGTCAACAAAAGAACCTATAAAAAGAAATCGAGAGCACACGGCGGCTTTCGCAAGCAATTGCGATTGAAAAAACCGACTCATATCGGTGGATTCCTTTCATAGACTATCAACCTGTCATATGCTAGGATAATACCGAGGGAAGTCGTGTATGATTTCAAGATTCTTCTCGGGCTAGTTAATTCTTATCGAGAATTAAATTATTCAAAAAGAAGAATAAATCGTACATTGACCCCGTAGAGACTTGTTCCAATAAAACGGAACAGATTTAATCTTATTGATTAAATAACACGTCGGTCTCCTTCGTAGCTTTATGCGAAGAAGGATGGTGGTATAGTCCAATCCCGTTAGTAATGACGGAAAAAAGAAAATGCGTGAGACAGGTTGGTCTCCTATCTGCAGCAGGCGCTTGATTCTTGAGGGGAGTCTTTCCTAGTACGAGAGGACCGGAAAGAACTGACCTCTGGTCTACCAGCTGTCCCGCCCGGGGCACCGCTGGGTAGCTATGTCGGGAATGGATAACCGCTGAAAGCATCTAAGCGGGAAGCCAACCCCAAGATAAGGAATCATGGATCCCTCGAAGACTACGAGGTTGATAGGCTCTAGGTGTAAGCGCAGTAATGCGTTCAGCCGAGGAGTACTAATAGATTCTAAAGACACCATTAAAAAACTTTATTGTGTTCATCATTATTTGAAATATAGTACTCTGCTTTACCTTATTGTTAGAGCTTTTTGAGTTGGTGACTCGACGCTGTGGAACTACCTCTTCCCATCCCGAACAGAGTCGTAAAACGCAGTAGTGCCGATGGTACTCCACGCTTTGCGCGTGCGGGAGAGTAGGCAGTCGCCAACTTTGAAAGCTGTAATTTTCTTGTATTTTGCTTTATACTGCCACTATGGCACTCGAGTGGAGATCAAAGCGGAAACTTACATTTTTTTCTCTTTTTTTGTCGGTTGTTTTGATTGCGCTCGCGATCGTTTTTTATTCGTTTCTTCCTGCGCCCTCTTGCACGGATGGGCGTCTGAATCAACAGGAAGAGCAGACTGATTGCGGGGGGCCAAACTGTTCAGCGTGTTTAACAGAAAAAGCTGATAATTTGATTGTTCTATGGTCGCGATATTTTGAAGTGAGGCCCGGGGTGTATGATGTTGCCGCACTTATTGAAAACGTAAATCTCACGCTTGGGGTTCAATCACTTCCGTATACGTTCGAATTGTATGATGAATTTGATAGCCGCATCACTACGCATAAAAGTTCCACTTACGCGCTTCCCAATAAACAATTTTTGATATTTTCCGCAAATGTGGAAACAGGGATTCGAAAACCTGTGCGTATGAATTTCCGGCTTGGCACGTTTACATGGGAACTTATGAAGGAGCAAACGCTTCCGCTTATTGTTTCGCGAACAGAACGGACATTTGGCGTTGATCGTCCTCGTTTGGTCGCCACCCTTACGAATTCCGCGTTGTATGACATTACACAAGTTGATATCGCGGTTGTTATTTCTGATGCATCAAACAACGCAATGGCGGTGGGTGAAGTGCGATTGGATAAGGCGCCTGATTCAGGTAGAGTTGAAGCCGCGTTTACCTGGCCACATCCATTTTCTGGCACGCCCGATCAGGTGCAATTTTTTGTGCGGCGAAGACCAGAGTAAATCCCCCTTTATCCCCCCTTTTCTCCGCCAGAGGACGGATCCGCCTTCGGCGGAAAAGGGGGAACTCCTCCCTTTAGAAAAGGGACCTGCCTGCCGGTAGGCAGGGGTTGGGAGGGATTTTGTATTCATAGTAAGCAGGTATTATCTTATATGCTCACTTTTTTCAAACGTTTTGACTGGATTCTTATCGGGTCATTGGTTCCTTTGTTTGTGTGGAGCTTGCTTACATTAAAATCTGTGGGTGGAACCGCGGAGGATTCTTTTTTTTATCGCCAACTTATCTGGATTGGAGTAGGTTTTTTGGTAATGTTTTTAGTGGCGTCCGTGGAATGGCGCTTCTTTGCGCGAAGCGGAGTTGTTCTCGCTCTCTACGGTGTGCTTATTGGTTTGTTGCTGTTTCTTTTTATTGCCGGCACGCGCGTGAAAGGAGCGCTTAGTTGGTTTTCGTTTTCATCCGCGTCATTTCAACCCGCTGAAATAATGAAACTTGTTCTTATTGTGCTTTTGGCAAAGTATTATTCATATCGCCACATTGATATCGCGCGCATCCACCACATTTTTATAACAGGCTTCTATACAGCTCTCCCCTTTACCCTTATTTTAGTACAGCCCGACCTTGGTTCAGCCCTTATTATTTTTGCCATCTGGGCCGGTATGACCATGGTTGCTGGTATCCGTGTGCGCCATTTTATGATGCTTGCGGCGGCTGGTATAGCGAGTGTCGCGCTTGCCTGGGTATATGTTCTCGCGCCCTATCAACAACAGCGCATCAGTACGTTTTTGAACCCCGCAGCCGATCCGCAAGGAACAGGATACAATGCACAACAATCGGTTATTGCGGTTGGTTCCGGACAACTGCTGGGAAAAGGTGTGGGATATGGATCCCAAAGTCGGCTTCAGTTTTTGCCGGAGTCGCGCACTGATTTTATTTTTGCCGCGTTCGCGGAGGAGTGGGGGTTTTTGGGTGTTATATTATTACTTCTCTGTTTTGGTGTGTTTTTATGGCGTGTGCTTGCGATTGGCGAATCCTCGCCCACTAATTTTTCAAAGCTGTTCGCGATAGGTTTTTCCATTTTGGTAGTGGTACAGGGGGTAATACACGTAGGGATGAACATGGGAATGTTACCCATCACAGGGATTACATTCCCCTTTATGAGTTATGGCGGCTCAAGCTTGCTCGCATTGTTCGTGGGGATTGGCATTTTGCAGAACATATATATGCATCGGTCTCTTTCTTATACGTCGTACGCGCATAGGGGCGACTCACTTGATTGAACAATTGACTCACCTCCCTCTGTCTGCTACATTTAGTGGCAGGTTTTTCTTTAACGTTTTTTAGGAAAAGAGGTGTGATATGTCGTTCGGAATGCTATACCAACGAAGTGTGATTGTGGCATGTGATGTGTCCCTGGACTATGAGTTAGAAACATTGGTAAGTGCTACATGGAATATTCCACATATCGGTGCTTATAAGGTTGGTTTTGATTTGGTGATTTCTTATGGGTTGCCCCGGATTGTGGGATTAATTCGTAGTTTTCCAGAAAAGATTCCCATAATCTATGACCACCAAAAAGGTGGTACCGATACTCCTCCTATGGGATCAAAATTCGCAAAAGTGGTGCGTTCAAGTGGCGCGAATGCAGTAATTCTGTTTCCACTGACGGGGCCTGTTGTTGCCGAGAAGTGGATCAAAACATGCCAAGATGAAGGGCTTGGTGTGATAGTGGGCGGTCACATGACGCATGAAAAATTTCTTGAATCGGAGGGGGGATATATATCTGACGCGGCACCTTTTTCCATATATACCACAGCCGCAAAGCTTGGTGTTACGAACTTTGTGGTACCGGGCAATAAGCCCGAGTTGATTCGAACTTACCGCCAGCATCTTGAAGGTATGGGTGTGGATACGGAGAAGCTTCAGCTTTTTGCTCCTGGCTTTATCACTCAAGGCGGCGATATCTCGGAAGCAGGGAAGGTTGCAGGTGAGCGCTGGCATGCTATCGTGGGAAGTGCGATCTACGAGAAACACACTTGGGAGGCAATGCATGAAAGCGCGTTACAACTCGTTCAACAGATTTCTGTTGATTGAATAAGGGAGGTACAGGAACATGTCAGAAAAACTGAATTTGTTGGATGTCTGTCCTGAATTTTTTACCACTGGCGTTTTTAATCCGGCAGCAGCCATACTTACCTGGCTCAAAAACGAGGATGCCTATTGGGAGTACCAAGGGGAATCTTCTTCAGAGCGTCCACACGCGGAGTTGTCTGGCGGCGGTTGCAGTAATGGGTTCATTGATATGCCGGCGATTCTCAAGTACCCCTATATCTGTGAAATTTTGGGGAAGGAACTTGGAAAGCGTTTGAAGATGAGTGGCGTAGAAGCCGATTGGGTTATCAGTTCCCCGTATTCCGCTATTACATTTGGCCATGAAGTGGCCAAAGAACTCGGCGCAATTTTTGGGCATCCCATAAAAGACCCAACAGATCCCAAGCAAAAGCGGATGCTCTGGCGTGGTAGGCTTCTTCCGAAAGGAAGCCGTGTGTTGCAAGTGGAAGAATTGATTACCACAACCAGTACCATAGTGGAAGTGCGTAATGCTGTTGAAGAAGTGCACAAAGGAAAATATCTCCAGTGGTTTGCCATGGTTGGGACGGCTGTACATCGCCCCGCACTTTTACCGGTAGTCTTTGCCATTCCGCGTATTGTTGCGCTTCTGGAAAAAGAAATGCAGAACTACATCAAGGATAAAATAACAGGAACCACAAACTGCCCTTATTGCGAAGTCGGCTCCGAAAAACTTCGCCCGCGGGACAACTGGGCAGAGCTCACTGGCACGTAAAACAAGAATCTCCAATAAATTTAGCAACTGACTAGACACTCGGTGTCTAGTCAGTTTTTCATACTTGACTTTTTAGCACTCGTTCTGATAGAGTGCTAATACACTTACTTTGAATTACGAAACGCATCTTTGTCATTGCGAGCACAGCGAAGCAATCTCATTTCAGATTGCATAGTAAGGAGATTGCCACGGCCTATGGCCTCGCAATGACAGAACTTTCTAGTATTTCGTAATTCAAAGACACTTACATTGTTTATAAACATAATAAAAAAGTCGTATGAGTAAAATATCTATCATACCGCTTGCCGATCGCGTGCTCATTGAGCCGCTAGAAGGCAAGTACAAAGAAGGGAAAACAGCTTCCGGCATCGTTATTCCCGACACCGCCGAAAAAGAACGACCAGAGCAAGGGAAAGTTATCGCGGTGGGTCCCGGCAAACGCGGGAAGGACGGCAAAGTGATTCCATTGGGAGTCAAAAAGGGGCAGACCGTGCTCTTTACAAAATACGGTCCTAACGAAATAAAAGTCGACGGAAAAGAATTTTTAATCGCGCGGGAAGAGGATATCCTCGCGGTAATCGAATAGAAAAAATATATGGCAAAACAAATTGTATTTAGTGTAAAAGCGCGTGAAGCGTTGAAACGCGGCGTGGACACATTGGCTGACGCGGTAAAAATTACCCTGGGCCCCAAAGGGCGCAATGTGGTTCTGGATAAAGGGTATGGCGCGCCGACAATTACGAATGACGGCGTTACTATCGCGAAAGAAATTGAGCTTGAGGACAAAGTGGAAAATATGGGCGCGGCAATTGTAAAGGAAGTTGCCACCAAAACAAATGATGTGGCGGGCGATGGCACCACAACCGCCACTTTGTTGGCGCAGGCGATTATAAGTGAAGGAATGAAAAATATTGCCGCGGGCGCCTCTCCGGTGGGAATACGCCGCGGCATTGAACGCGCAACCGAGGTAATTGTGAAGAAATTACATGATCTTGCTATTCCCATTTCCGCATCCAAGAAAAGTGAAATTGCCCAAGTGGCAACCATTTCCGCGAAGGATCGCTCAATTGGCGAAAAGATAGCCGAAGTGATACAGCAAGTAGGAAAAGATGGCGTTGTTACGGTGGAACAGTCCCAAACGTTCGGTATTGAACATGAGGTGGTGGAAGGCATGCAGTTTGACCGCGGGTATGTTTCCCCGTACATGATTACTAATGCCGAGCGCATGGAAGCAATATACGAAAATCCATACATTCTTATAACCGACAAAAAAATATCAGCTATCAGTGATATTTTGCCGCTTTTGGAAAAACTGGCAAAAACCGGCAAGAAGGAGCTTGTTATAATCGCGGATGACGTGGAGGGTGAAGCGCTCGCGACATTGGTGGTAAACAAACTTCGCGGCATTTTTCATACACTCGCGGTCAAATCACCCGGATACGGCGACCGCAAAAAAGAAATGCTTGCGGACATCGCGGTAGTAACCGGCGGAAAAGTTGTTTCGGAAGAAATTGGTTTGAAATTGGAAAATGTGGATCTTGAAGTGCTGGGGGAAGCAAAACGCGTTATTGCTACAAAAGATAATACGACCATTGTGGATGGAAAAGGAAAGAAGCAGGAAATAGAGAAACGTGTTAACCAAATCAAGACGCAGTTGGAAAACACAAGTTCTGAATTTGACAAGGAAAAATTGCAGGAGCGTATCGCGAAACTTTCGGGCGGGGTTGCGATAATTCGCGTGGGGGCGGCAACTGAAGTGGAGCAAAAAGAAAAACAGCATCGCATTGAAGACGCGGTGT
>Ga0209542_10009458_pt1 | contig 17869 bp, 18 predicted proteins | sample RifCSPhighO2_01_FD_184028 | JGI IMG/M metagenome (GOLD analysis project Ga0209542, IMG submission 184028) | Soil microbial communities from Rifle, Colorado - Rifle CSP2_plank highO2_0.1 (SPAdes) (version 2) | ecosystem: Environmental > Terrestrial > Deep subsurface > Rock core/Sediment ...
ATCTATAAATCTTCTTATTTTATAAATTTAATCAGAAACCCTTTTAAAGTTATTATGATACCTGGTTATAGAATGGTATTACTCACAAAATCAAAATACATGAATGGATTGCAATGACTTAGATTACGACATTAATCCTGGCGAAATCGATGTCTGTGGCAATGGCATCGATGAGAATTGTGATGGTAATGTGGATGAAACATGCGTCAGCACGATGGCAGTGACGACTGCTATCCGTTCCTCTGGTCCATTTGATACATTTTCTTCAGTTACGTCTACTGGTGTGGCTGTTCCGCCGACACAACCTCCTGTCAAGTTTTTTACCACGGGGACGATCACTTCACCTCTAGCTCTGCAGTTACTGCTGGATATAATGTTGTGTTTTATACCAATACCAATTGCCACACGAACTGTAAATGGGAAATTACTAATAGTCTGCAGTTTGAGGGTGGCAAGTGGCAGGTTGTTCAGTATGGTAGTGGTGTTCATCTGCTCCCGTTGGGCTTGTCTGCGTATGGTTTTCAGGTGACATCAGGCAGTTCACTTATCACAAGCAGTAATGGTAATACTATTGTCCTGCAGCTGCTTCGGCCGTTTGATGCTGGTGCGCTTGACCAAAATCGTCTTGATATCGGCAGACCTCGCGACTTTAAATTTAAAGTTCGTGTCACCGATGAGAGTGGATTGACTCGCGAGGGTTGGTATAAGTTTAGTATCGTCTAAACCTGTCAAGAACTACCAGTCTAAAGGCTGGTGGTTCTTGAGCACGCTCAGAAATGTGCTCATTTCTGGCGCACCAGAAACCTGTGGGTTTCTTAGTGCATCAGAATTTCACCAGTATAAATTACTGGTGAAATTCTAAATGTTTAAATATGGGTTTTATTTCATTCCCATTATCATATTCAACCATTATTTGCGTTGAGACCTACCATACCGCCGACGAGCGCAAGGAGGTCAACAACCATGGGGCTCCCCAACGGGGGCCCATTTTTTCCTATGGCTCAATCTTCAACTCACTCTTCAACTCAATCTTCAGCAATAAATTACAAACGTTTGTTTCGTGATGTATTTTTTGATCGGCGGTCAGTGCGGTCGGTTGTGCTGATTGCGCTGTCCATGGCGCTTGTTGCGTTGTTTCCTTTGGTAACTCAGTTTTATCTTCATGTTGCGTTTCATAGGACGACGTACTATCTCCTCCTTACGACGTTTGTTATTGCGCTGATTTATCTTGTCAAACTGTTTATTGATATTCACGTTGCGCGATTTGAGAATAAACTGTACATCAAACTTCGGGCAAATCTGCATCGGAGGCTTATTCAAGTATTTCTCGAACGGCGGTATGGGTTTGAACGCATGCATGAGATTGCGGTGCGCAACGTTGGGTTATATGTGCTCTTTGTTCGCAAAGTTTTGTTTGAAAATTTTAAGTCGGTCGTGAAAGTCATTATTTCGATGCTTCTTATTTACTTTTTTGACATCCATTTGTTTGTTTATTGTTTGTTTTTTTTGCCTGTGTTTGGGCTTTATGTTTTTTTATTTCATCGTATTTTCCACAGAAATAGGGCTGATGTTGAACGTTTATCAGGTAACTTTAACGGTGATATTGCTGTGTTTATTGAACATCATATGTCTCGGTCTTCTCTTAAGGAAAATATTTTTGACGGTTATAGAAAATTTGAGTCTCTATCTGTGGAAAAAGAGCTGAGGAATAGAAATTCTACGGTTGCATTAAATCAAGCGCTTATCGCGTCGATTACTTTTTTTCGGGTGCTTTATCTGTGTTACTTTGGCTACTTTATTATTACTCAGCATCTCTTCATTGAACGTTTAATTGTTGGATTATTGTTCATTACGATTCTTATACGTTCGTTTATTTCTATTCTTGAGACGTTGTTGTTCTTCTATATTTCCCGGAATTCAGTTATTGAGATTCAAAAGTTGCTTAAATCTTGATTGTCTTTCCACGCGAATATGAGAAACGGTTTAATGGGTGTTGGTGGTTTGAATTCTTTGTGCGTTTCTTTGTAAACTACGTATGAACATATATTATTTCAACACTTTTATATATCAGTTGATATCATATCAATTGATATGAGCTTACTCCTGAGGAAGCGCGATTATGTAGAGCAACGTAGTCCAACTTTGAATACTGTTCTCATGATTGAGGAAACAATACGGAAAGCTGATGGTGTCCTTTCTAGTGGGCAGTTGAAAAGGCTGCTCCCAAGGCAAGTGATGCATCAAACATTGATGGCTGTTTTGGATTACCTTGAATACAGTGGTAAGATCGTTGTTTCACATGATAAAATTTTGTGGACTTTTAAGCCGCAGAGCAGACTGAAGAAAATGCATGGATTGGATGTTCGATGAGGATATACAAAGGAACAATAAAGAAAAAAATTGATATTAAACTTGTTGGCGATGCTGAATCTGCTTTTAGACTTTTGAACCAGGTTGTTGGTGAGCAACGGCAACAAGGTATCGAAAGTTCAAAAGAAATAACTCTGCTTGACGCAATAAACAGATTATTTGACATTATTGTTAAAAACCCGTTTTATGGTGAAAATGCTAAGAAAAGCCTGATTCCGAGTGAATATAGGGAAAAATATGACGCAACCAATTTGTTCATTGCTGACCTGCCAGATTACTGGCGTATGCTTTATACGCTTGAGAGTGATGAAGTTGAGATTATTGCATTTATATTGGATATAATAGACCATGAAGAGTATGACAAAAAATTTGGATTTAGAAAGAGATGAATATTGAAAGTAATTGACATTCAAAAACTGCTCAGATCTTGATTGTCTTTCCAGCGGGAATACGAGAACTGGTTGAGCGGATGTGAATAATTGGTATTTGGATTATCTTTATTTCTTTCTTTCATTTGTTCTCTTAGTTGTTCGATCCTATCATCCGCTGCGGGTAATCGTATTGGTTGGGATTCGTACTCTTGGACTAATTTAATTAAGCAGCCGGGGTTTTCTACGGGATTATAGAGCGCTATTCTTCCATGAAGTTCTTTGAATTCACGCTCTTGTGTTGAGTAGCCGCAGATTGTATTATGTTCGGCGAGGATGTCGAGTGTCATAGTGCGTTGCTTAGGACTTTTCTTGCATACGCGACGTCTTTTTCATCGAGCAGCTTGCGTTTTCTGAAGTTGCCGTTATCGTCCATGTTCGTGAGCAATTCGCGGACGTATGTTTCGGCGTTTACGTCGCGGCCGAGAATTCGACAGGTTTGTGGGAGTGTTCTGTACTTCTCTGCATGATTGATAAGTTCGTAGAGATTTGTGGGCGGTTGTTCAGTTGTTCTTTGGTGTTCAGTTGTTCTTGTTTTTATCTGTTCGAAATACCCCATCGCTTGCGATGGTTGGGTTTTTGGAACTTTAAAAATCCCAACTCCCTTTTCATCAATTAATATCTCACCCCTTGGGGTGGTTGGGATTTTTATTTCAGCGCAGACTTGCTCGAGCAATTCTTTGCCTTCGCGCATGCGGTCTTCGATTGACATCGACAAGTATTCTTTGCCTATTGTTTTGTATACGCTTGTGATAAACAGTTTTGTTGATTCGGCTGTCATTTGGTCCTCCTTACATAATTAGTCTGGTGCGCGTTCTAGTTATTCTCGTGCGGCAACGGTATGGTGCGGAGCGAGCCGAATGGCGAGCGGAGGGCACACTGCAGTGTGACCGACCGCCACCATAATAGTTGCCGCAGTAATAGTTCAATAAGTTCAATACCTTTGCACTCGTTTCCATTCGTCGACGACGGCGTCTGCTTTTTCTGCGAGAGGTTCGGCTGTGATGAGGATTTTTTCGAGACGTTTATCGCCGGCTTTTAGACGGTCTATCATGCGACCGAACTCTGCTTTTGTGCGTTCGATGTCGGAGTATTTTAAGGAGGTGTGATTGTAGTATGCTCGTGCGGCATCTCGATGTTGTCTTGCTTGTTTTCTCTCTGATTCGCACGTGTCGGCGTATTCTTTCAGGCGTTCTTGCTCTAATTCAAGTGTTGACAATTCTTTTTCGATGACTGCGGCTGTTTCTATTGTGTGGTTGAGTAAAATATCAACGGCACGCTGCTGTGCATCATCAGTGTTTGCGAAATATTCTTGTTTTTGTTTCTTTAATGCTTCTCGCTCTCGTTTGAAATATGCTTCTTCACGTGTTCCTGCTGTATATTTTGCTTCAAAACGCTCGGCATCGGCGCATAAATCCGCGGTTCGTTTGTGGACTTTTTGATACTCTTTTTGTGCGCATGCTTTTTCAATGCGTAATTCTACGGATGACGCTTCGAGTTGTGTGTATACGTTGTTTACGGCGTTGTGCACGGCTTCTTTGAGAGTTGTTCTGCACCAGGGCAGGAAGATGTGATACCAATGTGGTTGCATTTCTTGCTGCACTTCGTCGGGAAGGAGTTGGGCAATTGCGTGGTAGATTGTGTTACTTTGGCTGTTGACCTCTTGTTCTGAATGTGGACGGGCTTGTTCGTACTGTTCGACTAATTTTTGTGCTTCCTTGCAGAATTTCTGTGCGCGGGATGTGAGATTGTGGGTTACTTTTTGTTGGATGCTGTCTTGATGTTCTAGGATGCTTTCGAGGTCTTCTGTTGTACAGTTGTTCAAGTTGGTCATGCATTATTCATTTGCTTTTGGACTATATAATGAAGTGCTGTAGTGGACATTACGACAGTATGTTACCACGAGTTGGTTGCACATTTGCGTAACTTTTATAACTCGTGGGCTTAAATTGGGTTTATGGGACGCAGAGCAACTCCACTTCAAACTCCAGTTAAAACATCTTGCGCAGCGATAGCAGGGGCTGTGGGTGTGGGCCTATTAGGATTAGCGGGTGTTGCTGGTTTATTGTGGCGTGAACCCGTTGGCTCTCATCTTGAACAATCGGTAGAACAATCTACTCCTGCACATCCGTCAGTTGAACGTGTTGTTCCAGCGCAGCATACGCCTAGTCGTACGATTACTTTTGATGAAGCCTATAATCATCCTGAATTACGTCCTGAGCATGTGCGGCAGTCTGCGCGGAAGATTGGAATTGATTTGTCGGTTTATGATGTACAGTATGATGCGGATTTTTCAAAGCTTGTTGATGGTGTATTTGAAAATCAACAATTTCATCCACTTATTTACGCTACTCTTGACCATGGAAAGTTTACAATTACTTATTCACCGGCTCCACTGAAAACACGAGAAGAAATTTTTGCATCACAGATGGAATACGCACCACATGCTCACATGACGACTATTTGGACATTTAGTAAATATGGCAGCGGGCATGCACCTTCTCTACTTGTTTTTGATTCAGCTTACAAATACTCCAATAACTCAACGTCTTCTACTGGTGATGTTCGGGATCTTACATTTTATTCTGGCTTATTTCACGAGTATACTCATGCACAAAATATTCGACATGGTTTAAAATTGCCGGGGAGTAACGCGCCACTTACTCAAGAAGAAGTTGCTCGTCTCATTTGTGTTGATTCATTTTATAATTTTTTTGAATTTAATGGATATTCACAGCAACTTCAATTTCAACATAGACTTTTTGGGAAAATGAGTAATTCTGATTGTACTCTTTATTCCAATACTTATGCTCAACTTGATCAAACCTATCAAACTCGTCGAACTGAATTTGGGCAACATGGACTTGTTCCACTGATGGATGCGTTTTTTGCGACTATGGAAAAAGATCCATTTCATCAAAATTTAATGAAAAAAACTCAAGACGCCAAATGAAACATTTATAACATCGTAATAATTTAATCCAACCATGAAATCAATTAAATCGAGCATAAAACAACGTGATGCTGAAACATTAGCGCACGGGTACGAAGGAAAAGCGCGATACGTTGAAATAGTTTTTCTTGGACTTTATTTCGTATTTCTTGGTGCACTTATGGCACGACTCTATGGTTATGTGCCATCTGATAAGACGGCGCTCCTTTTAATTCCAGCATTTATCCTCAGCATGGCAATCGCAGACTTTATTTCAGGCATGCTTCATTGGTCGGCTGACACGTGGGGTAGCTACGAATGGCCTATTGTGGGCATGACTATTATTCGCGGGTTCAGAGAACATCACGTTGACAAGTATGCGATTACTCATCATGGTTTTGTTCAAACGAATGGAAGTGCGACGATTGTAGCAATACCATTTCAGATTATTGCGCTGCTGTTACCTGTGCCGAACACGTTTATGTTCTTTGCATTTTCGACGCTGGCATTCTTAACATTATGGGGACCGATGACGAATCAAATTCACAAGTGGGCGCATCAGAAGAATGCCCCGAAATTTGTTCGTGTATTACAACGACTGCGTATTATATTGCCGCAACAAAATCATTCTGTTCATCATGACGCGCCATTTGCATGCTATTACTGCATTACAACGGGCTGGTGGAATTGGACGCTGACGAAAATCCAATACTTTAGAATACTGGAGAAGTTTATTACGCGGGTAACTGGAGCAATTCCACGGGAAGATGATATTGGGACTGTTGCAGCGAAGATGCTTGCGGTTGAGCAGGGTATTATTACGAAGTAGGGTTGGTGTTAGGTACTTGTTTAGCTGTTGTATGAACAATGTTTTTACTTTAACGTTGATAATCAGCAAAGAGGGTGCAAACGTTCGTCGACTGATGAGTTCCTCATTAGCTGATTAATAGTCGAGAAATTATAGGTTAAACAGGTACGTTACATGTCAAGTATTATAAACCAGTGATTGGGATAAGCGTACTAAGACGATGACTATCACAATGAAACTTTTTCACGTATTGACGAAATATGACGGGGAAATCACATTACCTGAGGAACTCATAAAACAATTGCCGTCAAAGATCATGTTGATGGGTACTGTCCAATTCTCCAAACAGATGCCTCTTATAAAAAAACAACTTGAGGGTGCGGGTAAAATTGTTGACTTTTTCCGGGGTGTTCATGATGTTGGGTCTGGACAGATATTAGGATGTGATATATTCACTGTAGGGAAGAATCCTGATGCATTCCTTTATGTTGGCGATGGATTATTTCATCCAACTGCACTGCTTTATGGAAATAAACAGATGGTTTTTTACTATAATCCATTTACGAATGAGATTGTTCAATTAAGTCAGGATGATTTGAGTAAAGTTATCAACCGCAAGAAAGGAAGTTTAGCGAAATTCTATGCATCCGATGTTATTGGTGTGCTTGTGACAACGAAACCGGGACAGAATAATTTTCCTGGTGCGCTGGAATTGAAAAAACGGCTTGAAGCAGACGGAAAGCAGGTCTATATTTTCCTTGAAGAAACACTCAACATGCTTCAGCTTGATAATTTTCCATTTATTCAATGCTGGGTAAATACTGCGTGTCCGCGCATCATTGAGGACACGACGAAATCAATGGTGAATTTGTGGGACTTGCGTGAAACGGTGATGAAAGGATTTGCAGTGAAAGTGGTGTAGCAGCACGCTGTTCGCTCTGTTGCGTGTCTCGTCCCCATTAGCTGATTATGGACGTCGTTATCATTTTCGACTCAATGAAAATGGGTCTAATGCCCCAGCAGTTTACTGCGACCCATGTCAATGACTGCTGTCATTGAGCACATTTGTTTCTCTCTAGAAAGCAAATGTTTTCAAGCATCAATATTCCACAGAATATTGACTGTGCTCAAGAATCAGCGGATTCTTGACAAATAAAAATCCTCTACGTAAATACCCCATAGCTTGCTGTAGGGATTTTTATTTTAACATATGCCTCAATTTCATCACATTTATATTTTCCGTGGAATTCCTTTATCTTTGGTGATTGTTATGAAAATGATGAATGTGATTGTTATTCTATTATGTATTGCTCTTTTTGCGTCTGGCTGCAATATTATTAATGAGAGAAAAGCAGAAGCTATTAGAGAGGCAGAGCGTCAGAAGAACTCGCAAAATCAACCTCCAACGACAACAGATTCGCCGACAGATTCGTCGACTGATTCGCCTGGCATTGAACCTACTCAATTGTTTTCTTGTACGTATAACGCAGAATGTCCGAGTGGAAATGTTTGTGTTGAAGACGTCTGTCGAAAATTAGCGGATCTTCCATCATTTTCAGCGGAATGTTCGTCACTCTGTACCACGACAAATGTTGTATTGAAAACGAATACGGGCGAAACACATGACATCGCAACGGGACGCGGCAGTTACACGAGTGCAGGTGCATTAGAATGGAAAACAGAACGCATGCAGCATTGTGAAGGAGATCCATTTGTACCCGTGCGCATCAGTCTGATGAATTATGGAAAAGCAATTGGTGAATATTATATTGTGTTGTCTGAAGGCGAGACGAGTGAGAAGTTGACGCATCCGACGATTTCGTCTGTTGCATTTCAGTTGACGGTGGAAGATATCACGTCGGAATGCGCGAGTACGTGATTATTTTTTAAATACGGTTATTTTTATTTATTTTTCTTTACTTTTTTGATTCTTTTTTAATTTTTTGTTAAGATTTCTCCTATTTTCTAGTTTTCATCGTCGATGCAGTTCAGAAAGCTTTATAAAGTTTAGACGATTTTGAAATTTAATTGTTGAGGGGATGTTCCCCTAAAAGGAGGGATTCTACAATGGCAGAAAAAGTACATCGAGCGGCAGTTCGCCGAGAAGAAGGTTGGCTTTACTTTGTTGACCGAAATGGTGACGTAAGCAGAGCACGTATGAGCCGAGCAGGTCGAAAGAAAGGACGAGGCGGCAAGATTGAACGTGTTTCACGAGCAGGCGTCCGAAAGGAAAAGGGATTCTTGTATTTTGTTGACAAGCAGGGCGACATCAGCCGTGCAAAGATGGCACGTGGACGACGAAGCTCGAAAGGTCGACGAAGCCGATAAGTTTGTTTATTTTTTTTAGTTTTGTTTTTTTATTGACTATCTTGAATTTCTATGATTGTTATTACTATAATTCTAATCACTTGACAAATAATTAGCTATAAGAACTGAAACGAATCAGTTCTTAATACTCAAAAATAGACTATGCTCTGAAGTGTTCTTCAGGCACATCCAGACTATCTGGATGTTTTTGAGAAAAGAGGGGTAGCAGTACACGACTACGCGTGTGTTGTGTTGCGTGTTCCGTTCCCCATTATCTCAAAGACACGCTGTCTTTGAGTATTAAGAAATGCGTTCATTTCTTATAGCTGATTATGGACGTCCGTTGTAGTAAAGATGTTATTTTAGTTTTATTCGATTATTTCATACCAAAGTTATATATTCAAAGAGCTTATTTTCATTCCTATGCGCCGCAACAAACTGAACGACCTTGATTCGAAGGAATGGTTGAAATTTACCAAGACCTGGTTTGTGCATCATCCGAAACCGCGCAAAGAAACTGACAAGCTTCATCCGGCGAAATTTCCGGAAAGTTTGGCAGAACTGTTTATTACATTCTTTACGAAGAAGGGTGAAACTGTATTGGATCCTTTCTTGGGCACAGGAAGCACACTGGTTGCATGCGATGAGACGGGTCGCAAGGGAATTGGCGTTGAACTTGCTGAGAAGTATGCGATGACTGCGCGCAAACGGACGAAGCAGCGCGTTGTTGTTGGTGATTCACTTGAAATTGATACTCTTTTGAAGAACGTTGAAGAGAACGCTGTTGATTTTGTCCTGACGTCGCCGCCGTATGGGCCGATGCTCAACAAGAAAGTTGGACTCATCCAAGCGAAACGAAAAGCAGAACAACTTGATACGAATTACGGCGATGATTCGCGTGATTTGGCGAATCTTTCGGATTATAACGCGTTTATTGAATCGCTTTGCACGGTATTCCGGAAAGTTAAGCCAATGCTGCGTGTTGGTGGGTATATTGTCATCATTCTTCAGAATTATAGGGATGGTAAAATCTATCGGCCGCTTGCATGGGATGTAGCGCGTGGACTCTCACAGGATTACTTGCTTGTCGGTGAACGACTGTGGTGTCAGGATGATAAAACGCTGTTTCCGTATGGGTTAGGCAATGCGTATGTTCCGAATGTTCATCATCATGTGTGCTTGGTGTTGAGGAAGGGTTAGTTGATGTATTTTTCAATTTCCTTTCGTTTTTCTGGGTTTAATGATACGTGTAATCCATATGCTGTTGGCTTGAGTAAAATTATGTTTTCCTTTACGAGTTCTTTTATTTGTTGTTTTATTTCATGACCTATATGTCTTGGCATTCCCTTTTTTAAATTCTCGATATCTGTGTGCTTTCCACCAAAATAATCATGACGATAAAGTTTTGTTACGATCTTTTCTTTTATTTCTTTATCATGCATCTATCATGCGTATGATTTTCACTATAATAATTTCTGTTGTAATGCGCATTACAACATAACTTTATAAACTCCAAAATCAGCATTGTTATTATGGTCTCTATTGAACCGATGGAACCTTCCGTTTTTGTAAAGACTTTTGGTAATTCGCCGTTTATACGTATTGTTGATTTTTTGATCGAGTCTTCTATGTTTGACTATGAACTTGACGAAATATTTGAAAATGCTGAGGTGCCTTCAGAAATTGCTTTGCCTATCTGGGTTGAGCTTTTAGCTTTGAATTTTGTTGTTCATACACGTGTACTTAATGGTGTTCCTTTATATAAGCTTAATAATGTTAATCCTGTTGTCCAAAAGCTGATAGATTTCGATAACGCGTTGTGTTGGCAGGCATATGAATCGCATGCACAAATTACTGAATCGATGCATAATTAATCTCATTTCTTCTTACTTATATCATCCGTTACATTTAAGAATAAGAATTATATTTTGTTTCTCATGAAAAAGTGGTTGATTGTACTTCTTGTAGTTTTTTTACTATTTTCTCTATCTATTTCTGTTTCTGCGGTTCAAATTGAGGAAGAAGTTGCTCAGGCTCTTGATGAAAATGCTACAGTCCGCGTTATAATCAAGCTGAAGCCTAATGCGAGAGCCGAGCAGATTGGCGGTCGGCGTGCAATTGCTGAGCAAGTTAAAATTGGCGCGTTATCATTCAACAAAGAAGAACTGAAACAAAGACGCTTGTTTCGTTCGATGAATGGTTTTTCTGCGGAGATTACGGCAGAAGGACTCGAAAAGCTGCGGAATAATCCTGATATTGAATCGGTTATTATTGATGAACCAGTGAGTGCTTTATTAACAGATACGATTCCTCTCGTCAATGCTGATGACGTTTGGCAGACGCAGTTTGCAGGCGTCAATATTACGGGGAAATATCAATCGATCTGCGTTGTCGATACGGGTGTCGATTATACTCATGAAAGTTTGGGTGGTTGCACGTATAATGCGAATATTAATGATGCGGGATGTTCTAAAGTGCCGAGCGGTTACGATTTTTATAACGGTGATGATGATCCAATGGACGATCATAGTCATGGAACGCACGTTGCAGGCATTGCGGCAGCGAATGGTTCAGTTTCAGGCGTTGCGCCGCATGCACAGGTTATTGCGCTGAAAGTTCTTAGTTCATCTGGCGGTGGGTTTACCTCTGATGTTGTATCTGCAATTGAATGGTGTACATATAATGCGACCAAATTTAATATAACGGCCATATCGATGAGTTTGGGCGGTTCGACGCTTTATTCGAGCAATTGCGATAGTTCGGAGTCGAGTTATGCTGCTGCTGTGAATGCTGCGGTCGCAAAAAACATCTCGGTTGTTGCTGCATCTGGAAATAATGGCGATTCGGATTCGATTGCAGCGCCGAGTTGTGTATTTAATGTTACGTCAGTAGGATGGACGTCAAAATCAGATGTGGTTTCCAGCTCAAGCAATGCTGGTGCAATCTTGGATGTTCTTGCTCCGGGCAGTTCGATCATATCCACCGCGATAGGCTCGGGAACATCTTCTAAATCCGGCACATCGATGGCAACGCCTCATGTTGCGGGTGCGGTTGCGCTTTTGCGGCACTATTATCAGCTGATGACAAGCAAGTCTGCGGTATCCTCGGAGATTGAACGTGCACTTCGCATTTCGGGTGCGTCGATTACGGACACGAGAACGGGAAATGTGTATCCGCGTATCGATGTTATCGCTGCGTTGAATTACATTAATTCTTCACCACTGATTGCGTTTGTTTCACCGACGTTAGCGAATGGCAGTTCAACACGGGATACGACGGTTGTAGTCAACATCACGTCAGACAAAGAGCTTTTGTTTGCGACACTTGAATTTAATGGTGCTAATTATACAATGACGCAATTGAATCAAACTAACTTTTATCATTCATTATCATCTGTTGCGGACGGACTTTTTACGTATACTGTTTATGCGAATGCTACGACGGGGCGGCGCAATATGACTATCAGAAGCGTTCATGTTGATACACGGGCGCCGAATGTGACGATTGCTTCGCCGAATTCGTCTGACTTTGTTTCTTTAACGGTTCCTTTGAACTTTTATGTGCAGGACAGTAGTCCTTTGGGTAATTGTATTTTGACTAACTCGACGGGCTCTAATATCTCTGTAACAAATTGTGCAAATACTACTTTTAATGCTGTTCGTGGCGCTCAAACGATTACTCTATATGTCAATGATAGTTTGGGTAATATGAATCAGACAACTGTTTCATTTACCGTCAATCTGCCGCCGATTGTTGAACTTAATCGACCGGAGAATACGACGTATGGTGTGAATGCGTCATTACCATTAAACTTTACTATTCACGATGAAGATTCTATCAGTTCGATCTGGTATTCGATTGATCATGGAGTTAATGTGACGATTGCGGGCAATACGACATTCAGCACGAGTCATGGCAATCATGTGCTTCGGTTGTATGCGAATGATTCGTTGAATCAAGTGAATAGCACATCTGTTACGTTTTCGGTTGATGTTGTTGGACCTACTATTACATTTGTGAATCCTACACCATTAAACGAGACGTATAATACAACTAATATTGTTGTGATGAATGTGACGCTGGATGAGAATGTGAGCGTTGCGATTCTTGAATTTGCGGGAACAAACGAGACGATGAGCGGTTCGGGCACGAATTGGTTTATTTCCAAGGATGTCAGCGATGGCAATTATACGTTTCGAGTCTATGCGAATGATACATTTGGATATATGAGCGTTTCAGCAGCGCGGTTTGTTCGCGTTTTCACTGCTATTGATCGGAGTGACATTGTTAATGCGATCAATGCGACATTTGGATCAGATAAAACACTGCGTCTGCTGCGTGCTGACAGTGTAGCTGATTCTTCTAATATTAGTCTCGCACAAAATTATACCCTTGAGTTTAATATCGGCGGAACACTTGTCAAAGTTGTGGATTTCAGCTGGAATGGGGCGAATACATCCGGCATTGTTAATGTGACGACGATTGTTGCGAATGATAGTGTCTTAGGTAATCTGACTGCTGCTGGCGGCACGTTAAATGCGACTTATTGGGTTGAAATGAACAGTTTTGTTTCTACATTTGTACCGGTTGTTGTATTTGATAAAGTATACCGTGTCTTTTATTACATGAATGGAAGCACGGCATTGCCTGAACTTGCGCGTATCACATCGGTTTGTACAACTGGATTTACTAATCGACCTTGCTATTTGATCAGTTCGGGCAATTCAAGCGTTTATTTAACATCGTTTTCAGGTGCAAGCGCGGGAAGCGATGTTGAAGCACCTCAGGTGACGATTTTGTCGCCGGCTGCCGGCGCAAGTTTGAGTTCGACGTCTGTCTCACTATTGTATGTTGCGCGCGATAATGCGGCGGTTGGTTCGTGTTTCTATAGATTGAATTCGGGAAGCAATACGACGCTTGCTGATTGTGCGAATACCACGATTACGGCTGCGACAGGAAGCAACACGCTGATTTTGTATGTGAATGATACTTCCGGATTGTTGAATTCGAGTTCGGTTGCATTCACGGTGACGGTATCACCGGGTGATTCTGGCAGTCCATCTCCCGGCGGAGGAGGGGGCGGTGGCGGAGGTGGCGGCAAGAAGAAAGTTGTTACGACTCCTGTTCCGATTATTTCCGATGACTCTGCGTCTGCACAAGGTGGAGCGTCAGCTGCACTTGTTCCGCCTGCGCCGGCTTGTGATCCGTCGTTTGAACAGTTATCGGATGTTGCATTAGTTACACGCGCTGCTGCGCATGCGACGCTCAAGTATTCAGGCGATTGTTCTATTCGAGGATTAACATTCTCATCGACGCTTGCGGATGATCTTGTCATTACGGGTACACAGAATCTGAATGCGGGCGATGTATTGGATCTTGATATTGTTCATGTTGGAGGCGTGTATGAACGGTTGCCTGCAGTTATATCGTCAATTACAGGCAGTTCGATTACTGAGATTACGGCGAAAGCAGTGAACACGATGGATGCAGTCAAGACTGTTCAGGGAACGTTAACTATTCGGGGTACGGTTGATGGTCGGCCTGTTGTTCGAGAAATGCCGCTGACGGTGACGATGTTTGCAGCGGAAAAGGCTGCGAAACCTCTTGCGATTGGTGGCATGAGCGGATTTGTGTTATTTGGACTTGCGATTTTTGGGTTTGTCTATGTACGGCATCATTTCTTTTAGGTTGTTTTTTATTATATACTATTTTTTAGATCGGTTTGCGTACTTTTGACTATGAATTAGCAAAGAGGGGACGCATCACGCACGTATGCGAGTATGCGTCGTGTCCTGTTACCCCTCTTTGCTGATTATGGACGTAGTAAATCATGACATCACAATGTTTAAAAGCATCAAAAACTTACTTATTTTATGGACGAACGAATTGTCAAAGAAACTAAAGTTCAAAAATCATCGCTTTCTGCGGGGTGGATCGTTTTTATTGTGATTGCTGTGTTCATGTTCATGATTTTGCCGCTCTTACTTGTGTTTACACCTGAGGAACAATCAGGCAATGTTGCGCTTATTGAAGTTCGCGGCGTCATTACAGAAGATGGAGGATCGTCTTTTGGTGAGAGCAGTGCATCTGCGGCGGACATCGTTTCATTTATTCGAGATGCAGATGAAGATTCATCGATTCAAGCGATTGTTATTGATATTAACACGCCCGGTGGTTCAGCAGTCGCATCGGATGAAATAGCGCAGGAATTGAAGCGCTCATCGAAACCAACTGTTGCATATATCCATGAGATGGGGACGTCAGGCGGCTACTGGATTGCGTCAGCGACGGATACAATTATCGCGAATCGCATGTCAATTACAGGAAGCATTGGTGTTATTGCGAGCTACTTGGAATTTTCTGGTTTAATGGACGATTATGGCGTCACCTATCAGCGCATGGTCGCAGGCAAGTATAAAGACATGGGAACGCCGTTTAAGACGCCGACACAAGAAGAGAAGAATTTGCTGCAATCGAAACTTGATCAAATCCATTCATTTTTTATTCAGGAAATTGCGGAGAATAGAAAATTGAGCACGGATCAAGTGACACGGCTTGCGACGGGTGAAATATTCTTGGGCAATGAGGCATTACATCTTGGTTTAGTGGATAAGTTGGGTGGTGCTGAGGTACTTGAACAACATCTTAAGGAGATTACACACGAGGATACGATTGAATTTGTGTACTATGCACCTGAACCGTCGATTTTTGATGCGTTGTTGGGCGTTACTGCGGAACAGTTCTTTTTTATGGGCAGGGGGATTGGGAGTGCGCTCACTGAACAGAATAGGCTTGGGTTGATGACGTGAGTCATACGGCGACTTATTACGTACGATGCTAGAAATCTACTGCGGACAAATCATTTTATCCAGATCTGTGCCCCAGGTTGTCAAGTTTTCAGAATAGTCGATAGGACATTCGATGATCACTGGTTTTGTTTGCTCGAATGCTTTCTTGAGGAGTGGCATCAATTCTTCGGACTTGTTTACTTTGTATCCTATGGCGCCATATGCCTCAGCGTACTTCACGAAATCGGGGTTGCCGAAATCTAGGCCGAAATTTGGGTATTTGTAGCGCTCTTGTTCCCATTTGATGAATCCATAACCGTTGTCGTTGAGCAGGAGGATAACGATGTTCAAGCCGAGGCGTACTGCTGTTTCTAATTCCTGCGAATTCATCATGAAACCACCGTCACCGACGACTGCGAGCACGCGTCTGTTCGGATGGACCATTTTTGCCATCATTGCCATGGGCAAGCCAGCGCCCATTGTGCCGAGTGCGTTGTCGAGGAGAAGTGTGCCTATGTTGAACGTTTTGTAATGACGTGAAAACCATAACTTGTAGACACCGTTATCGAGGCACACGATATCTTGTGCGTCCATGACGGTGCGGCAGTCTGCGACTATTCGTCTTGGTTTGAGTGGAAATGAACTATCATCTGCGCCGTCGACAAATTGTTTTTGTTCGAGTGCTGCTTTGAGACGGATGTAATAACTGTCGTCGTATGTATAATTATCGAGATGTTGTGCGATTCTGTTCAGCGATGCCGCGATGTCACCGACGACTTCTGCTTTTGGCGCGTAGTATGTATCGGGCTCGGACGGTGTGAAATCGATGTGGAGGATATCTTTCTTTAGCTGTTTGTTCCAAACACTTGGAGGATATTCTGTTGTTGAGTAGCCTATCGTCATGACAAGGTCTGCTTGTTCAACGATGCAGTGCACGAAATCTTTCTTGTGCAGGCCAAATGAAAATAATGAGTTCTTGTGGTCGTCACCCAATGCACCTTTGCCGAGCTGTGTTTGGACGACATAGATGTTTGTTTTGTCGCAAAATTTTCGTAAACTCGTGTGCACACTGTTTCGCTGGCCGCGGCTTGAGACGATAATGATCGGCTTTTTTGCGTGCTTGATCATTTCGACTGCCACGTTGACTGCTTTGTCGTCTGGAACAGGACGCCGCACGTTGACGGGATGTTGTGGTCTGAATATATCATCCACTTCTTCCAGCGCGATGTCGGCAGGCAACTCGATGTGTGTCACGCCATGACGTTCGGTTGTTGCGACTTTGAATGCTTTGCGAATCTCTTTTGGAATAGTTTTTGGACTGACTATCGTTGTGCTATATTTTGTTAATGGACGGAGCATGTTGACCACATCAACAATTTGGAACGCAGCTTGTTTGTTGTCGCGCACGGCTTTTTGTCCTGTGATTGCCACCATGGGCATGCCGCCAAGCTGTGCATGTGCGATGCCGGTGACGAGATTCGTAGCGCCGGGTCCTAACGTTGACATGCAGACGCCTGCTTTGCCGGTTAATCTGCCGTAGGTTGCAGCCATGAATGCAGAACATTGTTCGTGGCGATTGACGATTAACCTGATCTTCGATTTACGGATTGCTTCGAGAAGGTGGAGATTTTCTTCGCCGGGAACGGCAAATATGTATTCAACTCCTTCTTCTTCAAGGCATTGGACGAATAAGTCGGATGATTTCATGGGGAGTTTGTTTATTGTTATCACAAATTACAGTTTAAGAGTTTCTAACGTACTTTTAATCAGCAAAGAGGGTAACAGCACATTACGACACGTGCGTACGTATTACATCATAGTGCGTGTTGCTCCCCCTCTTTGCTGATTATAGTTAAAGTATTCTATTGTTCTAAACTTAACTCTCTATTTATGCTCGTACACATTAATTGATTTCACATTGACGAACTCTTTCAGTCCTTCCTCACCCAATTCGCGACCGATACCTGAGTCTTTAATGCCTCCAAAGGGGAGATGAGGGTCTGAATAGACTTTTGTATTAATGCTGACGACTCCGCTCTGTATCTTTGCAGCGAGGTATTCTGCTCTTTTTCTGTTCTCTGACCAGATGCTTGCACCGAGACCAAAATGCGTGTTGTTCGCAAGTGCAATTGCTTCCTCAGTATTTGTAACCATGTAGATGCAGGCAACTGGACCAAAAACTTCTTCTGTCGCGATTGTCATCTGTCGTGTAACGTTAGTGAGAACCGTTGGCATG
>Ga0209542_10009460_pt1 | contig 17866 bp, 20 predicted proteins | sample RifCSPhighO2_01_FD_184028 | JGI IMG/M metagenome (GOLD analysis project Ga0209542, IMG submission 184028) | Soil microbial communities from Rifle, Colorado - Rifle CSP2_plank highO2_0.1 (SPAdes) (version 2) | ecosystem: Environmental > Terrestrial > Deep subsurface > Rock core/Sediment ...
TGGTTTCTTCATCTGAGATTCTATTTTTGTTTTCGTCATAAACATTTTCAGATTTTAATAATTTTAGAAAATCAACAAATTGTCTTATCGTTAACATATTAGCTTCTTCATTTGCTAATTCTTCATGTGCTTCATACCAATTCTTTCCTAAATATTTTCTTTCTTTAGAAATTAATAAATCTTTATGGTATTCGTTTTCTGGAAGAAAAATATAATTTCCACTCCTTGAAGTTTCTTCTATTCTAGGCATAATTATACTAGGTCCTAATTGTGCTAATGCATCATCAATTGGCATTTTAAACAGAAAGAGTAAAAATATATAAATATAGTATAGAAAGTTATTTAAAGTAAATTTAGATTCCGGTCATATGCTAAACAAAAATTTAAAATTATTTAAAGAAGCATACAAAAATATTAAATTAAAGAGGTTTGATAAAGCAATTAATAGTTATAATAAATTGATTAAGTTATATAACTCTTCCAAAGAAAAAGATAATGAAGTTAAATTAAAGAATGATTTAGAAATATTATATCAAGAATTAGATCTTTATTTAAAAGTAAACGAAGCTTATATTCAGGCCAAACAAGGAAATTTCACTAATTTCGAAAATGAAATAAAAAAATTACACGATATAACTTACGAATTATCAGATTATCAAGATATAAAGCCAATTAATCTTACAAGATCAAATTTCTTATTGGATATTTATACTTATCAGATTAAATTAGAGCAATTTGAGAAAAAATACCAAACAGCTAAAAAATTAATAGATGAAAACTGTGACGAAGCAATTAAAGAATTTTCCCAAATGGTTATTATGCATAATAAACTAATAGAAAATTTAGAATTTGAAGAAAAAGAAGAAATATACGCTAAATTAAAAGAGGTTTACAAAAATATATCTATAAAGAAATTATTAACTATGTCAAGACAGAAATATTCTATTACAGAAACTAAAATTCCAACATCAAAAAAAGAAAAGACAGTTATTCAACCTACAGAAAGAAAGTTAGGAACTTCTTTTAAAGAATTACATCAAAAAATAAAAGAAGGCGATTATTCTAAAATTATTGAAATGTACGAGAACCTTTAAGTATATAGTATATATAAATATTTATTTAAACTATATTTAATTTACATTCTTAATGCTAGAAACAACAATTAAGATTAATAGGGATGAAACATATTTACCAATTCTTGAGAGTGGAGGAATTATAATAAAATTAAATGAAGTTATGAGAAATGGTACATTACACCGCATAACTCAATCTACCGCAATATTATCTGCTCAATTAACAAAAGGAGGATATATTCTAACATTAGCAGGAGACGTTCGGGTAACAAATTATTTAGCACATAACCACGAAAATTCAGATTTGCAAAGATTATATCAAAGCGTTTCTTCCGGAAAAAATGATAGATGGACAAGAAGTAGGATATTTGGGTTGCGTACAAGTTGTCCCATATTAAGGAATATTAAAGAAGTTATTTCTCAAGAAAACAGTCCACCAAAAATTGTATACGGTGAAGAAATTAAAGTTCCATGGTTACCAAAAACTTCAGGTTATATTCAAGAATTAGATATAAAAACAGGATTACCTAGAAAAATAGGAGACAAACCTAACAAAAATTTATACGGGGCTTATTATGCTATTGATTCCTCGCTATATGAAGCAGTTATATATAGGGCACCAAACAACGTTACCGTAATTGGAAGGGTTACAAGAGAAAAGGAATTCATGCCGGGTTTTAGAGTCGTAAGAAATTCTCCTGAAAATATAGAAACAAGGTTATAAAAAGCCTTTTAAAGATTTATTATTTATTATCTACATGTTTAAATTTTTAAAAGATAAAATAAAAGACACACTTTCTAAAATAACCAAGAAAGTAGAAGAACAGCCAGTAGAAGAAATTAAAGAACAATTTGAAGAACCAAAAATAGAAGAAAAAAAACCAGAAAAAAAATTAAAACAAAAAAAAGAAAAACCGAAACAAAAATTTGTTAAAGAAGAACCAAAAGAAGAAATTATAGTAACTTCTAAGGAAGAACCAGAAGTAATACAAATTAAGAAAACAGATATAAAATTAGAAAAAGAAACAGAAGGAATAAAGGAAGAAATAAAAATTCCAGAAAAAAAAGGATTCTTTTCAAAAATTAAAGAAAAAGTAATAAAACCCAAAGAAGAATTTAAAGCAGTAGAATCTATTGAAATTAAAGAACATTTAGAAAAAGAAATTATTGAAGAACAAAAAATAGAAGATAAAAAAGGATTCTTTGATACAGTAAAAGAAAAAATAACAACTACAAAAATTTCAGATGATAAATTTGATTCCTTATTTGAGGAGTTAGAAATTGGGTTATTGGAAAATAATGTTGCTTACGAAGTTGTTGATAAAATAAAATCAGATTTAAAGGAAAATTTAGTTGACAAACCAATAAAAAGAGGAGACATAGAAAAAGAAATTAAAAAAGAATTAAAAGAGAGTATTGAAGATTTATTTTTAACACCAAAAATAGATTTATTTAAAAAAATTAAAGAAAAAAAAGACAAGCCTTTTGTAATATGCTTCTTAGGACAAAATGGTTCAGGCAAAACAACTTCAATTGCAAAATTAGCTCATTTATTAAAACAAAATAATATCTCTGTAGTTTTGTCTGCTTCAGATACTTTCAGAGCGGCAGCTATTCAACAGTTAAAAGAATGGGGGAATAAATTAAATATAAAAGTAATAGCTCACGATTATGGTTCAGATCCTGCAGCAGTTTCATTTGATGCAATAGAACATGCTAAAGCACATAAAATTGATGTAGTACTAATCGATACAGCTGGAAGACAACATAGTAATCAAAATCTAATGAGAGAGTTAGAAAAAATAATAAAAGTGGCTAAGCCTGACTTAAAAATATTTATTGGTGAATCTTTAATCGGTAGTGATGCTGTTTTACAAGCAGGAGATTATAATTCTTTGGTGGGAATAGACGGAATTATCTTAACTAAGAGTGATGTGGATGAAAAAGGTGGAGCTATAATTTCAATGTCTTATGTAACCAATAGACCAATTATTTATTTAGGTGTTGGTCAGGAATTGAAAGACCTTAAAGAATTTAATAAAGACGAGATTATAAAAAATCTAGGGCTTTAAATAAAGATATTTTCCTCTTTGATATTTGGTTATTAATTTCATAGAGAACATTCTCCTAACAAGAGAACGCGTAGTATTGCCTTTAATTTTAAATAAATTATTTATTTCTCGACAACTAATATATCTCTTTTCCCAATTATCTAACAAGTATCTAATCCTATTTTCATTTTTATTTCTAATTAAAACTCTTTTACCAGAGTTAACTCTCACATAATTTTCTAACTCATTTTGCTTTTTCCATAACCTTAGATTACTATATTCTGAATTAATAGTCATTAAATCTTTGTAGAATCTATGTACTCCAAGAACATGTAATGAAATGTTATATATTGGTTTAGATATATCTTTCGTTTTAAAACCCCTACTATCCTTTATACTTATATTGCTGGTTTCATAACCTAATTTATTACAGATATTTTTTATACCCAAAATAATTTCTTTATTAGTCATACCTATATCAAAAGAACAGTTTTTGCTACGAATACAACCTTCATCTTCTATCAAAGCAGCCAATATTTGAATTTGAAATTCCTTTGGTATATCTAAGCATTTATTTATAAATTCTGCATTTTTTGCGTTCCTAGAATCCAAGGCGACTGAAACAATTTTTGTATAAATATTTAATATAGAACATCTCTTACAATTTCTTCCATTTATCGAAATCTCATTTTTAAAAATTTTATTTTGTAATTTAATAATTGGAGTAACGTCTTTTTGTATCCAATAAGCTGAATTGTTAGAGTAACTTCCATCTCCAATAATATGTGCAACAACTCTAAAATGAGCTGGTGTTACTTCATATGGAAATTTAATTTTATATTTAAAATGACTAGTAATACTTACAACATTCCTTTCTAAACTTCTTAGTGTTATATCTAATGCATTACAAATTTTCACCATATTAAACATTTTTATGTGCTTTTTTCCAATATAAGAAAGAGTAAATCTACTGATATTTAGAAACCCCTTTGCATTTTTAAGAGAACCAAATTTATTCTGTAATGAAGTTTTAAGTTGATTTCCAGTTTTAGAATCAACTAAAATTCCTATCTGGGGATATATTAATAAATCATCTAAGTGTATAACCTTTTTCATAATTTAATTTTATTTTCATTATTTATAAACAAATCGCGCATACTTGTCGTGTGTATCGTATGCACTTTTAGAAAATTAAACAATTTAGCTGAATATTATGATATACTTATATACATGCAATATATTTAATAATTATGGTCAAAAAGAATCAAAAATTAAGAGATTCATTTTGGAAGAAGATTTTTGAAAGTGAGAAAATTCTTAGTGACGAAGAAGCAGATAATATTGAAAATTTAATAAAACTTATGAGAAAAGAATTGGGATTCAGGATATAACTCTAAATTCCATAACCCCTAAGTAATAATCCAGCGCCATAGCCAATTAATGCAGAAATTAATCCTATTGTTAATAATTCTAATCCGCTTTTTTTCCAATTACCCAAACTTAATTTAGCTTTTACTGCACCAGCTATAAACAAAACAATTGCAGAAATTATTAATGAGCCAACCATAGCTTCCCTAACAGGAAGTAAGAAGAACGAAATTAAAGGAATTAATGATCCTATTAATGTAGAAATTCCAACTAATGTTGATTTCAAAGGATTTTTAAAATCTTTAGGAATATTATTTCTGGTTTTACTTTTATAATAGTCTTTAGCAGCTTCAGTAGAAGTAAAGGCAACAGCACCCATTGATACAGACTCAGCTATTGTAGCAACTATTCCAGCAATTAAAACAACTCTTGTTTCGTTAGTAGCGCTAGCAACGCCTAAAACCAAACCCAAAACATTCACTAAACCATCTTGACCGCCAAGAATAAGTTCTCTAAAATTAAATTTTTTCACTTCCCTTTTCATTTAATATTTTTTAAGAATAATTAAATATAAGTCTTTTCATTTACTAAAATAATCTATTAACTCTATAAAATTTACAAATAGGACTACATTATAAAAATAAACAGCACCAAATCCTTTAATAAAAATCTTATTTTCTTTTTGACGTGCTTCATTTACTTCCTCTTCATATTCTAATCTCGGAAATTTGTTTACATCAATTGGGGAAATAGTTACATATTTAATTGCTCCATAAATAGGTATAAAATGCTTCCACTTTAAGTCATACATATCCAACCTAGAATCCAAACATAAAACTTTCTTTCGATCTTGCATAAAAATCAAAACTTGGGCTTAACCAAATACTTTTAAATCTTGTTAATTATTTATAATCATGGTATTAGATAAATTAAGCTCATCTTTAAGAGATACACTGTCTAAAATAGCTAAATCTATATTTATAGATGAAAAATTAATTGATGAATTAATTAAAGATATTCAAAGAGCACTGTTATCTTCAGACGTAAATGTAAAATTAGTTTTTGAACTATCAAAGCAAATTAAAGAAAGATCCTTAAAAGAAAAACCGCCAGCAGGAATAAGCCAAAAAGAATACATAATAAAAATTGTTTATGAAGAATTAGTTAAGTTTTTAGGTGGAAAAGGCCACAAAATAGAACTAAATTCAAAGCCATTTAAAATAATGATGGTCGGGTTATATGGTAGCGGAAAGACCACCAGTATTTCAAAAATTGCCAAATTCTTTACAAAAAAAGGAAATAAAGTTGCAGCAATAGGTTTAGATATTTACAGACCTGCTGCTATGGATCAATTAGAACAATTATGCAAGCAAATAAATATTCCCTGTTTTATTGACAAAAAAGAAAAAGACCCAGTAAAAATTTACAAAAAATATGAAAAAGAACTAAATGATTTTGATTTAGTTTTAATAGATACTTCAGGAAGAGATTCTTTATCTAAAGACTTAATTAAAGAAATAACAGATTTAAACAATTTAATTAAACCAAATGAAAAATTATTAGTAATTTCTGCAGACATAGGTCAGGCCGCAATGTCCCAAGCTAAAGCATTTCACGATGCCTGCAATGTTACCGGAATTGTAATTACAAAATTAGATGGTACAGCCAAAGGTGGTGGAGCATTATCAGCAGCTTCAGTTTCAGGAGCACCAGTAAAATTTATAGGTATAGGTGAAAAAGCTGATGATTTAGAAACTTTCAATCCAGAAGGTTTTGTTTCTAGATTGTTAGGTATGGGAGATTTAGAAGCACTACTAGAAAAAGCAAATTTAGCAATTTCAGAAACCGAAGCTAAAGATATGCAGAAAAAAATGTTAAAAGGAGAATTTAATTTTATAGATTTGTATGATCAAATGGAATCAATGTCTAAATTAGGTCCACTAAATAAAATTATGGAATTAATTCCAGGATTAAGCAATGCAAATATTCCAAAAGAAATGTTAGAAGGACAAGAAGGCAAATTAAAGAAATGGAAATTTATTATGCAAGCTTGCACAAAAAAAGAATTAGAAGATCCAGAACTATTAAATCAATCAAGGATTTCAAGAATAGCTAAAGGTTCAGGAACATCTGAACAAGAAGTAAGAGAATTATTAAAACAATACAGACAATCTAAAAAAATGATGAAGATGATGAAAGGCATGTCTGGTGAAGAAGATATTAATAAATTAATGAAAAAATTCAAAGGTAAAATGCCTAAAGGTTTGGGGTTGTAATTTCAATAATTTTACAATTCAATTTTTGTAATTAACTTCTCTAATTTCTTATTAGGTTTAAATTCACCAGCATCACCATAAATTCTTTTTGGATTTATTTTCTTAGCAATTATCAATTTCGCAAGTAAATTATCACATTCGTCTTGATCCTTAAAATTTTCTTTATAGTTAGCTAACACATGAAATAGATACCTATTTGAAAAAGCAATATGTTCTTTATTTATTCGGTCCAATATTACACATTCTTGTATTTCTTCTTTAATCATATTAACCCATATACAAATAGGCTTATAATTGTAACTATTTCTATAAAAATCATGAAAACCTTAATAGAACAAGGTGCAGAAGCAAAAATCTTCAAAGAAAATAATTTAATTATAAAAGAAAGAATTCCAAAAGATTACAGATTAAAAGAATTAGACGAGAAAATAAGAAAGCAGAGAACCAAAAGAGAAATTTCAATTCTAAATAAAGCTTTAGAAATTATTCCAGTACCAAAAATAACAAAAAACGAAACTTTTTTCATAGAAATGGAATTTATTGATGGTTTAAAGTTATCAGAAAATTTAGATAAATTTGATAATAAAAAAAGAAAAGAAGTTTGTAAATTAATAGGGAAACAAGTAGCTTTATTGCATAATAAAGACATAATTCATGGAGATTTAACAACATCAAATATGATCTTAAAAAATACAGAATTATACTTTATCGACTTCGGATTAAGTTTTATAGATATAAAACCAGAACACAAAGCAGTAGATTTGCATTTACTAAGGCAAGCATTAGAAAGCAAGCACCATACTCATTATGAATCAAGTTTTAAAGAAGTCATAAAGTCTTACAAGGAATATTCAAATAATTCAGAACAAATTTTGTCAAGATTAGAACTAGTTGAAAAAAGAGGAAGATATAAAAATAAACAATAATAAATTAAGCTATGGACCCATGGTTAATTTTAAATTTTAAAAATAAAAATATAATTGATGAAATTGAGTCAATTCCTTTGGAAAAATTAAAAAAAGAATTAAAAATAATTCATGAATCTATATCTGAAATAAAAAAAGAAAAAGACAATATCACTGGATTGTATTTTGAAAATAAGTTAAATAGGCTAAAAACAGAAAACCCAGGAGAATATGAGAGATTCCATAGGTCAGTAATACCTTTGATCTTAGGAACAAATAATAAAATTGAAAATATTTTAAAAAATTCAGAAGAATTACCTCCACGAATTACGGAATTTCTGGAGAAAAATAAAGTTGAACTAGAACACGATTCAAAAATTATACGTAAAAAATACCCAGAATAAAAATGATTAAGTTTTTAAAATAATCAATTCTCATTAAAGCTATAGCCCCGTCGTCTAGCGGCCAAAACTAGATTGTGGCTTGGGATATGGGCCTTTGGAGCCTATGACGGCAGATACACTACGTGTAGCCGATTTCGAATCTGCCCGGGGCTATTTTTTCCCAATAAGATTTAAATCTTTTACCATTAACTTACCTAAATGCCAATTGATAATGCATTAGCACAATTAACAGTTAATTCAAAATATATTCTTCTTCCAGGAATTTACCCTTACCCAAGTTTACTAATTTCAAAAGAAAGAAAATATTTAGGAAAAAATTGGGAAGAAACACATGAAGAATTGAAAAAAGAAAACTCATTCATGTTAACTCCAAGGCTATTTGTAGATTTTCTGAAATTGTTAAAATCAGGAAATACCAATGATGAAAATAAAAACAGAATACCCGATTCAGAAAATGAATTTATCCTAAATGATATTTTAACTAAAAGAAACCCTTATAGGGGCGAATGGTTAGATGCAAAATTTATGAAATTTAAAAGAGAGTTTTATGAAAAACTTTTTATTCTATATGACACGAAATCAGGAGTTGAACCGAGCCTTTTTGGTTCACTAGAATGTTGTTTAATAGAAGAAGATATGAACTTTATAGATTTAAATTATTGGCTATCTAATGTGACTTCTCAAGGCATGCCACCATTAAATTGTCCAGACGGCAATATTTCTTATTACTCTCCAAAAGAAAATCGCGTGGCAAGTTTCTGGGTAGCACCTTATAATGGGCCGTGTTTTGATTGTGATAGAGATCCAAAAGGATTGACTGTTTTTGGAGTACGTCCAGCAAAAATAATAAAATAAAATTATCAGTTAATTTTATATCTTTTTCTTATAAAAATTTATAATGGCATTAGAAGAAAAATTTAAAACATGGATAAAAACATTGGATGAATTAAAAAATTCTCAAAAATCTATTCCTTATTATTGTAGATTTTATATTCTTGCCCAAACATATATACAAAGAATCCATTCCGATATAGACAATACCATAGTCATCGAGACAAAAGAATATCAAGATCTTGAATTGCACACAAAATCTATAAATAAGGATTGGAATGTTGATTTGCCGACAGACCCAATAAAATTATGGGTACTTTCAGGCATGTTAATTAATTCCATAAATGAAGGTTCTCAAAAACCCAAATTAGTTCTACAAGGTCAAGGCGGACCATATACAGAACTAGATGAATTAGACTACGACGAAATTCCAGGCCATAAAAAGCACTGATTTTATATATTAATCCTAAAACATTAAATCTAAAGCCCGTTCGTCTAGATTAACAAAAGTTAAGGACAACGGCCAAGGATATGGGACTCTGGATCCTATGACGGAGGTTCAAATCCTCCACGGGCTATAATAACCTTTATAAATCCATCATTTTTCCTAGTTCTAATGGCACGAAGATATTCAGGCAAGAAAGGTAAGGCCGGTTCTAAAAAACCTACTGAAGATAGTCCTAAACCTTGGTTAACTTACACTAAAGAAGAAGTAGAACAATTAATTACAAAATTAGCAAAATCAGGAAATTCAACAGCCAAGATAGGTTCAGCATTGAGAGATAGTTATGGAATTCCAGATGTAAAAAAACACACTGGAAAAACAGTTCTTAAAATAATGAAGGAAAATAAATTGTCTCCAAAATTACCAGAAGATTTAACAAATTTAATTAAAAGGCAATTAGCAATTTTAAAACATTTAGAATCAAATAAACAAGATAAACCAGCAAGTAGAGGTTTAACCTTAACAGAATCAAAAATAAGAAGATTATCAAAATATTATAAAAGAAAAGGAGTTCTTCCTAAAGATTGGCAATATAATAAGGAAAATATAAAGATCTCAATATAAAATGGTTAGTAAAAAACAAGAATTACAAGATAAGAAAAAGAAAAAGAAATGGGTTCAAATTTTGGCACCAAAAGAATTTAATAATGTTGAAGTTGGAGAAACATATATAGAAGAACCTATTAATTCAGTTGGTAAAACACTTACAGTAAATTTAATGGTTCTAACTAGAGATCCTAAAAAACAGAGTAATAATATTACATTTAAAGTTACAGAATTTAAGAATAATGCATTGCAGACAGAAATTTTAAATTTAAATATGCAAACCGCACAATTGAAAAGAACAACAAGAAAAGATAAAACAAAAATAGAAGATTCATTTGTAGTTGTAACTAAAGATAATATCAAATTAAAATTCAAACCAATTTTATTGACTAAAGCAATTGCTCATAAGTCAATTTTAACTGCACTTAGAAAATCTACAAGAGAAGTTGTTTCAAAAGTTGGAAAAGAATCAACATTTTCTCAATTTATCAAAGATATAGTTTCCGGACAAACTCAAAAAATTATTAAAAATGAAAATAAGAAAGTGTATCCTTTAGCTTCATGCACAATTAAAAGGATTGAAAGATTAAACTAATTCTAAGATAACTTTATAAAATTTTTTACTTATAGCTATACATGCCAATCGATGATGCGTTAGCACAATTAGGACCAAGTATAATCACTTCTTCAAGTGGAAATTATATTCTTCTTCCAGGGAATCCAGATTTATTAATATCAAAAGAAAAAAAACATTTTAGTAAAAATTGGCATGAAGCACATGAAGAACTAGCTAAAGAAGATTCTTCCATGTTAACAATAAGGCAGTTTGTTGATTTTCTAAATTTATTAAAGTTAGGAAATGTTCATGATGAAAATAAAAATAAAATTTCATATGAACAATGTAATCTAATATTAGATGATATTTTAACTCAAAGAGAGCCTTACAGAACAGAATGGTTAGATGCAAAATTTAGCATAAACACAAATTCTTATTTCTCAAAATTATGCATTAATAAAAAATTAGAACGTTTAGAAACTTGTTTGATGCAGGATAAAACACCAGGAATAGATTTAGACTATTGGTTAGCTAATGCTAATTCTCAAGGACTACCATTAACAAATAACCCAGATGGAAAACTACATTATTGGTGTCCAAAAGAAGGATGTGTCGCGAGGTTCGGAGCGGATTCCGAATGGGTCGACCTCGATTGTTATGATAATCCAATGCTATCGGATCCAGAGCTCGGGGTACGTCCAGTTAAAAGGAAATAAAAATGCCAATAGACAATGCTTTAGCAGAGTTAGAACAAATTTCACCAGGGACATGTATTATCCTTCCAGGAAAAGAATATACAGATTATTCCTATCCAGATTTATTGGTATCTGGATTCAAAAGATATAAAACTTATTCTTGGAACAAAACGCATGAATTGTTAGCAGAAGAGAATTCATCTATGCTAACTCCAAGGCAATTTATTGATTTTTTGTTACTATTAAAGTCTTCAGAAAAAATATACGATGGAAATGGCAAGGAAGCAAGTTCTCAAATGATTGAATATATAACGAATGAAATAGATAAAAAAGAAAATCGATGGAGAGGGGAATATTTAGACATTAAATTTAGAAAGTTAAACAATGAATGGCTCATAGATTATAATCATAGATTTGTCGACAAAAAACTAATAGCAAATAATTCAGAAAAATTATACAATTACACCTTAAAAAGTAAAGGATATGTGAGTTTATTTACTTTCACCATGCAGGGACTTCCTCAATTTAATACAAAAACAAATTCACCACAAAAAAGAAATAGTCGAAGTGATTATTCTTGGCTATATTCAGAGTGTGAAACATTCTTTTTACCAATGACTAAAGATTCAGTAGCTTCATTCGCAAATGGTCCTAACGGTCCAATATTTGGTTGTGATTGGAATCCAATATATGAAAAATATGGATTTGGCGTAAGACCAGCCAAAATTAAAGATTAATTGATTAGAAGCTTTTTTAAATAATACTTATACACTTTTCCATATGCCACTGTGGCTCAACGTTAGTAAAATTTATATATTTGGACTAATTTGGAGAATATGTGAAAGTTAAATTTATAGATTCTCAGATCAGAAAAGATTTTTTCAACATTTTAAAACAAACATTTATTCATTATGATCAACTTGCAAAATACCTCAAAGTCAATAGAAATACAATATTGCGATATAAAACAGGAGAAAACCTAATGAGTTTAGATACTTTTAATTCATTAAAAAAATTTGTAAATTTAAAGAATATCAAAAATAAAATAGAGTTTCTTGAAGATAACTGGGGTTGGAAATTGGGAGGCGAGATAACTCACAAGAAACATAAATGGATTTTCGAATCTGGAAGGAAAAAAATAATTGAAACCCATAAAAAAACAGATAACTTAATTTTAAAAGTAGATACTAATTCTCCAGAATTAGCTGAGTTTATAGGTGTATTAACAGGCGACGGATTTATTGGCAAATATAAGCGTAGTAGAATAGTACAAATAACAGGTAATAAAATTAAGGATAGAGAATATTATCAATATTATTTAATCCCTTTAATTAAGAATTTATTTAATATTGAACCCCATTTTTACGATAGACAAACCTGTATTAGATTAAATATTTATTCTAAGGTGCTTTTTAATACTATAAATAAATTATTTGATTTTCCAATAGGTAAAAAAGGAGATTTAAAAATTTCAGAAAAACTGCTTAAAACAACAAATTCTAAAATAGCAGTCATTAGGGGAATATTTGATACTGACGGATGTATCCACATATCTAAAAGAAATTATCCAATGATTAATATAACAACAACCAGTGTACCTCTAGCAAAACAAATTCAAGAAATTTTGGTGGAACTAGGATTTAGTTGTTCGATATATGTGGATGAAATTAAAAAAAAGAGGAAAAAAGCTGCTTATAGGATTAATATTTATGGCAAAGAACAAATTTTAAAATGGAAAAACTTAATAGGGTCGTCTAATCCCAATCGTATAAAAAAGATCGCCACTGTGGCTCAAATTACTTGATTCTTTTGAGTAAGAGCAGCGGCAGAGCAGCGGTTTTGTAAACCGCAGGTTGGGGGTTCAAATCCCCTCAGTGGCTTTATCAAATAAGCTTATAAATTTTTAGTTAATTCTAGCTAGTATGCGTTCATTCCTAGATATAATGAGTAAAGAACAAATATTAAAAATATTGTATAATAACTGTTCACCTGGCGATCGCAATAATATTGATAAAGATTCTTTTTTTAGTAAAAATGCATTTGATGATCTCGAATTAGAAAACCTTGAGATGCTTATAGGTGGCTGGAAGAAAAGAGATAATAATTATAATTCAGAAAAATACTCTCTAGAAGATGTCCAGGAAAATAAACCTGAGACTAATCCAAATAGGTGGGGCGTTTCAGGATTAGGCTTACTGAATTATTTATTAAGGCACCCATTAACAAAACCAGATCAAATTAATTATATGCAGGAATCTGTTTTAGAATTAACTGAAAGAAGTAAATTAAGAACATCTTTAACAAATATTTTAATAAGGGAAAAAGGATTATTTAGAGCTATAAGAACTTATTGTAAAATTGAAAATGAATGTGATAGAGTAAGTGCATTTGGTAATTTTTTCAATTCTTTAGAGGAAGTTACAAAAATATTAGATACTGCAGAATCTGACTGTCTAAAAGATTTGGGAAAATCAATTAAAAGGTTAATGAAAGATAAAAATCTTGGAATTGCTGGTAATATTGCCGTGAAGCAAGACCATAATTTTTCAGTTGTGGGTGGTAAAATAATTAGAAACAGCTGGGGAAGTTATCGTGCACATGAAATTAATTACATCACTGATGAAGGCCAAGAAGTCAATGTTTTTGTAATTGCTGATAGGGATTTAGATCGTCATGGAAACGGAAGCTTTAACGCTTATTATACAATATGGAAAGCAATTGAAAATTCATTAAATAAGTCCGGACTGGAAAGCTTAGAAAATATTGCATTAAATGGTGCTATTCTTGGATACTTAAATGGGTTAGCAAATTTTGCTCAGATTTACAATAAAAATAATATAAAATATATATTTCCTGAAATTCATTCAAATGGAAAAAAAGAATTATATTTTAAAAGAGCATTGAATCCATTGTTAATATCAAAAAATAAAGTTATTCCTAATAATATTTCCTTTGATAATAATTCTACTGTACAGGTAATAGCTGGAGCGAATAACGGTGGCAAAACAACTTATCTAAAAACAACTGGTTTGTTAACTGTTATGGCACAAATAGGAGCCCCAATTCCTGCAACTGAAGCTAGAATTACACCCTTTGCTAATATTTATAGTCATTTTCCTAAAACTGAAAGTGTTTTATCTGGGAATGGAAGATTTGTTGATGAATTAAAAAGATTAAGGTTAGTATTAGAAAATGCAAATGAATCAACTTTAGTATTATTAGACGAACCTTGTGCAGGAACAAGCAATGAAGATGCTTTAGATGTATCTCTTGATGTAATTTATGGTTTGCAAAAATTAGGATGTTCAACTTTATATTCTACACATTTGCATGAAATACAAAATAGGTTAAAAGACAAAGAAAGATATCCAAACTGTGTGAATATGCGTGTTGAAGTAAGAGGTTCATATGAAAAACCAATATTTACACATAAAATAAGCAAAGGCGTAGCAGGAAGAAGCTATGGTGCAACTTATGCAAAATTGAATTTACCAGTAGATGAAATTTTAAAAAGTAGAGGCAAATAAATAGATTTTTATATACAGTAAATATCAGAAGGTTATCTAATTATAATTTTTACAAAAATGAAAGGATTTATTGTTTACCAAAATTACATTGTAGAAAATAACAAAGCTTATGTCTGCCTATTTGGAAGACTAGAAAATGGAGAAAGTTTTTTAACAATTAATGAATTTAAACCTTATTTTTATATAAAAAAAGGAGATTTAGAAGAAGCTTTTTCTTATGGTGATTTTGAATACGAAGAAACAGAGATGAAAACATTTGATGGAAAAAGTGCTACTAAAGTGATATTAAAAATTCCTGCAGAAGTCCCAAAGTTAAGAAAAAAACTTGAAGAAAATGGAATTAATTGTTATGAAGCAGACATAAGATTTCCCTATAGATTTATGATGGATTTGGGTTTGCAAGGAAGCTTAGATATCGACGGAGATTATGAATCCGGACAGAAAGTTGACAGAATTTATAAAAATCCAGAATTAAAACCCACTGATTATTTCCCAAATAACTTAAAAGTATTTTCATTTGATATTGAAAGTGGTAAAAGTGAAGATGGTGAACTTTATTGTATAGGTATAAGGTGCGGCGATTTAAAAAAAACTTTTATTAATTGTAAGGATAAAGTTGAAAATGCTATTTCATGCAAAGATGAAGAAGAGTTATTAGAAAAATTTGTAAATGAAATTACAGAATGTGATCCAGATATAATAACAGGATGGAATGTAATTGATTTTGATTTAACTTATTTAATAAAAAAATGCAAAAAATATAAAATAAATTTTAATATTGGAAGAGATAATAAAAATCCAAGACTAACTTTAGGAGAAGGTTTCTTTAAAGAAAGCAAAATAGATGTTAGTGGAAGACAAGTTTTAGATGCATTGCATTTGATTAAAGTTTCATTTTTAAAAGTTCCTGATTACAAACTAGATACTGTTGCAAATTTTATTTTAGGAGATAGGAAGTTAATTCAAACACAAGGAAAAGAAAAATACAAAGAAATAGATGAATTGTTTTTAAATAATAAAAAGAGATTAGTTGAGTATAATATAAAAGATGCAGATTTGGTTTTACAAATAATAGATAAAACAAAAATTCTAGATTTAACTATTAAAAGAAGTTTACTAACTGGAATGGCATTAGATAGGGTAAATGCTTCAATTGCTTCTCTAGATTCTTTGTACATTAGAGAGGCGAATAAGAAAAATTTAGTTTGTCCTTCTGGAAATTACGTTGTTAAGGAAGAAGGCATAAAAGGAGGTTATGTTAGAGAGAGTGAACCTGGAATTTATGATTATATTTTAATTCTAGATTTTAAAAGCCTGTATCCTTCTATCATGAGAACTTTCAATATCGATCCTTACTCTTATGTAAAAGACTGCAAAGGCAAGAATTTAATTAAAGCTCCTAATGGGGTTTGTTTTAGAAATGAAGATGGGATTTTACCTTCCATATTAGAAAAATTATTTTATGAAAGGGAAGAAGCAAGAAAAAATAAAGATGAATTAACAAGATATGCTGTAAAAATTTTAATGAATTCATTTTTTGGCGTTCTCGGAAATCCATCATGCAGATTTTTTGATATGGGCTTGGTAAACGCTATAACTTATTTTGGGCAGTTTATTTTAAAAATGACATGGGAAGAAATTGAAAAATTAAAATATAAAGTAATAGCTGGTGATACAGATAGTTCATTTGTAGTATCAAAGGCTAAAAGTTTAGAAGAAGCTGAAGAAATTGGTAAAAAAATAGAGAAACACATTAATGATTTTTATAAAAATTATATAAGAAAAGAATATAATAGAACAAGTTACTTGGAGTTAAGTTATGAGAAATGTTTTATAAAGTTTTTAATGCCTAAAGTAAGAAAGGGTGAGGCAGGCGCTAAGAAAAGATATGCCGGATTAATAATTAAAGATGGAAAAGAAGAAATACAATTTACAGGATTAGAAAGCGTACGCGGTGATTGGACTGATTTAGCAAAAAAATTCCAAAATGAATTATTAGATAAAATATTCCACAATCAAGAAGTTACTGAATATGTAAAAAAATTCGTTAAAGATTTGAAGGCTGGGAAACTTGATGAATTACTCGTATATAAGAAAAATTTAAGGAAAGAACTTAAAGATTATGCTGTGAAAACACCACATAAAAAAGCTGCTGAAAAAATATTATCTTCTGGAAATAAAATTGAATCCAATATTATAAAATATGTGATGACTGAAGATGGACCCGAACCTATTGACTATGTTAAACATAAAATAGATTACAAACATTATATAGAAAAACAGATAATGCCAATTGCTGATTCTATATTGGTTTTCTTCAATACAAATTTTGATAGTTTGGTAAATGGAAAGCAAGTTAGTTTGTTTGATTATTAATGGGGTTTTAAATTGAATTTTAATGGGACATTGTAGTAATAGAAAAGTTTATCCATTGTCGAATTTATAAAAAAACAGAAATAATATGGAAATAAAAATTCAAAGATCTGAAGAAAGAGGATATACTCAAGATGAATGGTTAGATAGTAAACATAGTTTTAGTTTTGGAAATTATTATAACCCCAAAAAAATTAGTTTTGGCCCTCTGCTTGTTCTTAATGATGATATTATAAAACCTGAAGGTGGGTTTGATATGCACCCTCATGAAAATATGGAAATAGTTACTATTGTATTAAATGGAAAATTGAAACATGAAGATGATATGGGTAACGAATTCATTCTAAATGAAAATGAAGTTCAAGTAATGTCTGCTGGGACCGGAATTTACCATTCTGAATATAACCCTTCCAATAAACAAGAAGTAAATTTATTACAAATTTGGATTCTACCTAACAAAAAAAATATTAGACCAAAATATGAACAAAGATTTTTTAACCTGAAAGATAGGATAAATAAATTACAAACAATTGCTTCTGGAGGAAGTGAAGGCTTGTTCATAAATCAAAATGTAAGTTTAAGTTTAATAAATTTGGATAAAGATATAAATTTTGGATATGGACTTAAACAAAATAAAGGGTTATACGTTTTTATAATTAAAGGTGAAGTTAATGTTGAAAATACCTTACTAAAAGAAAGAGATGCTGCTGAAATAATTAAAACATCTAAAGTAAATATTAAGCCAACTTCTAATTC
>Ga0209542_10009462_pt1 | contig 17864 bp, 31 predicted proteins | sample RifCSPhighO2_01_FD_184028 | JGI IMG/M metagenome (GOLD analysis project Ga0209542, IMG submission 184028) | Soil microbial communities from Rifle, Colorado - Rifle CSP2_plank highO2_0.1 (SPAdes) (version 2) | ecosystem: Environmental > Terrestrial > Deep subsurface > Rock core/Sediment ...
GGAAGAAAACTATTAAAAAGGAATCAATCAGGTAAAATACAATGGCAGGTGCAAACCGTTATTATGGACCGAGAAAGGGATCTTTACAGATCTGGCCTAGAGTTAGAGCTAAAAGGATGTATTCTAGGATTAGAAATTGGTCAATTAATGGCATAAAAGATACTAAACTCTTAGGATTCCTAGGTTATAAAGCAGGAATGACCCACATAATTGTTAAAGATAACACTCCTAATTCATTAAATAAAGGTAAAAACCTATCTGTGGCAGCAACTATTATCGAGTGCCCACCTCTAAAACCTCTTTCTATAAGATTCTACAAAAAAGCTCATGATGGTCTTCAAATAATTTCTGAAATTCCTACAACAAAAGTAGATAAAGAACTTAAAAGAAAAGTATCAGGGATCTCAAAAAAACAAAATTCAGTACCGGAATCTTATGACGATGTAAGATTAATGGTATATTCACAACCACGCTTAACAGGTGTCCAGAAAAAACCTCAAATAATCGAAGTTGGGTTCTCAGGTACAAAAGAACAAAAATTAGAATTAGCTAAACAACTATTAGAAAAAGAAATCAAAGTTACTGATATTTTCAAAGAAGGATCATATTTAGATGTACACGGAATAAGTAAAGGTAAAGGTTTCCAAGGTACAGTTAAAAGATATGGTGTAAAAATTAGACAACACAAATCAGAAAAAGTAAAAAGAGGTATTGGTTCCTTAGGTTCATGGCACCCAAATAGAGTATTATACACTGTAGCTCAAGCAGGACGAATGGGTATGCATCAAAGAACAGATTATAACAGATTCTTAATCAAAATTGAAAAAGATGCAACAAAAGTAAATCCTAAAGGTGGATTCATGCATTATGGTTTAGTAAAAAATGATTATTTAATTATCAAAGGTTCTATTCCTGGAACAGCAAACAGGCCAATTATTTTAACTGATCCAGTAAGACCAAACAAAAAAATACTTTCATATGAAATCTTAGAAATAAACAAGGATTCAAAACAATGACTAAAGTACAAATTTATACAATTACTGGAACTAAATCTAAAGAATTAGATTTACCTAAACAATTCAATGAACCTGTTAGAAGAGATTTAATTAAGAAAGCAGTTTTAGCAATTCAAAATAATACAAGACAATCTTATGGTGCTTATCCTAAAGCAGGTCAAAGATCTTCATCTGCATTATCAAGAAGAAGAAGAGATTTCAGATCGTCTTATGGTATCGGTATTTCAAGAGTTCCAAGAAAAGCATTGTGGAGACGTGGTACAAGATTTGGGTTTGTAGGTGCAATGGCTCCAAACACTAGAGGTGGTAGACAAGCTCACGCACCAAAAGGTTACAAAGATTATTCTCACAATATGAATATTAAAGAAAGAAGAAAAGCAATCAGATCAGCTCTCTCAGCTACAATTCATCCAGAATTTGTTAAAGCTCGTGGTCATAGATTCAAAGAATTAATTAATGTAGTTGAAGACAAATTTGAAACTTTCACAAAAACAAAAGAAGTGAAAGACGCATTAATCAAATTAGGTTTAGAAAAAGAACTTGAAAGATTAACAGTTAAAAAAGTTAGAGCTGGTAAAGGTAAAGCTCGTGGTAGAAAATACAATGTTAAAACAGGTCCATTATTAGTAGTTTCAAAATCATGTTCATTACAAAAATCAGCAATTAACCTTCCAGGTGTAGACATATGTATAGTTAAAAACATAAATACAGAATTACTTGCACCAGGTACAAATCCAGGAAGGTTGACAATTTTTACACAATCTGCTATAGAGACTATGGCTAAAGAATCATTATTCATGAATGGAAGTAAAAAATGACAATATTACAATATCCGTTATCAACAGAGAAAGCAGTTAAGCTAATGGAATCAGAAAACAAAATTACATTCATTGTAGACATCGATGCAAAAAGACCAGAAATAAAAAAAGAGTTTCAAGATATGTTCAAAGTAAAAGTTTTAAAAGTAAACACATTGATTTTAAAAGGTAAGAAAAAAGCTTATATTCGATTAGCTCCAGAAAATCCTGCAATTGATATTGCAACAAAATTAGGAATTATGTAAAATGGGTAAACAAATTATTACACAAAGACGTGGAAGAGGAACAACTACTTATAGATCTCACTCTCACAGATTCAAAACTGAGATTAGGTACAGACAAATTCACTTTGGTGAAAAAGTAATTGCAGGTAAAATTACAGATTTATTTAATTGTCCTGGACATTCTGCTCCAATTGCAAAAATAGTATTTACAGACAAATCAGAACAATACATTTCTGCACCTTTAAATGTTAAAGTTGGTTCAGAAGTTCAATCCGGAGAAGAAGCAAAAATCTCTCCAGGTAACACATTACCATTAAAATCTATTCCAGAAGGTACAGAAGTTTTCAACCTTGAAAGAATTCCTGGTGATGGTGGTAAATTCTGTAGAGCATCAGGTTCAGCAGCTAAAGTAGTTAAGAGAACTGTAGATTCTGTTACTATTCAATTCCCATCTAAAAAAGAAAAAAAATTACATCCTAATTGTAGAGCTACAATCGGTTTAGTTTCAGGCGGCGGTAGAAAAGAAAAACCATTGTATAAAGCTGGTAAAAATTTCCATAGATTAAAAGCTAGAGGTAAACTTTATCCTAGAACTTCAGGTGTAGCAATGAATGCTGTAGACCACCCATTCGGTTCAGGTAGAGGTCGTCAACATGCAAAAATCAAAGTTGTATCAAGACATGCACCTCCTGGTAAGAAAGTAGGTAAAGTTGCTGCAAGAAGAACAGGTAAGAGGAAGTAAAAATGTCAAATGAAATAGTCTTCAAAGGAAAAACTGTAGAAGAATTAAAATCAATGAGTATGAATGATTTTGCTAAAATAGCAGGTACTAGAGCAAGGAGATCTCTTAAGAGAGGTTTCACAGAACATCAAAAGCGGTTATTAGATAGATTAGAAGAAACAAAGAAAGGTAACAAAAAACCAATCAAAACTCATTGTAGAGATCAAATTGTACTGCCTCAAATGTTAGGCTTAATAATTCAAGTTTATAGTGGTAAAGCATTCACTCCAGTAGAAATCCAACCTGAAATGTTAGGAAGGTATCTTGGAGAATTTTCACAAACACGATCAAAAGTTGCACACTCTGCACCAGGTTTAGGTGCTACAAAATCAAGTGGAGCTAAGACTAAAAAATAAAAATGACTGAACAAACTAAAGCAAGAGTTAACGTGAAGGATTTACCTATTTCAACTAAATGGGCAATTGAAATAAGTAATTTCATTAGAAATAAACCGTTAAGTGAAGCAAAAAAACAACTTGAATTAGTATTGCAATACAAATTAGCAATTCCATTAAGAAGATTCACTTTTGATAGAGGTCACAGAAAAGGAAACATGGGTCCTGGTTTCTATCCTCAAAAATCAACAAAGTACATTTTAAGTTTATTAAACAGTGCAGAATCAAATGCAGAATACAAAGGTCTGAATAAAGAATCATTGTACATTACAGAAATAGTTCCAAATAAAGGAAGTACCTCGTGGCGTATGGGTAGACATGGAAGAAGACAAGCAAAAAGAACAAACTTGAATTTAGTTATCGAGGAAAGAAAAAAATGATTGAAAGACAATTCATAAATCAAAAAATGAAAGAATTCCTTATTCAAAATTACTTAAGAGAACAATTAGGTAGGACTGGGTATTCTCATACAGAAATAAAGAGAACACCTTTAGGCGAAAAAGTTATAGTTTACACAACTCGTCCAGGTTTAGTTGTAGGTAAGAAAGGAGATAATATAAAATTACTTACAATGGTTCTTAAGAAAAGGTTCAAATTAGACAATCCTCAAATTGAAATAGCTGAAGTAACTAATCCTGACCTTGATGCATTCTACGTTACTGACCGAATTGTATCAACATTAGAAAAATTCGGTTCAAAAAGATTCAAATCAGTTGGTTACAAAACATTACAAAACATACTAAATGCAGGTGCTTTAGGTGCAGAAATTAAGATCTCTGGTAAATTACCAAGTAAAAGAGCTAAATCATGGAGATTTTCAGCAGGTTACTTAAAGAAATCAGGTGATATTTCAGAAAATTTCGTAAAGAAATGTATTGGTGCAGCTAAATTAAAAGCAGGTACAATTGGTGTACAAGTAAGTATTATGACACCGGATATTGTACTTCCTGATAGAATTTACATTAAAGAACCACAACAAATTAAAATTGAAGAAATAAAAGTAGAAACAAAACCTGAAGAAGTTACAGAAGTAAAAGAAGAAAAAATCGAAGAAGTAAAAACTGATGTTCCTAAAGTTAAAGAAACAGAATCAAAAATAGATATTCCTAAAGTAACAGAAGAATCAAAAGAGGTTAAACCAAAGGAAAAGAAAACAAAAGAAGTGAAACCTAAAGAAAAGAAAACTACAAGGAAAACTAAAGATGGCGATAATAAGGAAGAATGAATTAGCTCTATTAAAAGAACCTGAAATAAATCAGAAGTTAACTGAGTTAGAACAAGAATTAATGAGGTTAAATGCGCAAAGAGCTACAAAAACAACGCCAACAAATCCTGGTAGAATCAAATTAATAAAAAGAACAAGAGCAAAATTATTTACAATGTTAAATAAAACCAAAATACAGGAGGTAAGGTAAACGTATGGCTGATATTTGTCCTAAATGTGGACTGCCAAAAGAGCTTTGTGTTTGTGAAACAATAGCAAAGGAAAGTCAAAGAATAAAAGTTGTTGCTGAAAAAAGAAAATACGGTAAATTGATAACAGTTGTTTACGGCATCGACAAAAAAGAAATTGACATAAGGGAACTCGCAAAAAAGCTCAAATCAAAATTTGCATGTGGTGGAACAGTAAAGGATAACACAATAGAACTTCAAGGAAATCACGTTGGTGCGGTAAGAGATGAACTTATCAAACTTGGCTTTTCCAAAGAATCTATATCCACAAGTAAATAATGGCACTCAAAGCAATCAAGAACCAAACACTAATTGGTCTGGAGGTGGAGATAGTAGACTCTACAATCAAAAACCAAATAGGAATCAAGGGCAAAATCATTGATGAAACGCTAAACACAATCAAAATACAAATTGATGACAAATCAAAAACCTTACTTAAAAATAATATCACAATCAAAACAAAATGGAAAAACAAATACATGAAAATACGTGGAAGCCTTTTGAAAAGAAGGCCTGGTGATAAAGAAAAATGAAACAACAAACAAAAAACATTGGAATTGAAGTACCAGAACCAAAAGGTAAGTGTACTGATAAGAGATGTCCTTTCCATGGTACACTTAAATTACATGGTAGATTATTCACCGGTGTAGTTACTAGAAGTAAAGCACCAAAAACAGTTCAAGTAGAATTTGAAAGAACATTCGCAGTTAAAAAATATGAAAGATTTGAACAAAGAACAACAAGAATTCCTGCTCATAATCCTGAATGTATTAATGCAGGAGTAGGCGATACAGTTCAAATTATGGAAACAAGACCTATTTCAAAAACAAAAACATTTGTGGTAATATCAAAATGAAAGCAACAAACGCATCCCCAACAAAAGGATTGAATCATGGTTCATTAGTTGACGCTTGTGATAATTCAGGTGCTCAAGTAGTAAAGGTAGTTGCAGTAAAAAGATCTAAAACAGTAAAGAGTAGATATCCTTCCGCAGGTGTAGGTGATATGGTTTTAGTTTCAGTTAAAAAAGGTACAAAAGAAATGAGAAAAACAGTTGTACCTGCAATTGTAGTAAGACAAAGAAAAGAATATAGAAGACCTGATGGAACAAGAATCAAATTTTCAGATAATGCTGTTATAATTTTAAAAGATGAAAAAGGTAACCCAAAAGGTACAGTTATAAAGGGGCCAATTGCAAAAGAAGTAGTAAACAGATGGCCTCCAATCGCAAAGATTGCATCTATGGTGGTATAAAGAAAATGGCAACAGAAACACAAACAAGATACAGAACTGAAAGGGAAACTCTTGGAATATTTGTAGCTAAGGAATTGTTAGGTCAAGAATTGCTTAATCCATATAACCGGGAGTTACAATCATATAATAGGGAGTTACAATCTAGAATTGATGGTGTTATGACTCAGATACAATCAAATATTGGTCCTGCTAAATTAGAACTCGTACTCCAAGCGTTAACAAAAATGGAAGAAGGAATATGCGACGCTGAAGTAGCAAGTAGATCACAAAGATTTGTAGCATTCAAAACCGGAGTTAAAGATACAAGTGCTGAAGCACTAAAGGTTCTAATTGGAATACCAGAACCATATCAAGGAGCATTCAAATCTTATGTTAATTTCAAATATGCAGAAGGAGCAAAAAGGAGCAGAGTAATATCTGACAGGCCTTAAAAACCAAAATGAGACAAGACTGGTCAAAAAGTTGGATTGCAAGTAAGCAACGTAGAAAGAAAAGAAAGTATGCGCACAACGCACCACTTCATATACGTAGAACTTTCATCGCTTCACATTTATCAAAAGATCTTAATCAAAAATACAAAACTAGATCAATAAAAATCAAAGTTGGTGATAAAGTAAAAATATTAAGAGGGCAATTTAAGAAAATGGTTGGAAAAATCACAAGAGTTAAAATAAGAGACTTAAAGGTTTATATTGAAGGTGCAGAATTAACAAAACGTGACGGTACAAAAGCACAATATCCAATCCATCCATCAAATTTATTAGTTATCGATTTAAATTTAGCAGACAAAAAGAGGAAAGAAAAATTAGAAAAGTTGATGAAACATGGGGCATAAAAAACGAATTAACACGCCAAAATCTTGGCCAATAAAGAAGAAAGAAAACAAATACGTAGTTAGACCTTCCTCAGGTCCACATACTTTAGAACATTGTTTACCTATTACAGTATTACTTAAGGAAATGTTGAAATATGTTAAGACAACCAGAGAAGCAAGGAAAGTACTTAACGATGGTAAATTATTAGTTAATGGTCGTGTAGTTAAGGATCATAGATTCCCTGTTGGTTTAATGGACAATTTAAGTTTCCCTGAAATCAACGAGTACTACAAATTAACTTACAATACACATCAAAAATTCCAATTAGAAAAAATAACTAAAGACTTAGCAAATTTAAAAACATTAAAGATTGTAAATAAGACAGTTACTAAACAAAATAAAACTCAATTAAATTTCTTTAATGGACATAATTTGATTGTTAAAGAAAATGGCTACAAAGTAGGAGATACCCTTATTGTTGATGATAAAAATCAAGTTAAGAATCATCTTAAATTTGCTCCAGGAGCAAAGGTTTACATTATAGATGGATCATACGTTGGTGAAGAAGGTATCGTGGACAAAATTACAGCACGTAAAGGTGTATCACCGAGTGAAATCACATTCAAGCAAGGAGATAAGTCTTTAAAAACACTTACAAAATATGCTTTTGTTGTTGAAAAATGAACCAAATGAAAACTATCAAAGTGGAGAAAGTTACTTTAAACATCGGTATAGGTGAACCTGGAGAAAAATTAGATAAAGCTAAAGCTTTGTTAGCAACAATCTCAGGATGTAAACCTGTAATCACAACAGCTAAAGATAGAATTCCTACTTGGGGTCTTAGACCTGGTTTACAAATTGCAACTAAAGTAACACTTCGTGGTGAAAAAGCAATTACATTATTAAAAAGATTAGTACAAGCTAAGGGTAATTCATTAAAAGAAACAAGTTTTGATAAGTTTGGAAATTTCTCTTTTGGAATCAAAGAATATATTGACATCCCAGGAGTAGAATATGATATGAAAATTGGTATAATTGGTCTTGAAGCTGCAATAACATTAGAAAGACCGGGTTTCAGAATTAAAAAAAGAAGATTAAGAAAAACCAAAATTCCAACTAGACATTTAATTAGTAAAGAAGAATCAATGAACTTCATGAAAGAAAAATTCAATGTGGTGATTAAAAAATGACAACAAGTAATTATACTAAAGTGTTCAAACAGCTTAAAACAAAACCTGTAAAACTTAAAAAATATAAAAAACATAATGCGCCTAAGAAAAGATCAGTTGGTGCAATGTTAAGAAAATGCCGTGTTTGCGGTAGAACACATGCTCATGTAAGCAAATATCAACTACATTTATGTAGACAATGCTTTAGAGAAAGCGCAAAGGAGTTAGGATTTAAAAAATACAGTTAAAATGGTACTAAATAATACATTAGCAAATGCGTTAGCTCTTATTAATAACGCTGAAAAAGTAGGTAAGAGGGTTTGTACAATCAAACCTTCATCCAAGATTATTAAACAAGTCTTGACTATTTTAAAAGATAATAGTTATATCGGGGATTTCAAAGAAGTAATTGATGGTAGAGGTAATACAATTGAAGTAAACTTACTCGGTCACATTAACAAAACAAATGTTATTAGACCTTATTACCCTGTAAAAGTAGATGATCTAAATAAATTTGAAGTAAGATATTTACCTGCTCAAGATTTTGGTACAATTATCATGACAACAAATAAAGGATTAATGACTCTTGAAGAAGCAAGAAAGAAAAATATTGGGGGAAAATTATTAGCTTACTGTTACTAAAATGAAACAAGCATTATTACAAGAAGTTGTACCAATACCTCAAGAAATAACTCTTGAATTAGATGGATCTTTGTTTAAAGTAGTAGGTCCTAAAGGAGTTATTCAAAGAAGATTAGAATATCCTTTTATTAGTATCCAAAAAAATGAAGGTAAAGTTATTTTTTCAGCAAAGAATGCAACAAAAAAACATAAAACAATAATTAACACTTTCAAAAGTCACGTTAAAAATATGATTAGGGGTGTACAAGAAGGATATGAATACAAAATTAAAATATGTTATACTCACTTCCCAATCACTATTACTATTAAAGATAATGAAGCAACAATTAAGAATTTTTTAGGTGCAAAAGTACCTCTTGTTGCAAAAATATTACCAGGTGTAAAAGTTACATTAAATGGTGATGTTATAACGCTAGTAGGGCATGATAAAGAGGCTGTAGGCCAAACATCAGCTAATTTTGAAAAAGCAACATTCATTAGAAATCGTGATAGAAGAAAATTCCAAGATGGGTGTTATATTTTTGTTAAAGCAGGTAAGAAACTATGAATGATTTATTACAATTAAGAAAAACATTGAAAAGTAAGAAACCTAAATTCCTTAGACAAGATGCTACAAAGATAGATGAAGTTAGAAAAGGAAATTGGAAACAACCTAAAGGTATCCATTCCGCAATGAGGAATAAAAAGAAAGGTTATAGAAAACAACCTTCAATGGGTTATGGTTCACCGAGAAAAGTTAGAGGTTTATCTCCAACAGGATTAGTTCCTATCAGGGTATTCAATTTAAATGATTTAGAAAAAGTTACAAAAAATCATGCTGTTATTATTGGTGCTACAGTTGGTGCAAAAAAAAGAATAGAAATTTTGAAACAAGTAAAAACAAAAGGATTATCATTATTACAAGTTAAGAAAATAGATGATTTAATTAAAAGAATAGAAACTAATGTTAAGGCTCAAAAAGAAGTAAAACAAACTAAGAAAAAACAAAAATTAGCAATTAAAAAAGAATCTATTAAAAAAGAAGAAAAAACAGAAACAGTAAAAACTGAAGAAGAAAAAACAGAAGAACTTAAGAAACAAAAACAAAAGGTATTGGAGAAAGGATTATGAATTTAAAAAATCAAAAAAGGATAGCTGCACAATTACTTAAGGTAGGTAAATCTAAAGTAAGATTTAACCAAGAAAGATTATCTGAAATTAAAGAAGCTATTACTAAATCTGATTTAAGATCATTAATCAAAAAATCCGTAATTTCTGCAAATACAGTAAGTCATCAGTCTAAAGTTCGAGCAAGAATCATCAAAATCCAAAAAAGTAAAGGTAGAAGAAAAGGTCATGGTTCAAGAAAAGGTACACGTAAAGCAAGAATGCCTAAAAAGTTAGCTTGGATGCTAAAAGTAAGAAGTCAACGTAATTACCTTAAGGATATTAAAGAGAAAACTATGATCTCACCTAAGACATTCAGATTAATTTATTTAAAAATTAAAGGTAACCAATTCAGAAGTAAACGTCATGTTAAAACGTACTTGGAGGAAAATAAGTTATTCACTAAAAAATGAAACTAAAAAGAAAAGCAAAAGGATTGACAGATTATAAATTAAGGATGGGTTTAATTAAGTCCAAGAAACCACGTTTAGTAGTTAGAAAATCTGTACATCAAATTTCCGCTCAAGTAATAAATTATGATCCTAATGGTGATCGAATTGTAATAACAGTAAGAACAACAGATTTAAAGAAACATTTTGGTTGGAGTTACTCATTAAGAAACACTCCTTCAGCATACTTATTAGGGTTATTAGTTGCTTCAAAATGTGTTAAGAAAAATATCAAAGAATTAGTTCTTGATATTGGATTAAATTCAAAAACTAAAGGTTCAATCTTATTTACAGTATTGCAAGGAGCTGTAGATGGAGGATTAAATATCCCTCATGATAAGTCAGTATTTGCATCTAATGATAGAATAAAAGGGGATCATATTAAAAACGATAAAAATAAAAAGAAATACACAAAATCAAACCCTGAGAACATTGTTCAGGATTTTGAAAAAACTAAACAAAAATTATTAGTTGAGATTAAACAAAAATGAAATCAAACAAAAATTTAATGGAAGCACCAGAAGGTGTAGTTATCAGAAAAGATTTCGATCCTGATAACTGGAAACCTAAAACTCAACTGGGTAAGTTAGTTAAAGCTGGTACAATAACTTCATTAGATGAGATCATGGATCAAGGTCATAAAATCTTAGAGCCAGAAATTGTAGATTTTTTAATGCCAGATTTAGAAAAAGATTTACTTACAATCGGTCAAAGTAAAGGTAAATTTGGTGGTGGTAAAGGTTCTATTTGGAGACAAACTCAAAAGAAAACAAAAGAGGGTAATAATATTTCATTCTGTGCAGGCGTAATTATAGGAAATCGTAATGGTTACATAGGTCTAGGTTTTGGTAAAGCAAGAGAAACTGTACCAGCACGTGAAAAAGCAATCAGACAAGCTAAATTAAATTTAATTAAAATTAGAAGAGGTTGTGGATCATGGGCTTGTAATTGTAAAACTGCACATTCTATTCCTTACAAGAGTACTGGTAGTTCAGGATCAATTAGATTAACATTAATTCCTGCACCTAAAGGTACTGATTTAGTAATCAGTAAAGAATGTAAAAAAATATTGAAATTTGTAGGTATCAAAGATGTGTATTCCGAAACTTACGGACACACAGCTACAAAATTAAATTTAGTTAAAGCCTGTTTCGAATCTCTTAAAAGTTTAACAAAAACTAAAGTATTACCAGTAACATCTGAAAAATTAGGTATAAAGGAAGGTTCAATGTAAAATGGAGCACGCCTTAATTGCAATAATCAGAATTCATGGTAAAGTAGGTTTACGTAAAGGTATTAAAGAAACGTTAACTAATTTAAGATTATATAACAAACATACTTGTATAGTTGTTCCAAACAAACCTGTATTTATAGGTATGATTACTAAGATAAAAGATTATATTACTTGGGGAGAAATCAATGAACAAACTCTTAGAGAATTACTATTAAAAAGAGGAAGAGTTGCAGGAAAATTACCACTTACAGAAGTTTATCTTAAAGAGCATGCCAAAATTTCATTTGATAGTTTAGTTAAAGAAATTGCTACAGGTAAAAAACAATTGAAAGATGTACCAGGTTGTAAACCTTTCTTCAAATTGATGCCTCCTAGAGGTGGTTATGAAAGAGGCGGAACAAAACAACCATATTCACTTGGCGGGTCTTTAGGTTACAGAAAAGAAAAGATTAATGATTTAATATTAAAAATGATTTAACATGGTCCAATTTAAACGTAAAAAGAAAGTTAGAATGCGAGGTTCCCATACTCACGGTTGGGGTTCAAAGAAGAAACACAGAGGAGCAGGTAACCGTGGTGGTCGTGGTATGGCAGGTACAGGTAAAAAAGCTGATCATAGGAGACCTTCTATTATTAAGGAATATGGTACTATGGCTAATTATTTCGGTAAAAAAGGATTCCATAGACCAGGAAAAGTAATTGTAAATCAAAACCCTATTAATATTTGTGAATTAAATCAATTTAAAGAAGGTGAGCTAAATCTTAACGAATTAGGGTACACTAAATTATTAGGTAAAGGAGAAGTTAAGAAAAAGTTCATTATAACAGTAGCTCATGCTACTGAAAAGGCAAAACAAAAGATTGAAAAAGTCGGCGGTAAATTAGTAGTATAAAAATGCCTATCTTTAAGAACATTTTAACTAATCTACCAGAGGTAGAGTCTCCAGCAGATAAAAAGGTGGAATTTAAGAGTAGGTTAAAGTGGACTTTACTTATCTTAGTATTTTTCTTTATTTTAGGATTAGTTCCATTATACGGACTAGGCCAAAATGCATTATCTAATTTTGAATTCTTGTCAATTATTCTAGGTGCAAGTTTTGGATCAATGATTTCATTAGGTATAGGTCCAATAGTTACAGCATCTATTGTATTGCAATTATTAACAGGTTCAGGAATACTTAAATTAGATACAGCTTCACATGAAGGAAGAGTTTATTTCCAAGGATTACAGAAATTTTTAGCATTCTTTTTCATAATTTTTGAAGCAGCAATCTACGTATTAATGGGTGGATTAGCACCAGCATTAACATTACATCCAACTTTATTTGTAACTGCACAAATATTATTGATAATACAACTAATTATTGGTGGTATCCTAATTTTGTACATGGATGAAGTTATTAACAAATTTGGTTTAGGTAGTGGTGTATCATTATTTATTGTTGCAGGTGTAGCAAGTTCAGTTTTCGTTAGAGCATTCTCACCATTAACAACAGCAGGTACATGGGCATTTGGTTCAGGTCAACCTCCTGTAGGTAAATTATGGGTATTATTTATTTCATTATTAGGAAGAAATCCGACAGGTGCATTATTAGCATTAGCAGCAATTTTAGCAACGATTTTTATATTTTTAATTTCAGTTTATGTTCAATCAATGAAAGTTGAAATTCCATTAAGTTTTGGTAGAGTAAGAGGTCATGGTATAAGGTGGCCACTAAATTTCATGTATACATCAAATATACCTGTAATCTTAGTTGCAGCATTATTAGCAAATGTTCAATTATTAGCAAGATTAGTTCAGGGATCAGTTCAAGATAATACATCTGGAATAATGTTATGGATCTCTCAAAATATCCTCGGTCAATATTCAGGAAATATCGCAACCTCAGGTTTAGCAAGATTAGTAACTCCGCCATTAATTATAGAAAATATTATTACAGGTTCTTTCCAAGCATTAGATTTATTACAAGCATTAAGTTACATTTTATTCTTTGTAGTTGGTTCAATTATTTTCTCAATTTTCTGGGTACAAACTGCAGGTTTAGATGCAGGAAGCCAAGCTAATCAAATATTAAAATCAGGACTACAAATACCGGGTTTTAGAAGAGATAAAAGAGTTTTGGAACAAGTATTAAGTAGATATATCGGTCCATTAACAGTAATGGGTGCAATAGCAGTAGGTCTTTTAGCATCAGGTGCAGATGTTCTCGGTGCATTAACAAATGGTACAGGGTTATTATTATCTGTAATGATTATTTACAGATTATATGAAGACATTGCACACAAATATTTAATGGAAATGAATCCAATGTTCAGAAAAGTTATGGGTAAATAATTATGGTATTAGATAATTTCTTTAATTTTATATTCAGTTTTGCAATCAACCTTGGCGCGCCTTGGAGTATAATAATCATTTCATTTATAATCACTCTTATTATGTCATTAGTTACAAAATATTTAACAGATCAAACTGAGATGAAGCATCTTAAAGAAGAATTACAGCATCTACAAAAAGAAATTAAATCAAATCAAGATAATCCTTCTAAAACTCAAGAAATTCAAAAAAGATTAATTGAGACTAATATGAAATATATGAAACAATCATTCAAACCAATGTTATACACGTTCTTACCAATTATCATTTTCTTTGGTTGGTTAAAATCAATATACCCAGCTGATGTAGATCTAATTAATTGGGGTTTTAATATTCCCTTATTTGGGATGGGTTTAGGATGGCTAGGCACTTATATTATATCTTCTATAATCTTTAGTATAATCATACGAAAGCTTTTTAAAATCCATTGAAGGTTAGAAAAACATGGCAATTCAACCACATAGAACAAAAAGCCTTAGAGCTGTAAAGGTTAAAACACCTGGTGGAAAAGTAGTTACTCATTATAGAAAGAGAAACCCTCCAACAGCAAAATGTGGTAAATGTAAAAAACCTCTTCAAGGTTTACCAAGGTTAAGAGCTATAGTATTAAAAAGAACACCTAAATCTTACAAAACAGTTACAAGAAAATATGGTGGAAATTTATGTTCTAAATGTTCAAGAAAGTCAATCTTAGAATCTACACCTGGAATTAAGAAAGCTCCATTAGTTGTAGGACAATTATGTATTAAATTAGCAGGTAGAGATTCAGGCAAAATAGGAGTTATTGTAGAGCAAATTGATGATAATTTCGTTATTATAGATGGTCAAACAAGAAGAAAGCGATGTAATATTACTCATTTAGAAACTTTAGATAAAAAGATTGATATTAAAGCAAAAGCTACTCATGATGTAGTTAAGAAAGAGTTAGAACAATTAGGTATTCAAGTTGTAGAATCTAAACCTAAAGAAAAAAAGAAACAAGAAACTACTTCTAAATCAAAAGCGTCTAAAAAAGAGACAAAGAAAACTTCTAAGAAATGAATGAACAACTCAAGCAAAAATACGTAGAGCTTCAAATTCTCAATCAAGAAATAGAACAAATAGAAATGTATATGCAACAAATGCAAAACCAATTATCAGAATTAATGAGTGTTAATGAGTCTTTAACAGAAATTTCAAAAGTAAAAAAAGAAACATCCATACTTGCTCCAATAGGCTCAGGCGTTTTTATTAAATCAAAAATCAATCCTGTAGATGAAGTTTTAATGAATGTAGGATCAAATACCGTAGTAGAAAAGTCAATACCTGGTGCTAAAAAAATAATCGAAGAACAAATTGAGAAATTAAATGAATTATTTGTTAAAATTAATAAAAATTATAATTCAGCCTGTCAATATAGGGAAACATTAGAGCATGATATACAAAACTTGGATAAATAATCCACAAATTCTTATAAAATAGGTTACTATCTTAATTAGATGGATCTTAAGATACTTAAACATTATTTAAGAAAAGACGTTCAAAAAGAAATCTTAAAATTATCAAAAGACAGAGAAGTTGGCGTAAGATTTGGAGAAAATGGTTATGGTAAACGTCCAGATATCTTGCAATACCCTGGCGATATTACCTCATTAGCCCAACAAGGTGCAACTTCTTTTCATGTATCAGAAGAACGTTGGCTTAACCCTTTAGAATTAAGTCCTGGAATGAAAAAACAGGAAATGGATTCATTGCGTAAAGGTTGGGACCTAATAATAGATATAGATACTAAATTTTTAGAATTTTCAAAAATAACTGCATACTTAATAGTTGAAGCTTTCAAATTCCATAATCTCAAACATTATTCATTAAAATATTCAGGCGGTAATGGAATTCATGTAGCAATCCCATTCGAATCATTTCCACCAAAAATTCATAATCAAGAAACAAGATTATTATTTCCTGAAAGTGTAAAGATTGTTGCGTCATATCTTAAGAGCTTAATTAAAAGCCATTTATCCCAAAAGTTATTAGAATTAAATTCAATTAATGAAATGTCAGAAAGTTTAAACATCCCAATTAATGATCTACAAGAAAATAACCAATTCAATCCGTTTGCTGTTGTAGATATTGATCCAATTTTAATTTCAAGCAGACATTTATTTCGTTCAGTTTACAGTATTAATGAAAAGTCAGGTAGGGTAAGTATACCTATTAATCCAAAAAATATTCTCTCATTTAATCTTAAAGAAGCAAAAATAGAAAACATAAAAGTAGATTATCCATTTTTAGATTCAGAAAAAATTACAGATCCATCAGCATCTGAATTATTAATCCAAGCTTTTGATTGGAATAAAAAAAATCAACCACAGAATATTATTGAACCAAAGAAGGAAATTAAAGATACAATCCCAAAAATTGCAATTAAAAAAGAATTTTTTCCACCATGTATAATTAAAGTATTAAATGGTATAAAAGATGATGGAAGGAAACGTGCTGTCTTTATGTTATTAAACTTCTTAAGATCAGTAGGATGGTCATATGAAGACATAGAAAAAGAACTTAGTGAATGGAATAAGAAAAATTATGAACCTTTAAGAGATAATTACATTTTAGCCCAAGTTTCATGGCATAAAAGACAAAAACAAACTATATTGCCTCCAAATTGTTCAAACAAGGTATACTATAATGATATTGAATGCCATTCTTCAGATAATTTATGTAATAATATTAAAAATCCAGTACAGTATGTAAAAAGGAAATTGTATATTTTATCAAATAAAAAAGAAAAGAAAAAGAAGTAGAAGATATATTTTCCAGATACGTTCCACTGGACACGAAGACAAGTCTTGACGCCAAATTTATAAACTTTCAAGAATTTACCTTTAAATGTTGGCTGTTACCGATCTAATTACATACCTTTATTGCCCAAGAAAGCTTTATCTTCAAAAAGTTCTAAGAATTAAACCTCAATTAAAAGATTCAATTTTAAAAAAAGGTACAATCAAACACCAAGTATTTGAAAAGTTCTCAGAAAAAGAACAAGAATTAATTAGATCAATTAAACCAAATTCAAATCTTGAAGAAATAAAGATTACATATCAAAAAAATTATACAAATATTTTGTTAAATTTAATTAAAAATTATAAATCTGATTTAAATAAATTAAAGATTAAACCTGGAAAGTTATTCCAATCCTCAATTTCTGTTTACATAAAAGAATCAGAATTAAGATCATCAACAATTTACAATTTAATTCAAGAAAAACAAATTTATGGTGAAGAACTTTGTAAAACAATACCTAAATATTTAACAGAAGTAAAAATTGAATCATCAAAATTAGGTTTAAGAGGAGTAATTGATAAAATTGAAATTCTGGATAAAAAACATATACCGATTGAATTAAAATCAGGTTCAATGCCGGAGTTCGGTGTATGGCCAGGTCATCAGATCCAAATTACTTCTTATATTATGTTAATGCAAAACCAATTTGAGAATGTAGATCAAGGAGTAATACATTACATTGATCATAACATTAAAAGAAAAGTAATTATAAATGATATTTTACAAAATGAAGTTATAGAATTAAAAGAACAAACACTTGAAACATTAAATTCACCAGATATTCCTCAAAAATTAACTAATCTATCTAAATGTAAATCATGTCAATTTAAAGAAAAATGTCATCCTAATTTATAATTAGTTTCTTAATTTTATCAAAATCTTTTTTATTATATGTACTCTTATAATTTTTAACTAATTTAATTAATTCTTTCCTATCAAATCTAATCCCAACATTTTCTAAAATTTTGTAAATTTTACTTGAAATTAAATATTGGCTAAAACCAGTTATATTGCAGGGTTTATCTGAATATTTAGCTCGTTCAAAGTCAATCATAACAACTTTTTTAGAAATAATAATATGTTTATACGGATTTTTCATCTCACGTTTATCAATTTTTAATTTATCTAAAGTATAACATTGATCTAAAACATTTTTTAGTACTTTTATAATCTCTTTCTTATTATTCTGTTTTAAAAATTGTTCAATTTCCAAACCTTCAATAAACTCACAAATAAAAGAATTTTCATTATGCTCAATTAACTTAGGACCAA
>Ga0209542_10009463_pt1 | contig 17864 bp, 24 predicted proteins | sample RifCSPhighO2_01_FD_184028 | JGI IMG/M metagenome (GOLD analysis project Ga0209542, IMG submission 184028) | Soil microbial communities from Rifle, Colorado - Rifle CSP2_plank highO2_0.1 (SPAdes) (version 2) | ecosystem: Environmental > Terrestrial > Deep subsurface > Rock core/Sediment ...
AATTTTTTACCGTCGCCGAATTTCGTATTTCGCTTTGCGAAATGCGCCGCCAAGAAATTTGTTTGCTTAAATTCATTTTATTTGGTAGTATAGCAATAAGGGTAATAATCATACTTACTACAATACTACCAAAACTTTACTAATATGACAAGTGGAAAAACAATCAGCGAAAATATAAAGAAAGCAAGGGCTAAACTTGGCTTAACGCAAGACGATTTAGCCAAGAAAGCAGATATTAAATATACAACGCTTACCAAAGTCGAAAGCGGTGTTGTTAATAAACCGAGCGTTCAAACTATGGCAAAAATTGCCAAAGCTCTTGGCGTTTCAATCGAGGAGTTAATAAAATAATTTTATGGCTATCTATACACCACGCGGATTAAAAATAAGATTGAAGACTAATCATGCTTTTGCATTGATGGCACGATTGTATCCCAAAATTGATGCCTTTAAGGTTCTCAAGACGACTGAGGGACTTGAGTCAATCCCTGGTATGTTTGCACTTATTGCAGGACTCGTTTCTTTTTATCTAGGACTTCAACCGTATCAAATTGGATTATATACGCTAATCGCTTCTGTAATAGGAACAATAATCACAATTTTCGGAGTGTTTATTATTCCTGGAATTCCAAAACTGGCAACTCTTTATAGTTATATTTCTGGCTTTGGTATTCTGTTAATAATTTCAGCAATTTATGGTTTTGTTTCTGTTGGCTGGCAAGGGGTTGCGGCGTTTTTCATTGGTAAGCTTATTGCGGGAATTATTAATTGGGGCATTGAGTTTTGGAATTCAAACAGAATTCACTCTGTAATCGGCAACGCTCTTTCAGGATCAGAGATAAATTTTTTCAATGCATACCGCCTTCATGCTTCCGCAATAGGAAAATCAACCGATATTACGGTATCAGATGAAGAGATGAAAGAAGAAAACTGGAAAGAGTGTTTAGAGGATTTGGCTATAAAATGGCCAGAGGTGGTGCGAAGATTTACTAATGACTAATACTATGTTTGATTTTCTAAAGAAAAAAGTTAATCCATTTCAGATAGCAGCTTACTTAGCAATGGAGCCCTCTAAATACATGGAGGGTATAGAGAAAAGTGCGAATGATTTTTTGAATAAGAATCCAGAATATCGTGATTTACGCAATCAGATTTTAGATGAAATGCAATGGATAATAATTGCTTGCGGAGTGATAGCCATTCGTGTACTTTCCGATGTAAAAATTTCCAAAGAAGTTGAAAAACAGCTTTCGGTGGTTTATTCAAGAATCCACGAGACAAACAATAAGAAAACACCTTTTACATCGGATTTTCTGAAAAACTTAGAATACAAAATAGATAACTATCTTGTGAGGTTCAATCGTGGATTAGTGTTGCGTGATTTGGAAAAATCTTCTCCCGAAATTTTATTCAACGAAGCGATGAAAGATTTTGCTAATGAAACGATGAAATATATTACTGGAAAATCGCGTGCCAAGGAAATGACAGACTGGGAAGATATTGATAAGCTACAAGAACGAACCGAGAAAGAGGATGAGCTTGAACAATATATCTTTCGTATCATTCGCCAATTTGTTCCGCAGTTCAGAGAGCACTTTAGAAATTTCAAAATAGAAAATTAGAATCAATAAACATGAATGATTTGGATTTGTTAAAACGAGATTTACTATCAGAAACGCAAAGATGTGCGGAACTTTTTAATTCGCAAATTTTTACCAAACATCAAATTTTTACGCAGTCCGCTTTTATTGAAATTTTGGTTCGCCTGAATTATATCCTTCAAGAATTGAGAAAAAAGAATAACAGAATAATTTGGACGGACGATGTTCAAACCGACCAAAATATCAAAGATATTACAGATTTGGTAAATAATTTGCGAAACGCTGCGTGTCATAGTGATAGCCCAAGAAACTATATAAGCAATACAAGTATAAAATTTGTTTTTAATACTTTTACTGGAAAGTGTCCGAACGCATTCAAAATCGGAGAAAATATTTCGTTAGGCAATGAATATCAAGACGACACAGCTTTTTATTATGGAGATAAAAGAATTTATCTTGTCAGACATATTAAAAAGCTTTTGGAAGAATTGCCTAATGAAATTAACAAATTAAAATAGGCGGCGCGCCAGTTTCACTGGCACGAAATTCGGCGGCGGCGGAAAAAAATTGGAATCGGAAAGCGAGGGCGGGCAAAAATTCCTTCCCCCCAACCCCCTTCCTTTTTGCCCGCCCGAGCGATTGGATTTTAAAATTCGGGATTCGGATTTTCGTCAAAAAATGTTCGAACATCAATCAAAAAACACCGCCAATTTTCAGAATTCGGATTTTGGGCGATTGTTACCTCGCCCCGCCAGAGGCGGGGCTCGGCTTCGACAAGGATTTGAAAGGGCTTTTTTGGCGAAAAGGAAAAGGATTTATCAATAAGGGCAAAAGAAATTTTTTTATAAGAATTTATGAACCAAGAAGGATTTATAAACATTTTATTGATTATCATTGTTGTTGCACTTGTTGGTGCTGGAGTTTATTTTGTTTCGACTAAACAAATTACTCCACTTAATCCGATTCCTACATACATACCTTCACCCACTCCGACTCCAACGCCTTCGCCGACACCGAACACAAGTCCGATTCCTAAGCCATCCTCGACGCCAACACCAACTCCGGTACCAAGTGGCGAAAAGATCATCAGAAAAGTTGGCGAACGAGAGAGCTCTTTCTTAATTCAGAAGATCAATCCAGATAGCGTTGAAGGGCTTTGGGCCGATGAGTATCCAATTCCTATGCTGGGGGATGGTACTCCCAGGACTATACGCATAGGTGATGACATAGGATATGCTTGCACAGGCGTATCAGAAAAACTTATAAGCATCAATTTTTCTGGTCAGACAATAACTTTTAATAAAGTTATTGGAGAACGACCTGTTGGCGGATGCCCAATCTGTCTTGCCGGTAACTCATTTATTGACACACCGTCTGGATTAGCTCTGGTAAAAGATTTACAAATTGGCATGGCGGTTTGGACAACGGATAAAACTGGTCAACGTGTATCCGGTGTCATAACCAAAACCTTAAAAGTGCCAGTGCCGTCCACTCATCAAATGGTTCGCTTGATCCTCGATGATGGCCGAGAGCTACTCGTTTCTCCCGGACATCCAACCATTGATGGCCGCACCATTGGCGACTTCGTATCTGGCGAACTATATGATGGCGCTACCATCATAAGCACTACACGTGTTCCTTACGGCGATGGTGCGACATACGATTTATTACCCTCCGGCGACACAGGATTCTATTGGGCTAATGGTATTCTCATGGGTAGTACACTTCGTTAGAAGCCGCCAAAGAAAAACTTGAAATTGTTAATGCTCTCGGCTTCGCCTTTCATTTTGCCCGCCCGCCCATTCCGAGTCCCGATTGCGAAGCAATCGTGGACGAGGACAGAATTCCGTTCGAGCTATTTCAAGAATACGCCGCCAATTTATTTTCTTCCAGCCACTATCTGCGCAAGGCCTTTGTAATAGACCGCCTTTTTTGTTTCTCGAAAACCTGCTTCTTGCAGCGTTAGTTCAAGATTTTCTTTGAGCATTTCCCATGCGTCCTTGTTCTCTACAAGAAAGAATTGAATGAAAAGAGGAATACGAACAAAGAAGTTGGAAGGGTAATGATAGTCATAGACAATAAACACCCCCCCTGGTTTTAAGAGTTTCCAGGCTTCTTTCAATACTTCTTTGCGTTGTGTTCTTGGAAGATCGTGCAGGGCAAAGGTTATGGTGACGCAGTCTGCAATTTCCGCAGAGTAGTTTGTATGCGTTGCGTCTTGCACAGAGAATTCAATCGCGCACTGTTGTTTTCTGGCTTTTTTCCGTGCGGTTTCAAGCATTCTTTCTGAAAGATCAAGGGCAAGAACGCGCGAGGCAGGATATGCGCGCTGTAAGAGAATGGAGTTTTCTCCGGTGCCGCACGCAAGGTCTATAAAAACCTTTGGATGCTGGGGTATGAATTTTAGGATGTTTTCCCGAAGTTTCTTGGTATGGCCGAGCACGCCAATCCATACCCACAGATCATATAGTGCGGGCAGCCAGAAAGAGGTGAATAGCTTTCTGAAGTATTTGGGTTTTTCAGCCATATGCGGTAGAATAAAGGTGCGGATTATATTCCGCATTCTATTAATTTCTTGACATGATATAATGAAACTACTTGGCTCTTTTAAATTCCTGCCGCGCAGTTCCGTGGGCATTGACATTGGCACCTCTTCTTTAAAGGTGGTGGAGCTATCTCGCTGGGGCGTAAAGAAATCCCTGAAGAATTATGGAGAGATCCAGGCCTCTATGCTGTATGATAAACCATTTCGGACGTTTGAGAAAAACACCCTCACCCTTTCTTCAGAGGATATTGCAAGAGGGGTGCGCGCCATTTGCCAGGAAGCAGCGATAGAAACAAAAGAAGCGGTATTCTCTCTTCCAGATTATTCTTCTTTTTTCACGTATTTTGAGCTTCCCCTTATGAGCAAGGAAGAACTGCCCCAGGCCGTGCAGTACGAAGCGAGAAAGCACGTGCCTTTGCCCTTTGCAGAAGTGACCTTTGACTGGCAGATCATAGAGAAACCAGCGCCAAACAGCAAACAGCCCTTTAAAATCCTTCTGGTTGCGGTGCCCAACGAGGTAATCAATCAGTACCAGGAAATAGCGGTACGTTCAGGGTTGCGGCTTTTCGCGCTTGAAGCAGAGGTGTTCGGCTTGATACGCTCGTTTTTCAAGGAAGAGAAGTCTCCGGTAGTCGTGCTGGACATTGGAGCGCAGACCACCACCATTAACGTCGTATGGAAAGGGCAGCTGCGCAATTCCCACGGCATAGACATTGCGGGGAACGGGTTTACCGAACGGATCTCCCAGTCGCTGCTCGTTGATTTTTCCAAGGCGCAGGAACTAAAAAACCAGAAAGGCCTGCAGAGCTTGGATATCATGAGTATTTTGTCTCCTCTTCTTGATATGGTTGTTGCAGAAGTGCAGAACGGGAAGGGGCGCGTATAGAAAAGATCGTTCTGGGAGGGGGATCTGCCAGGATGCCGGGGCTGAAAGAATACTTTGAAAAAAATCTTGCAAAGGCAGCGGAAATCTTAGATCCGTTCTCCAATCTCTTTGTCCCTCCGCTTTTAGAGCAAACTTTGAAAGAAATGGGGCCGTCATATGCCGTGGCAGTGGGCATGGCGCTCCGTGGGCTTGAGTAAACTACTTTACTCAAGCGGGCATTTCAGCGAACCCTCCGCGGTGAGCGTTAAGAAATGCCCCGGCACCCATAATAAAATCATGGTAGACATTATCCCAAAACAAAAATTAGAGTATCCGCTGTGGACTCAGGCTCTCTTTGCCGGCTCCATTCTATTTTTGCTGGCTGTGATAGGAGGATTCTTCCTTTTGATACAGCTTCAGGGTAAGGCGCAGAAAGAGTTAGAGAGAGTTCAGGGAGTGCTTGCGCAAGGGAAATCTTCAGACGAGATCCGTTTGGAGCAATCCGTATTCCGCTACAAAGATAAGTTCAATGATTTTGCGCAGCTTGCCGCAAAACGGAATGACGCGCGCCCCGTGTTTAAGTTTTTAGAATCATACACGCATCCTAGGGTTACGTTCACAACTTTCAACTTGGAACCCACGCTTGGCGCATTAAAACTTGTGGGATCCACGCAAGACTTTAGAACACTGCAAGAACAGATGATTATCTTCCAAAACAGAGAAGAGTTATCGGGGCTGACGCTTTCTAATATAGTATTAGGAGAACGGGGGCAGGTCGTCTTTGAGCTTGAAATGGGATTTCAACCATGAACCCCGTTAGAGATTTGATACAATAGGTATGAATAATGGGAATATCAATGCGTATATACATCAGAGTATGACAACAATTATCAACCTAACATCTCTAACGGGGTGAATAGAGTCTTTTTAAGCATTATTCTTATCGGAAGCTCTCTCGTTTTTGGGATCTTTGCGGCGTTTCCGCGCTTTCAGGAGTTTTCCGCAATGCAGAAAGAGCTGGGCGTCAAGCAGGGGGAGCTTGCGAGCAAGGAGAACTATTTTGCCCATTTGCAGGAGCTTCAAGCCCGTATTGACTCAGAAGAGCTGGTTGCAAAAATAGATGCTGCCATACCAAACGATCCCCAGCTTCCCGCGCTCTATGAGTTTTTACAGTCTGTTGGAGGGGAGTCCGGGCTGTCGCTGCGTTCCATTGCGGTTTCGCAAGGTTCTCCGGTCCAGGGAACGCGCCTGCAGAGCATGAGCGCTTCTTTGCAGTTTGGGGGATCGTACGAAGGCCTCAAAGTGTTCCTGTCTGACCTATTGCGCGCTTCCCGCATGACCGATATTGATTCCATCAGTTTTTCCAATCCTCAAGAGGGAACGGGATTTGTGTTCAATATCCGCACCACCTCGTATTCATATTAACTCGTATGGCACTTACTTTAGTACAAAGAAAAAAAATGCAGCAGGTGCTTATCCTGGTTTTGATTGCGGTTATGCTGCTGACGGCATCCGTGCTTTGGTTCGGGTATTTTAACAAAGGGCCGGGTTCTCCTGTTTCTGTTGTAAAACCCGAGGGCGCTGCGGAGGGCATTGAAGGATCCGTTCCCCAGCAGGTCGAGATAAACTTTGACGTGCTGTTGCTGCCCATACTGCAAGACTTAAAGGACCCTGCGCTTCCGGTGCTTGAGCCCGCACTCAAGGGAAGAAATAATCCGTTCCTCCCTTTCTAGCTCATGAATCCCGCACCAATTTTCTTTCTTTATTCAATCATTTTTCTTGTGAATCACAATATAGACATAATATAGTGAATACGATAATAACAATAAAAATTGGTGCGGGATGAATATCATTCAGCTGTTAGAAAAAAAGAACGTCATTGACTCAAAAAAGGCCCAGGCCCTGCAGCAAGAGGCTCGGTCTTCTGGATTGCGCGCGGAAGAGATTATCTTGAAAGAGAAGATAGTTGCAGAAGACTTTCTTTTTCAGCTCAAGAGCGAAGCCTTAAAAATACCGTTGCAAGAGGTGGCGCCCAAGGATATTCCTTTAAAGATCTTGGAGCTTATTCCCGAGGATTCTGCAAAGTACTATCACATGATCCCTTTTGCAAAGCAGGAGGGTACCATGGACATTGGCATGGTGTATCCCGAGGACGCAAAAGCCCAGGAGGCCTTAAAATTCCTTGCAAGGCAGGGAAACTTTTCTCCCAAGGTTTCTTTGATCCTGCCCTCTGCCTTAGATGCTATGCTCCGCCAGTACCGAACCCTCAAGGAAGGAGGCACCCAGGCGCTGCGGGAATTGGAGGAAGAAATCAAGAAGGGATGGGAAGACCGCCCTCCTTCGGGTATTGCCGAGCTGCAGCGGTTGGTTGAGGACGCCCCCATTACAAAAATGGTTGCGGTTATTCTGCGCAACGCGGTAGAAGGCAAGGCGTCCGACATTCATATCGAGCCTGCCAAAGACAACTTGAGAGTGCGTTTTCGCTTGCTGGGAGAGCTCTATTCTTCTTTGTTGCTGCCAAAGCGCATTCACCAGTCCATTGTTTCTCGAGTGAAGATCTTGTCGAACCTCAAAATTGACGAGACGCGAGTTCCCCAAGACGGAAGATTCTCAACAGCCATAGATAAGGAGGCCATTGACTTTCGTGTTTCAACGTTCCCTACTGCGTTGGGAGAAAAGGTTGCCATACGCGTTCTGGATCCTAATGCGGGCCTCAAGAGCTTTGAAGCGCTGGGCCTGGAAGGAGTAAATTTGTCATGGGTCAAAGAGGCAATACAAAAGGCGTTCGGCCTTATTCTTGTGACAGGCCCCACGGGCTCTGGGAAAACCACAACCTTGTATGCCATTGTGCGGGTATTGAATAAAGAAACCGCAAATATTGTGAGTTTGGAGGATCCGGTAGAGTATCTTATAGAAGGCATTAACCAGTCCCAGGTGCGGCCCGAGATAGGGTATGACTTTCCCCAGGGGCTGCGCCAGATCTTGCGGCAGGACCCGGATGTTATTATGGTAGGAGAGGTGCGAGACACCGAAACCGCTTCGCTGGTTATTCATTCCGCGCTTACCGGGCATATTGTGCTTTCTACCTTGCATACGAACAATGTCATTGGAGTGATACCGAGGTTATTGGACATGGGAGTGGACAGGTATCTTATCTCCCCCTCTCTTTCCCTTGCCATATCCCAGCGCTTAGTGAGGCGTCTGTGCGACAAGTGCAAAGAAAAGCAAGAGTCAGCAAAAGAGATCTCAGAGCTTATTGAGAAAGAGATGGAGAGAGCTCCTGCGAGCACCCAAAAAAGGGTAGCAGCTGTTCTCCAATCTAAGGAAAAGACACTGCATATTTTTGTTCCTAAAGGATGCAAAGAGTGCTCTGGTTCTGGGTTTTCAGGGCGCATTGGTATCTTTGAAGCTTTGAAGATGACCCCGGAGCTGCAGGAAATCATTTTGAGAGACCCTTCAGAAGTTAACATCGCAAAAGAAGCAAAACGGCAGGGCATGGCAACCATGCGCCAAGACGGCATTGTAAAGGTTCTTGACGGGGTTACCACGCTCGAAGAAGTATTGCGGGAAACAGGAGCATAATCATATGGCAAAAATTGTTTTAGTTGAAGACGACCCCTTATTGATAGATATTTACTCCACCAAGTTCAAGAATGCGGGCTTTGATGTTGCCATGGTAGACCGGGGAGACGCGGCCCCTGTATTCATTGCGCAAGAAAAGCCCGATCTCGTGGTGTTAGACATTGTGCTGCCCCAGAAAGACGGCTGGGATATTTTAAGGGCCGTGAAGACCAACCCAAAGACAAAAGACGTGAAGATCATCATTCTTTCCAACCTTGGGCAGAAAGAAGAAATTGAAAAAGGCATGGCGCTGGGAGCTGCGGGCTACTTGATAAAGGCGCACCACACGCCAAGCGAGGTCGTCAGGGAAATTAAGAAAATTCTTGGAGATTCTGCAGCATAATGGCAAACTCGGCAACAACCATGCAAGAGCTTCTCGAGCTTGCTCTCAAAGAGAGGGCATCTGACCTGCATTTATCAGTGGGGCATCCGCCTGTTTTGCGTATTGCGGGGCGCTTGGTGCCCTTGGTCAAGAAAGACGTGTTCTCTCCGGAAGATATCCAGCAGCTCGTGTTCTCTCTCATAACCCAGGAGCAAAAAGACCGCCTTCTGCGGGAAAAAGAGGTTGATTTTTCCTACAAATTGAACAATCAGGCCCGCTTTCGCGTCAATATATTCTATCAAGAGGGGGTATTGAGCTCTGCGCTCCGCTTGATCCCGGCCCAGATCAAGACCATAGAAGAATTAAGCCTACCCTCCATTCTGCATCAGTTTGCAAACGCTACCCAGGGGTTCATTTTGATCACGGGCCCTTCGTCCCACGGCAAGTCCACTACCCTGGCTGCTATTATAGATGAGATAAATCACACAAGGGCAGACCATATTATTACCATTGAAGACCCTATTGAGTACGTGTTTGAAGACGATAAAGCCATCATAGACCAGAGGGAGGTGCGCCAGGACGCTTTGAGTTTTCCAACTGCATTGCGGGCAACATTCCGCCAGGACCCCGATGTTATCATGGTGGGAGAAATGAGGGATGCTGAAACCATTGCTACTGCCATTACCGCGGCAGAAACCGGGCACCTGGTGCTTGCAACCCTTCATACCAATTCCGCTTCCCAGACCGTTCACCGCATAGTGGATTCTTTTGCGCCAGAACAGCAGGCGCAGGTGCGCTCCCAGCTTTCGGGGTCTTTGCTGGGCGTGGTGTCCCAGCGCCTGGTGCCGCGCATTAAGGGCGGGCTCATACCCGCGGCCGAGATCATGATCTCAAATCCTGCAGTTGCCAACCTGATCAGAGAAAACAAGATCCACGAGCTTCCTTTGGTTATTGAGACTTCAGCTGAAATAGGCATGATCTCATTGAACAGGGCCTTGGCAAATCTGGTGCGCGCAAAAGAGATAACCCTAGAGAACGCGCTCACCTATTCTTTGAATCCAGCCGAGCTTCGAGCGTTAGCGAGGAGTTAGCTTTCTAGTTTTTAGCTTTCTAGGACTAAAAAATGCAAGGGTACCAAGAATTAATAGTGTGGCAAAAGTCGGTTGAATTAGTAGTTGAAGTGTATATGTTAACAAAGCAGTTTCCCAGAGAAGAGATCTATGGGTTGATTTCTCAAATACGGAGAGCCGCAGTGTCAATGCCATCAAATATCGCAGAGGGCCGTATGCGCGGATACAGAAAAGAACTTAGACAATTTTTACTTAGTGCGTATGGTTCTGGAGGAGAACTGGAAACGCAGATTGTTATAGCAAAGCGATTACCAGAAATACAGGAACTTGATTACTCCAGAGTAGATGCGCTTCTTTTGGAGGTTATGAAAATGCTCAATAAGATGATTGCTTCTTTAAGAACCTAGGAAGCTAACAGCCTAGGAAGCTAAAAAGCTAATATGAAATTCAACTACCAGGCACGGAACAAAAAAGGAGAAACCCAGACAGGGGTGATTGAGGCCTCTTCCAGGGAGGCCGCGGCCCAGCTTCTTTCAAGGCACGACCTATATGTGACTCTTTTAGAAGAGGAGAAAGCAACCCATGTTTTTAGCAAGCGCTTGGCGTTTTTTGACCGAGTTTCGGTGCGGGACATCATGCTGTTTTCCCGACAGTTGTCCATTATGTTCCAGTCCAGGGTGTCTTTAGTGGAAGCCTTGCAGGTGCTGGGTTCGCAGATGAGGAACTCGAGCTTCAAAGAAAAGATCTTTGAGATTTCAGAGAGCGTGGAAGGGGGCACCGCGTTTTCTGCAGCCATTGAGAAGTACCCCGCCCTATTCTCTTCTTTTTATGTGAACATGGTAAAGTCCGGAGAGGCCTCAGGAACGCTCTCCGGGGTTTTGGAGTATTTGGCAGAGCATTTGGAGCGAGAGTACTATCTTTCCAGTAAAATAAAAGGGGCGCTGGTGTACCCTTCGTTCATTGTGTTTGTGGCCTTAGCGGTGCTGTTTTTGATGATGTACTTTGTGATACCCAATATGAGCAAGGTGCTGGAATCAACAGGGGCAGAGCTCCCTGCCATTACCAAGGCGGTCTTATGGCTTGCATGGTTTACCAGGGCATGGGGGTGGATATTATTCTTGCTTTCTGGCGTTGGAGTATTTTTGGTGTTTCGGTACGCGCAGACCAAAGCAGGGAAACGATTTTTCAGCATACTGTCTTTGAATACTCCGTCTTTGAATCAGTTTCTTCAGATGATCTATCTTTCCCGTTTTGCAGAGAATCTTTCCACGTTGATAGCAGGAGGTCTTCCTATTGTGCAGTGTTTGGACATCACGGCAAATATTATAGGCAACGATGTGTATAAAGATATTGTGGAAGAGGCAAGAGAGGAAGTGAAAAAGGGAAGCAAAATAAGCCAGGTGCTGCAAAAGTACCCTGCCCAATTCCCTCCTGTGTTTACGCAAATGGTGTTTGTGGGAGAAAAGTCCGGAACCCTAGACAAAAGCTTAATGAGCGTTGTGCGGTTTTATCAAAAAGAAGTGGAGGGAGCAGTGGAAAAGCTGTTATCCGTGTTAGAGCCCGCCCTTATCGTTGTGCTGGGGCTGCTTGTGGGAGGCATGATGGCGTCGGTCATGCTGCCCTTATACAATATGGCTTCGCTGTAGTTTTCCACATTGTGCTTGACACGGGTTTCTTGTATACTATGAGCATGCGCAGGTCACGAGGTTTTACCTTAATTGAGCCCCGCACCAGAGCAAAGCTCGGTACGGGACAGGCTTCTGGCAGTAACGATAACAAAGGGTTTACGCTGATCGAATTACTTGTTGTTATTGCCATCATAGGGATTTTGTCTTCCACCATACTGGTATCTTTAGGGGGAGCTCGCCAGAAAGCCAGAGACGCCAGGCGCCAGGCAGACTTAAGCCAAATAGTTCTTGCCTTGGAGCTGGACTATTCAGACAACGAAAAGTATTCCCAGTATACTCCTGTAGAATGGGAGGCAGCAGGAACAAAGATTCCCAAGGATACCGGAAGATATCTAGATCCTGTTCCCCAAGACCCTTCAGGTTCTGCCTACATCTGGATCAGCAACGCTATCGGAGCTGTCACGGGATGCACAGATCAGCAGTACTGCGTGTATGGCGATTTGGAAGAAGCAGGATACTTTGCGGCATCGCCCAAGGGAGCAAAGAAGCTGGATGCGGCTCCTACCCAATGCCCGTGCTGGTGATCCCCGTTAGAAGTCCTGGGGAGAAAAATTTGGGAAATTTTTCTCCAGTAAGATGTATAGGGTATAATGCAGTAAACCATGTTATAATGAAAAAGACGTTTGAATCCGTAAAGACAGACTTCTAACGGGGTAGATAACAAAGAAAAAGTCGTAGGATATAATAAACACATAACTCAAGGTCGAAACTAAAGTAAGTAAATAGTATGACATACATGATTTCATCAAAACAAAGGGGGTTTACGTTAATTGAGCTGTTGGTGGTTATTGCCGTCATTGGCATGTTAGCCTCCATTGTGCTGGTTTCTCTTGGGCCTGCGAGGGCGCGCGCAAGAGATGCAAGACGGTTGTCAGATGTTCGCCAAATGTCTCTTGCAATTGAAATAGAAAGGGCTTCCCAGTCAACTGGAGGCGAAGCGCTTGTAGGATGTGTGGGAGATCAGGTAGATGCAGATACCTGCTCGGGCCCTGGAGCTATTAGCTTTACATTATTCCAGGATCCTTCCACGCCAGGAACTCCCTGTGCCTCTGGTGGGAGTACTACAACTTGCCAATATTCTATTGCGCAAGACGGAGGAGCTGCAGCAGCAACATTGGATAATTACCAGATTTGCTTTGTGCTTGAACAAGCTTCATCAGTTGGAGCTGCAGGGAAGTACCAGATGACAGACGGAGGATCTATTGCTTCAGGATGTGATTAGTATTGTCTTACATTTTTATAGAAAAGGTCGGATAACAGTATCTTGAACCCTTAGTATATGCTACAAACAAAACAAAAAGGATTTACGTTGATTGAGTTGTTGGTGGTTATTGCCATCATTGGCATTTTGGCGGGCATTGTAATGGTTTCTCTTGGAGGAGCTCGGGCAAACGCACGGGACGCGCGGCGCCAGGCAGATATGAGACAGTTCTCAACCGCAATGGAGATGTGTTATGACGATGCTGCATGCGGAGCTGGAAACGATGCGTATATTGCCTCTGCAACTTTGCCAACCGTAATCGGCACCTTCATGCCCGCAGTCCCAGATGATCCTCAAGCCGGCCTTGATTATGGCTGGGTTTGTAATATTGCTGGCGTAGCTCCTTGTCCGGCCGCCACTAACAGCCAGGACTACTGCGCGTACGCCATTTTGGAAGGAGGCGACACAGCAACCACTATTCAGGCGATATTTGCAGGACCTGGAGGAGTGAGAGAAAAAGCAGTCGCTGACGCAGATAATAACAGAGTTCCAGACGCAGGAGAAATTACTCTTGCAGTATGTGAATAGGAACTGTGTTCTTGAGATGGAGATGCCCCCTTCGGGGGCATTTTCATTTTGAAACTTAGTTTAACTAAGTTATCCACACCTTAGTTTAACTAAGTTTTCTATAGGTAGGGTATAATGTTGCTATGGTTGCTTTTATGGTGTTTGTGTTTGGGTTAGCAGTGGGGAGTTTTCTAAACGCTTTCATCTATCGTCTTGAGCTGCGCGAAGGGCTTGTGCTTACCAAGGGTAAGCACAAGCCCTCTGTTATGCAAGGAAGGTCGTTTTGCCCGCATTGCGGCCATACGCTTGCTTGGCATGACTTGATTCCCCTGGTAAGTTTTCTTTTGCTGCGGGGCAGGTGCCGGTACTGTAAACTCCCTATTTCTTGGCAGTACCCTTTAGTTGAGATTGCCACCGCTCTGCTATTTGTTGCAGTGTTTTCTTTGGTTGTGGAAAACTTAGTTAAACTAAGTTTTCCACAGATGTTCCAGATTGGGTATCTGTGGGCAATAGCCGCTTTACTGATCGTGATTTTCGTATACGATTTGAAGCATTATCTCATTCCCGACAAGCTGCTTTTTCCAGCAATTGGTTTGGCATTGCTCTGGAGAGGGTTTGAGCAATTTGGATTTGAAATTTCGGATTTATTTTGGATTTGGGATTTGGGACTTTGGATTTCCCTGCCGTTCGTTCAAGCAGTGCTTGCTGGGTTTGGAGCAAGCGCGTTCTTTTTTGCCATCTACGTCTTGTCGAACGGCAGGGCCATGGGCTTTGGCGACGTAAAGCTCGCATTTCTGCTCGGGCTGTTTTTAGGATGGCCTTCCATACTCGCGGCATTGTTCTTTGCGTTTTGCCTTGGGGCGGTTGTAGGGCTTATTCTCATTGCGTTGAAGAAGAAAGGCCCTAAATCAGAAGTTCCTTTTGCCCCGTTTTTGATTGCAGGAACTGCCATAGCGTTTTTCTTTGGATCCTCCATCATTGATTGGTATTTAGGGTTATTCTTGGTATAATTTTTGAATGAAAGGTTTCACCATCCCAGAGCTTCTTGTAAGCGTGTTTATCATTACTCTCATGACCGCGATTACGGTGTCGAGCTGGCGCGGGGGAGAAGCAACATTGGCGTTAGACCGCGCAGCGCACAAACTTGCCCAGGATATGAGGAAGGCGATGGAATTGGCCCAGCGGGCCCAACCCTTTGACTGCACGGTAGGCAGCGGGAGCATTTCAGGGTATGGTATATATGTTTCCCGTAGCGACCCTGCCTCATATATCCTCTATGTAGAGTGCAATGGCAACGAGATATATAATCCAGGGCCTGATGCTCAGTTCCAGGAGGTTTTCCTGGAGAACAAAATAGAAATTTCTTCTGCGGCGCCGAATTCTTTTTCGGTATTTTTTGCTCCCCCGGTTCCTACTATAACCATACAGCCAGGACCCCTTAACCAGGCGCAGGTTACTCTTTCCGTAGTAGGAGATCCTTCAAGATTCAAGATTGTCACCATAACCAACAAGGGCGTTATTGACATTGATTAGCATGAACAAAGGGTTTACTCTCATTGAAGTGCTGGCGGCAATGTTTATACTTGTCATAGGTACTCTGGGCGTTTTTAGCTTGATCATGCGCACCGTGGTTTTTAACTCTTCGGTAAACTCCCAGTTTGTTGCTTCGTATCTTGCGCAAGAGGGGTTAGAAATAGTGAGGAATATGCGAGACGCAAACTTTCTCAAGATGCACAAAGGGGCAGGGGGGCAGTGGAATGACGGGCTGACTGCATGCGCGGCAGGATGCGGGGCGGATTACAGTGATACCGCTCTTGGGAGTTTTCAGAATACCTTGCTGAAGCTCAACAATGGTTTTTATACGTATGACGCAGGCACAGATACCATATTCACAAGAAAAATAACCATAGACTCTTTAACTGCCGAGCTTCTCAAAGTTTCAGTAGATGTTTCGTGGCAAGACAGAGGAGACACGCGCACTGTTCGGGGAGCAACCGAGCTGTATAACTGGTTTAATCCTATTCCTCTCCCATGACCCCCCACCACTTTTTGTCCAAACTTTCACGCATATTGTTTAACTCCATGAAAAGTGGTGGGGGGTTCACGCTTCCCGAGCTGCTCGTCTCTTTATTCATCTTTTCTTTGACCATTGCAGGTGCAGGAGCCCTTTTGGTTTCTGCCATAAGCGTGCAGAAACGGTCTGGAGTAGAACAAGAACTTATGGATCAGGCTTCGTATCTTGCAGAGTATATGAGCAGGGCTCTGCGGCAGGCAAAGAAAGACTTGGGCGCGGCATGCCTGTCCCAGAGCGGACGCAACTACGAGGTGTCCAACGACGGAGCAAGCTGGCTGGTGAACGGCAGCGGAGATCGGATACGCTTTATCAATAAGGACGGGCAGTGCCAGTCATTCTTTCTTGAAGGGCAAAGGATGAAAGAGAGGGTTGGTCTCAATGAGTACTATCTTACGTCAGATAATCTCCAGGTTGCAAGGTTGGGGTTTTACGCAGCAGGAGCCGGCCAGGAGGATAACCTTCAGCCAAGGGTAACCTTTGCCATTGAGCTGAGGGGCAGGGTTCTGCAGACAGGGTTCCAGCCAACCACGTATATGCAAACAACAGTCTCGCAGAGGAAAATAGACGTGCCAAATTAACCCACGACGAACGACCTATACGACTAACGACAATGAATAAGTTTAGATTCTTAGAGTGGGAAGTCTATAAAGATTCAAAAGCGCTTTTGTCGCGAATTCTTGAAATTGTAAAACAACTGCCCAAAGAGTATCGTTACGAACTTGGAAGCCAGGTAGTACGCTCTGCCTTGTCAATTGTTTTGAATATCGCTGAAGGAAGTGGAAAATCTTCGGACAAAGAACTAAATCGATTTATTGAAATTTCTTTAGGATCAGTAAATGAAACATTGGCAGCACTCGATGTATTCCGAGATAATAAGTTTATACCAGAGGAAAAGTTCCATGAATTTTATAAGCGACTCGAAAGTATTTCAAATCAGCTCGGCGGCTTTAAAAGACAGATACGTCGTAGGTCGTCAGTCGTACAGGTCGTCAGTCGTATAGGTCGTCAGTCAGAGCGGGGCGTATCGCTATACATAGTTTTTATGATCATGACATTGCTTGCCGGCATTGGGTTTGGCATGAGTGCTTTATTGCTTACGCAGTTAGATACATTGCGCGGCATAGGATATTCGGTGCTTGCGTTCTATGCCACAGAAGCAGGGGTTGAACGGGTGCTGTACATAGATCAAAAAAGCTGCGCAGGCGATCCAGATAGGTTTGCTTGCCTGCAGACTCCGGGCATGGTTCCCTCAGGGAGCCAGCCCTTGGGCAACGGAGCGAGCTACACCATGGCTGTTGAATCTCCAGCACTAGAGGCGTGCCCAGATACTACGTACGCAGGAGCAAATGTTACGTACTGCGCAAAATCAGTAGGAGTCTACCAATCAGCAAGCCGCGCAGTCCGCATAGCGCGATAGTTTTTATGGACCCCGTTAGAAATCCCCAAAGTTCAAAGATTTCTATCGGGGGCATAATAATAAGCAAAAAATAAAGCAAATTTCTAACGGGGTGGACAAGACGGAAGTGAAAAAAAGAATAGAGAAACTGCGGTCTCTTATCAATCGCCACCGGTTCCTTTATCATGTGCAAGATACGCAGGAGATCTCAGACTCTGCGTTTGACGCACTGAAACACGAGCTTTTTTCTTTAGAACAGCAGCACCCTGATCTTATCACCCCAGATTCCCCTACCCAAAGAGTGGGGGGCCAGCCCCTGGAAAAATTCCGCAAGGTTCTCCATGCGCTTCCCATGCTCTCTATAGAAGATATTTTTACAGAAGAGGAGTTAAGACAATGGGAAGAGTACCTTCTACGACTAACGACTAACGACCTATACGACCAACGACAAACGAAGGTCGTCAGTCGTACAGGTCGTATGTCAATAAAGTACTTTGCAGAGTTAAAGATAGACGGGTTTGCGGTAAGCTTGCGGTATAAAGGCGGCGTGTTCCAGGCAGGAGCTACGCGGGGAAATGGCATGGTAGGAGAAGACGTGACCCAAAACCTTAAAACCATAGAGAGCATTCCTTTGAAGCTCGAACTTCACGGCATCCTTAGGTTCCCTAAGTTTGACTCGTCAAACTTAGGGAACCTAAGGAAAACACTTGAAACAGGAGAAATTGAGGTGAGGGGAGAGGTGTACATGGCGAAAAAAGATTTTGAAAGGTTTAATGAAGAACGCAGAAAAAGAGGAGAAGAATTGTTCGCAAATCCTCGCAATCTTGCGGCAGGGTCTATCCGTCAGTTAGACCCAAAGCTCGCTGCGTCCCGTCCGCTCAAGTTTTTGGCATACGACTTAGTATCTGATCTTG
>Ga0209542_10009464_pt1 | contig 17863 bp, 21 predicted proteins | sample RifCSPhighO2_01_FD_184028 | JGI IMG/M metagenome (GOLD analysis project Ga0209542, IMG submission 184028) | Soil microbial communities from Rifle, Colorado - Rifle CSP2_plank highO2_0.1 (SPAdes) (version 2) | ecosystem: Environmental > Terrestrial > Deep subsurface > Rock core/Sediment ...
TTTTAACGACAAGCGGGTGGAAAACTTACAAAGAAATAAAAGATAAAGAAGAGATTTTTACATATAACTTAGAAAAAGAGAGTATAGAGAAGGAGGTAATTATTCGGAAAATTGTCGAATATTATGATGGAGATCTTGTTTCCTATCGAGAAGATGATTTAGATTTTAGGGTAACTCAGAATCATGTTATGCTTCTTCAAACTTTCAATAGAAATTCAGCATATAATGGTATGTTGACTATTATGACAATAGAGGCAGGATATATGCCAAAACAGGACGTAATAATCCCTTGCTATAAAGATGAGAAAATTGTGTGGGTAAATAAGGAAGATATGCTGTGGAAATTAACACCTTACAAGGGTTTTGTTTGGTGTGTAGAAACAAAAAATGGGTATATCATAACTAAAAGAAATGGAAAAACCATGGTTTCTCATAATTCAGCAATGAGAAAATGCGTTTCTGCTTCATCTTTGATTTTAGGTTCCAATTCATTATCTTTTCCAATAAAAGACATAGAGGAGTCATTCTTGGATACAGAGTTATTATCTTTTAATACTACTAAAAAAAGAATTGAAAAAACTAAACTCGTAAATTATATTAAATTATTCCCACATAAAGCATATAAAATTATGACAAAAAGTGGAAGGAGTTTAATTGCAACACCAGATCATCCATTTTATACTACCTCTGGAAAAACTGATTTAGAAAATATTAAAGAAGGAGAAAAAGTAGCTACATTACCAAAAGAGAACATCCTATACGAGATAGATGATAGTATTATATTAGATGAAAATGAACTTCTAAAATATATTCCACCAAAATCAAAGAAAGAGAGCATTATAAGGGAATTAAAGAAAAAAGGATTATTGCCACTTAGTTTAGATAATCAAAAACTACCTTATTTAATTAAATTACTATCTCATTTATTTGGGGATGGGCATGTTACTTTAAGAAAATCCGGTATATCGTCTAGAGGAGATTTTAATTTTTGTGCAGGAATTGACGATTTACAAATAATAAAAAAAGATTTAGAGTTTATTGGGTTAAAAACATCTGCAATAAGAAAAGTGGATAGTGGTGGTTATACATATACTATAAATAAGAAAGGAATTAAAAAAGGATTGGTCAAAGGAACTTCTTTATTATTAGATGCCACTTCTATTGCTTTCTTTTCGTTATTTAAAGCACTTGGAGCTCCAATTGGAAAGAAAACAGATGTTGAATTTAGGGTTCCGAAATGGGTTATGAATTCTCCTAAACAATGGGTTAAACAATTATTTTTAGCAAGTTATTTTGGGTGTGAAATGACTAAACCAGAACCACAAATTAGTTTGAAAAGTTTTAGGACACCATATTTCTCATTAAATAAAAGAGAAGATTTAATTGAATCTGGATTGGAATTTGTCGATGATATTAAAAAACTATTAAATGAATTTGATATAGAAATGAAAAAAGTTAAGGTTATCCCGCATTGTATAAGGAAAGACGGAAAGATTAGTCACAAAACCAAGGTTTACTTGTCAAACACTACTCAAAATTTAATTAATTTATATGGAAAAATTGGATTTGAATATGCAACTAAAAAAGAAAAAATAGCTAGATATGTTTATGCTTATGTAAAACAAAAACAAATAAAGATGCTAAAAAGATTAGAAGCTTATGACAAAGTTATAGAATTAGATAAAAATGGATTATCTCATAAAGAAATTTTAGAGAAAATAAATACAGATTATCCTGAAGTTAACACAACCACAATTTACGATTGGACTTTTGGAAGGGTTAAGGGAGAATTGCATATGCTCGCTTTAAGTGATATAAGGTTTGATGAATGGTTAGTTGAAGCTACAAGGGGTTTGGGTTTTTCGGGATTTGTATGGGAGGAAGTTAAGAAAATAGAAGAAGTTTCTTGTGGCGATGTTAGGGATATAACAACCAAATCTAAAAATCACAACTTTATTGCTAATGGATTTTTAGTATCTAATTGTGTTAAGGTGCAATTATTAAAGAACGGAAGAAAAATAACTGCTTTTGCTCCAGGAAATAATGCCATTAAGATGATTGATGAGCATGATGAAGTTTTAGTTGAATGCATTGGCGGCACTAAAGGAAGATCTAAAGGAGATTTGCCAGCGATTAGATGGCAGGTCATTAAAGTAAATGATCAAAGCTTGGATGCTTTACTGAAAGGAAAGATTGAGAAAGGAAGAAGATGAAAATTTTCAATAAATGGGATATGGATGGTATTAAAGTACAGGATATTGCATTACAGCCTTACATTAATGCTTCTCCTATTTTAATTCCAAGAAGTTCTGGAAGATTAGGATTAAACCGTTTATGGGGAAAGAAAATTCCTATTGTTGAAAGACTGATGAATAAGATGATGGTTGCCGGCCATCGCGGGAAGAAGCATAAACTGACATCTGGAAAGAATACAGGAAAGGCAGTAAAGGCTTATATTATGGTTGAAAAGGTATTTGCTATCATAGAGCAAAAAACAAAAAAAAATCCTGTTGAAGTTTATGTTAAGGCATTAGAGAATGCAGCACCTAGAGAAGAAATTACAACTATTGAATATGGGGGTGCAAGATATCCTCAAGCGGTCGATATGGCTCCTCAAAGAAGGATAGATGTAGCTTTGCGTTTAATGGTTCAGGGAGCTTATCAAAAGGCATGGAATTCTAAAAAGAAGACTGAGGAATGTCTAGCAGATGAGATTATTTATGCTTATAGTATAGATACAAAAAGTGCCGCTATTGCAAAGAAGCTTGAATTGGAAAGGCAGGCGGATGCAAGCAGATAATTTTTAAGAAAAAATGGAACTTGAAAAAGCATTAGTTTTAGTTGATGCACTTGCAAATCATCCAAAAATGATTCCTGTAGATAAAGAATTATTTCTAGAATTATTGGTTTCAACCCCATTTATGATTCTCCAAGATTTTATGAAGAGCTTCCAGAAAATCAACAGTTAGTGCAAGAAGAAGAAAAGTATCATACGTTATCTTTAAAGAAAGTTTTACGAAATAGGAAATGTTTTAAATCATCAATAATAAGCAGCATAGAAATGACAACACTTCTAAATTTAGAATTACTTTCTTATAAAGTATTAGGGAAAGGCTTTATGCCTTCCGGTATGTTAAGGGGAAGATTCAGATTAAATAGAGATTTTAAGAAGTTAAGATTAAACAGAGATTTGGCCTATAGAATGACAGAATTTGATAAAGATTTTCACAGTATAGAGGAAATGCAGCGTTTTCCAATTTATTCTCTCTTAGGAGAATTGCAAACTTATGATTATAGTAATTCAGACGGAATCTTATTTAGAATCACGAGACCAATTTTAGTAATCGCTGATGATGAGGACATAAAACCAATTTTAGAATGGGAAGAAGAAAATACAGTATATGAAAAGGAAGTAGGATTATTTTTTAGGCACATAAGAAGAACTTCATCTAGGGAGTATTTTGCTCTTACTTAACCACAATTAGAATTTATCCCAGAGATTCACTCTAAAAATTTTGCTTTGCTGATAAATTTTCTCATTAGAAATAAACAATTCTATAATTAATTCATATCTACCAGTTTTCATGCTTAAATCCATAGGCAAAACAAGAGTTTTCTGTTCTTTTATCTCTTTAAAATCTAAGGTTTTACTATCTATCTCAATAGAATCTTTTAAAATATATACTTTAAATTGAGTGTTTACGGGAATTGAGCCTGTTTGGAATGTTATTTCTATATTATTAAGCTTGCCTTTCTCTATATTAATATTATCTATAGAGAAAGTAGTTATACTATCAATTGTTTTTCCAGTTACAGGAATTGATTTTTCTTCAAACTCTTCAATGGCTTTGCCAGTAATGCTTTGGCATCCGTTAATGAAAAGCAAACTCACTAAAAAAATCCCTAAGATAGGCATGTGACGCATAAATATAAAATAAGAAGCTAGTATTTAAATCTTTTTTTAGTAAGGCCATCGAGATATACTTAAATTTATGATCAGACTGAAACTTTATTTGCTTGACAATTTTTGTTGTAAGTGTAATCTCTAATTGCTTCTAAAAACATGACCGAAAGCCTCAAATATTATAATCCTATAATTAGGATTAAATGTTCCTAAAAACAGGCTTGATAATAAGGTGAATAAAAAATGTTGAAAAAAGAATATGAAATTTTAATGCAGTTTATTAAAGAGCCATGGAGAAAATTTACATTTAAGGAAATTAAAAATGCCACTGCAAAAAGAAATCATAGGTAACAGCGGAGGAAATAAGCCTATTTTGCTTCCTTAATAATGCTATCAAAGAACCATAAAATTTGGTTGATAGCTCACTAAACTTTGCTAAATACTAAAGATTTATTAACACATAAAAACAAAAGAGTGATAATGAAAAAAGAGGCAATAAAAGTATTAGGCATATTTTTATTATTTATTTTTAGTATTTCAAATATAGTAGCTCATGGTGATGAAGAAGGTGAAAGAACAGCTTTTGATTTAACTCCTATTTCTTTACAAGTATTAACTATTACTGCTGTTTTGATACTGATTATTGCACTATTTTCTATCATATTCTTAAAGAAAATTTCAGAACTACAAAAGAGATTAGCTTTTTGGATAATAGCGATAATGGCAATATTGGCAACTATTTTTCTTCTTGGAGCAACATTATACCTTAATGCTACTTCTCCTACGAAAGGACCTATACACTGGCATGCAGATTTTACGGTAACTTTGTGCAATGAAGAAGTGGAAATAAAAGATCCAAAAGGAATTACGAATAGAATAGGTACTTCAAAGGTACATGAGCACAATGATATGCGCATACATATAGAAGGCACGCCAGCATCACTAGAAGAGATTGAATTAGGGGAATTCTTTAAATCCATAGGTGGTTATTTTGATGAAACAATTATTTCAATTCCAAGTGAAGAAGGGATTATTTCTGTAAAAGATGGAGAGCTTTGTAATAATCTGCCTTCCCATTCATACTTATTTGTAGAGAGTCAATTAGGAAATGAAAGAATATGGCGTCTTGAACCATTAATGAATGAATATATGATTGCTCCATATTCTAATGTGCCTCCAGGAGACAGATTAAAAATTGTCTTTACAGAAAAAAATCCTGAACAAATCTTAAACGAACTGCAGCAGGAAGATAAAAGATGATAGAGCAATCATTGCCAACAATAGGGACTGTTTTGATAACAGCAGCTATTGATTCGATAAATCCTTGTGCTATCGGTGTTTTAATCCTTTTATTATCAACTTTAATTGCTGCAAAAGAAAAAAAGAGGATGTTGAAGATAGGAATTATCTATATAGCAGCTATATATTTGACTTATTTCTTAGCTGGCTTAGGCTTAACTGCATTTCTTGCAAGAATACCACAGAGCATTGCTGAATATATTTCTATGATAGTCGGTAGTGTAATTGTAATAGCTGGGGTTATAGAAATAAAAGACTTTTATTGGTATGGAAAAGGCTTTTCTTTGATGATCCCTCAAAATAGAGTGAAACAGATTCACGGCTATATGAAGAATATTACAAAGATGTCTGTTCCTGCAGTAATACTCTTAGGAGTATTTGTTGCTGCTGTGGAGCTTCCATGTACAGGCGGGCCTTATCTTGCTATTGCTCTTTTACTGTCTCAAAGTTTTAATATGACTGCAGTATGGTTACTTTTATTATATAATCTTATTTTTATTCTACCACTGCTTGTGATTCTTTTATTAGTACTTACAGGAAAAAAGATTCATGTAATAAAGCAATGGAAACAAGAAAGCAGATCTTATGTAAGATTAATTACAGGGATACTTTTAATCTTCCTAGGGTGGTTATTAATATTGATAGCTAATGGGACAATAAATCTTGGATAAAATGGAAATAATAAAAAGACACGGAAGAAAAGAGCGTTTTGACGAGAGGAAGCTATATTCTTCTGTCTATATGGCCGCGCTTATTGCAGAATATGGAGAGAAAAGATCAGAAAAACTTGCTAGTTTGGCAGTAAAAATATTGAAGAAGAAAGTTAAGAATAAGACAGTGACTTCTGATTTTTTAAGAAAACAGATTATAGCAATTTTGAATAAGAAAGACAAAGAAGTCGCATTTCTTTACAGAACACATTTAGATGTTTCATGACGTCTTAAGTTTAGATAAATTTAAATATAAGGTAAAAGAAAAAAGTAATAAGATGAGATTTATACTTTTTACTCTTCTGGTATTTGGGATTATTTTTCTAGCGGGCTGTGCCTTACCTAAAGATACTCTTTGTGGAGATGGTAAGTGCGACGCAAAAGAATTATCTAATCCTAATCTCTGCCCTCAAGACTATAAAGTATGCCAAAAAGGAGAAAATGGTAAAGGTCCAACTACAAGCAAATGCGGAGACAAGATCTGCGATGCAAAAGAATTATCTAATCCTAATCTCTGCCCTCAAGACTATAAAGTATGCCAAAAAGGAGAAACTCCCAATCAAACCGCAGGCGAAGAGCCTTACTGTGGAGATGAAAGGTGTAATGGAGCTGAGACTTGCTCTACATGCCCTGCTGATTGCGGAGTATGCCCCCCTCCAACAAATGAAACCCGCACCCTCACTGTGAGTGACCCTTTCGCTCCGTTCGACAGCAACGGGGACCTGTGGCTGTCTACCTGGGCCGATAATGACGATGTTTTCGTGGGCTGGGGTGATGGGATTGGGCCCGTGACCAGCCTCGATCCTGAATCGTTGCCGTCGTCGACCCATCACGGTTTGGCGTTGTTGCACGGGGCTTTCCCGAACGTAACTTTCACGGTGGTCAATCGCGCCATGCCTTTCTCAGACGAGGCGCCCCTGCATAATTCAAAGCCTGCCGGTCTGCTCTACATTAATGGACGGCTCTATGTGTCAATCCATCGCCCGCTCATGTGGTCGGAGTATGGTTTTCTTGCTTACTCGGATGACAACGGGCAAACCTTCCAGTTCCCGGCTGGCGGCGACACGTGGAGCAAACCGAGCCCATTCCTTGTTCGCATGTTTCTGAACATGGGGCAGGGCTACCGGCTCAACACCGATGGCTATGTTTACATCTATGGCATTGGGAGCGAGATCGACTGGGATTACGCTGGCGGAGGCAGGATCTACCTGGCGCGCGCACCAAAAGATGACCTTCTCAATCTGGAAACTTGGGAATACTTCGCTGGTTTTGATGGTGAGCAGCAACCGATGTGGGGCACCAGTGAAAGCAGCTCCCAGGCACTGCCTGGCGTATCCAGCCACATGATATTCTCGGCAATATATCACCCGGGCATTGAGCAATACCTCATCCTGACGGCTGAAACCGCGAGCGGCAATTTGTACCGGGCGGATCAACCTTGGGGACCGTGGACACTCGTTGGTCAATGGTTTCCGGCGGCGAACTCAGAATGGGCCGACACCTATATGCCGGGAATCATCACGAAGGATCTCGGGGCGAATTCATTCTATTTTGCCGCCGCAGGCGTCCATTACCCCGGTGCAGGAAAGTCGGATTCGAAATATCGGTTCCGGCTCGGCTTGATGACTGTGCCCAATCCCTAGGGAGCCTGTCCAAGTATATCGATTTTAGTGATTATATCACGTCAATATCCAAGCTGGCTGACGGCCAGTACAAGTATGCGTTCTCGCACAAGGGGCCTGTGTACGTCCTGTGGTGCGATTCAGGGACTTGCTCTCCGCCTTCTGAGATTTCTGGAACAGTCAAGATTACAGATTACCAGGGAAATGAAGAGACAATGGATGCAAATCAAGTTTCATTAACAAGCAGCCCTGTTTTTGTTGAAGTTTTCTGACAGAAAATTTTATATACACCCTTTCTAAAAAAACAATATGCTAAATTTTTTAGGGCAGAAAATAATTTGCGCATACTGCCATAAAGATTGCAGGAAAAAGAAGTGCTTCAAGAAAGGCAATTATTTCTTTTGCTGCGAAAAGTGCTTTGAGAAGTATAAAAAGAAGTCTTTAAAGAAGAAGGTATGCGAGTTTTGCTAGTCCGATAGTTATTTAAATTTAGATAAAATACTTACGTTAATGGCAATAACACTAGAAGATTTAGCTCGTCTAAAAAGTGATGTAATGGGGGATGATAGAAGCAAATAAAATGTATTATATTGAATATTTTAACTTAATTTCTTTTTTAGGACGACAGAATATCCCTTACACACACCACCTATACAGAGACCTAAGGATCATGAAATATGATTAATGGATTTTTACGTGGATACTTTAATATGCAAATAAACAATGGAAAAAGAAAATAATCCCTTAGAAAAAAAATATTTTGGCCCAGAATTTATAGAGCAAGATATAAGAAATTTTCCTGGAAGTAATAATATTCTAGAAACGCATGAAAGAACGCAACAGATGCTTGGATTAAAAGTACCGGAATCTTTAGGTTTCTCTTTATGGTTGATTCAATATGCTATACGCCGAAGAAATGTAAGACAGGAACTTATTTTACCGGAAAATCCTCAAGAAGAAGCGATATATTGGTTAGGATTTATCCCCCTTGATTCTTATCGATTACAAGATTCTCTTTTGATACGAATTACAGATAGACCGCAAGAATTTACAGGAATCTCGGATCATCCTCAAATTGAAGACATAACACAGAAACTAAGAGATGCGTATGATAGAAATATTTTAACAAGAATAAAAAAGGATCTTTTTATCCCTCAGAGAGATTTCGCACTCTCTTGGTCATTCACAGCAACTCCAAGTTCAATAGGGGTTCATACGATTTATCCTACAGAAGAGAGGAACATTGCAAGAGATTTTGAAGCGATTCTGAGGGAACATCAAGCTTTAGAAGAATTAACGGAGAAAGGCTACAAATCATTGTATAATCGTGTTAAAGGTGAGATTGTAACAATGTACAATTTATAAAATAATCTCTATTTTTCTAAAAAAGCTCCTGCAACTAACAAAGGAAATATTATAGTAGCATCACAATTTACTTTTACAGAGGGTGCATTAACTTTTACTTTTGCCCATGTAATTGCTTCCTCTATATTGCCTCCAGAGTCAGAGCCGTCAAATTCTTGTGCTGTCGTTAGGTAAACAGCATAATCAGCACCTTCTCTAAAAATATGGGCATTTAAGGCATAATGCTTAGGAACTCCTCCCCCTAAGGCAATGACGCCAGATTTTTCAAGAAGCAAAGTTTCATCAATCAGTTCTTTCATATCTTGCAAGATATCAATCTGAAAATCAGGATAGCGCTGTTTTGCAAAATATAGCATGTCTCCTAGAGCGCCATCTGTGAAAGCAGGGCAAATTACCTTAATGTCATTTTTATAAGCCCAGTACAAGATAGAGCTTTTGTCGTTAATTGCTTTTCCTAATTCTTTCAGGAAAGTGATTCCAGAAATTTTTTTCTGTTTTTGAATTTCATCTAAGAAAGGAGTCATAAATTGCTCAAAAGCAGCGTATCTTTCATTAGAAACAAATATATTGCCAATTCTTGAAACACCCACATTAAATAATTGTCGCCCTTTCACATCAAAATTACCTATGTAAAAATCACCAGAAACCTTCAAGATGTCTTCTTCAATGCCTCCAGCAGTTGTGATGAGATAGTTAATTTTTTTATGCTCAACTAACCATCTGATGATATCACGCAAACCGCTAGAAACCATATTTGAAGTGTAAGATAAGAATATAGTTGCGTTATCTTTTCTCATTTGCTTAACAATTGAAATAGCTCTTCCTAAGTTAGTAGCCTGAAATCCTGTTGTTGCATAGCTCTCTAAGAATTTTTTGAAATCAAAATTTTCATTAAAATCAAAGCCTTTTACAGAAGGCAGATTAGTTAAATCAATGTTCGCCTTGACATCGTATTGATGGTGTTTCTTTCTTGAGATTCCAGACATGGCAAATACTCCTAAAAGAAATAGTTTCTTAACTACCACAAACTCTTACTGAGTCAAATAAAATTAGTTTTTTCATTAAAAGTTAGAAGAAGAAGAAAATTTATAAATATTTGTTTTAGTAAATATTGGAGATATTTCTGCTTTTTTGAAAAAATAAATACATTTTACAACGCTTTTTGGGAAATGTAAGTTAAATTAAATCTTAAATTTTGATGCTAGAAATGTTGAGATACTAAAATTAAGTAGAATAGATTTATGTGCTCTTATTTTTAGTCCGATTTTGACTTTCCACTCATCCTAAGCATGTCAATATTAGTAAATAATCTAACTTTATGCTGTTCCTTAAAGTGAGGATCATGTGCCTAGATTCCTTCTGCTCTAATTGCAAGACAAGCAGCAAGATGTGGCATATCATCAGGATCACTTATTAGGCTTTTAGACTCATCTAAAAAATCTTCGTATTGTGATTTTGGGATAATTTCGATTCTCTCGAAAATTAGAGCAAGTAAAATTTCGAACTCTTCATCTGTTAATTTTGTCTTTTTCTTTAACTCTTCTTTATGTTCTTTTATTTCAGTTATTGTATAATCGGGTGTTGTAAACTCAAAGTGTTCATCAAATAATATCTCTCTTGTTGTGCTTTCCTGAACCAAAGCCGCTATTATTCGATTTGTATCTACTATAATTCTCATTTCACAAGACCATGTCTTTTTGCTATTCTGTGCTTTATTTTATTTCCTATCTGCTCTGCGTCTTGTTCAGTCAGTTTACTTTTTGTTAAAAGCTTGTCCATAAGCTCTAATTTTCTCGCTTTTTCCCACATGGCTTGTCTTGCTACTTCAGTCCATTTTACATCTCTATGTCTGTCCATAATTTTATGCAAATCCTCTGGAACAGCTAATGTCATATTTCCCATATCTTCCCTCCTTACTTATTTATGTATATTATGTGGTTCACATATTTATAAGGCTTTCGGCGTTGCATTTCTTAATCCCTTTGTTCTGATAACAAATCTATTTTCTTTTTTAGAGGGGTAACTTCCAAATTCATTGACTATAATTTTCATAAAATCTCATATTACATCAAACTTCTAAAGTTTTCTAATTTAGTAATTAAAATGGTAACAAAACATCGCAATCAATCACTGTTGATTTATGTTATAGCCTCGTAGTTTAGTCAACGACTTTAATAACAAAACAAATTTAGCTTCCATTATTATTCAATCTATATAACTTATCAAAACCCTCAGGCAATTCAACTAAAATGGATTTTTTCCTCAACCTTCCAGTCAAATCTTTATTTATATGACCAACTTTTACCAAAGATTCTATCTCTAATGGATTTTCATTTGGGGTAATCCTTGGCAGATTGACATAAAAGCTTAAAATCCCATTTTTGAAATTTATCAATCTTGTAGATATCAACTGTTCTTCTCCGTCTAAAGTAAGAATACAGAGAAGATAATCGCCGTAATGGCTGTCTTCATACAAATCTCCAACATGATGCTTATTTTTCATTGGATTTTATAGAAAAATTATTTAACAGCTTACCTTATAAAAAAGAAAGAATAAAAGCTTTACGCTTTCTTTACTAAATCAATGCAAATTCCAGCAGCTACTGTGTTTCCTGCATCTCTTATAGCAAATCTTGCCATATGAGGAATCTCTTTCTGCTTTTCAATAACTAAAGGCTTTGTAGGAATTACTTTTACTATAGCAGCTTCATTATTCTTTAGCATATCAGGCTTTTCCTGCACTGTCTCGCCAGTTGCAGGATTTATCTTTTTCTCAATAGCATCAATTCTGCATGCTACTTGTGCTGTATGGATATGAAAAACAGGAGTATATCCAACAGTCATCACACTAGGATGGTTTAATACAATAATTTGGGCAGTAAAGCTACTTGCAATAGTTGGAGGATTACTTGTATGACCAAGGACATCTCCTCTGGCAATATCTTTTTTACCAATGCCTCTTACAGAAAAGCCGACATTATCTCCAGGGATAGCTTCTTGGATTGACTCATGATGCATTTCTATGCTTTTAACTTCTCCAGTAACGCCTTTTCCTTCCCTTGCTGGAACAAAAATTACTTTATCACCAACCTTCATAATGCCTGTTTCTACCTTGCCGACAGGAACAACACCAATACCGGCAATATTATAGACATCCTGGATTGGCAGTCTTAAAGGCAGGTTAGTTGGTTTTTCTGGTTCTTTAAATAAGTCAAACTGTTCTAGGATTGTTGGCCCTTTATACCAAGGAGTTTTCTCAGATTTCTTAGCTACATTCTCTCCATTATAGGCGCTTGCTGGAATAAAATTAACCTGCTCTGGCTTGTACTGCAAGTTTCTTAATAATACAGTAAGCTCTTCCTTTAATTTATTGTATTTTGCTTCATCGTAATTAATGACATCCATCTTATTTAGAATAATAGCTATTTGATTTACTCCAAGAGTCCTGCAAAGAATTAAGTGCTCTTTAGTTTGCGGCATTACTCCTTCAGCAGCAGCTACAACTAAGAAAGCAACATCTGCTTGAGAAGCACCCGTTATCATGTTCTTAATGAAGTCTTTATGTCCTGGAGCATCTATGATTGTGTATTCATATTTAGGAGTGATAAATTTCTTATGAGCTAAGTCTATAGTAACACCTCTTTCCCTTTCTTCCTTTAAATTATCCATTACAAAAGCAAACTCAAATCCGGCTTTTCCTAATTCAGCTGCTTTTTCCTTTAATTTTCTATACTCTTGCTCTGGCAAATTGCCTGTGTCATACAATAGTCTGCCTACTGTAGTTGATTTTCCGTGATCAACATGCCCTACAAATACTACATTCAAGTGTGGTTTTGCTTTAGCCATTTTTATTTTAATTCTCCTTAATTTTGATATTTAGAGTGGAAAGATAGTTGTTTATAAAACTTTTGGTGAATTTGATTTTCATTTATCATTAGGCATATAATCAAGAATGTGTAGTGCTCTTTGAAATTCTGGAGAATTTTCTATTTCTGAAGAATACTCTTCTTCCAATCTCTTTTTTTTCCTCTGCTCTGACAAATTGCATTTCAATAATTTCATTAGGATTATAAAGAAGACTTTTTGTATCAATTAGAGCGTCTGTAAAATCAACAAGAGTACCATGCTCTACGTGATTAAGATTCCAATAACGTGTTTTGTCTGAATATGCTTGTATGAGATTGTCTATTCTATTTAATTGTTCTTGTCTTCCTTGCTCAATTCCTCTTGCTTTACCAAGATGATACCCAATACCTAAAGTTGCTAAAGCAAATGTTCCGATAGCAATATATTTTCTTAAATTGTTCATCTTAATTCACCACTAAACAGTTAGTTCACTTATATTTAAGCCTTTCGTTTTTCAAGAAATCCTATACAGTATCCGACGGAATTAAACCTTAACTTTATATTCAAAATAATCATCCCAAGGATTTTCCAAAGCTGTCATCTGCTTTATTGTCAATTTCTCAAAATATCTTCTAAATGGTCGCATAGAATTGCCATGGGCAGAAATTGCAACATTCACTTTATTCTTTTTAATATACTTTATTAAATCTTTTATGAAAGATAAGACTCTTTTTTCTACTTGCTTGATGTTCTCTCCTTTTGGCGGAGTAATATTATAGCTTCTATGCAATTCATCAAATTGTTTTTTTCCATATTTCTTTATTATAGTGGAATGAAATTTTCCTTCTAAATTGCCATAGCTTCTTTCAATCATCCTATCATCGGTGATAATTTTTTTGCATTCTGGATGGTATTTTAATACATTCTTAAGCGTATCTTTTGACCTCGATAATCTTGTTTGATAAGCTACTTGAAATTTCTTGTTCTTTAATTTTAGAGCAACTTTTTTTGCTTCTTTTATTCCTTGTTTAGTAAGCTTAGAATCTTTCCAGCCTGTGAAGCGATGGGATTCATTAAAATAGGTTTGACCATGGCGAAATAAGTAAATGCTGTATTCCATTTTTGAATATTTTTAGTTTATTGCTTTAAATATCTTCTCCTAATGTAGCCCATAACCGTAAGCTTTAAATATATGTAGCCCATAAATAAATTATGGTGTATGTAGAACAAATTATTGTAAAGGGAAATAAATATTATAAGCTAGTGCAAACTATTAGAAAAGGGGATAAAATTGTGCATAAAAGCAGATATATAGGAAAAATCTTGCCAAATAAAGAGAGATTAGAGCAATTAAAAAGAGAATTTCTGTCTGAAATAAAATTAAACAGATATAGATATTTATCAAATGAGGATTTAGAAAAAATAGAGAAAAAGAGATTAGGTTATAAGAAAGAAATAGAAAATTTAAGCAGTATAGAGAGAGAGAAAAACTTGAATGAATTCGTGATAAGGTTTACCTATAATAGTAGCAAGATAGCTGGCGTGGATGTTACATTGAGGCAGGCTTATTTAATTTTAAAAGAAGGAGTAATTCCAGATAATATTAAAAGCTTAAAAACTGTAAAGGCATTAGAAAATCATCAAAAATGTTTTATGGCAATAACAAAATATAAAGGGAGATTGAATGTTAATTTTATTAAAAAAATACATAGGATATTGTTTAGCGGGGTTAATGACGAGATAGCTGGAAAATTAAGAAGCGAATTAAAAATGAATGTTAAACTAGCAGGAACCATCTATGTTCCACCAAAAGGGCAGGATTTAGAAAAAGAGCTAAGTAATTTTTTTAAATGGTATATAATCGAAAATAAAAAACTTCACCATCTGGAGTTATTAGCGTTGATTCATTTAAAATTAATCTCTCTTCAACCTTTTGCAGACGGCAATAGTAGGTTATCTAGGTTATTGATGAATTGGATTTTATGGAAACACCATTATCCTCTAATAGATATTCCTGTGGAAGATTTAGAAAACTACTATAATTCATTAGATAAATATCAAATCGAGAAAAGAGAAAAACCGTTTATCGATTATATAAAAGATAAATATTTCAGAACATAATTGAATTATATAACATCATAAATCCTCTTCCAATACATTTTTAAATGAGTAATCTTTTTATAAAAGAAATGAATAAGAACAAAATATTATGGATTATCTTTATCTTCTCGTTAATTGGTGTTTTGTTTGCAGGATATTTAACATTCACAAAATTAGTTCTAGGCTCTTGTCCTTTGATTGAACCATGTCCTTACTTTCTTGGACAACCAGCATGCGTATATGGTTTAGTGCTTTACCTTATTTTATTGATTCTTTCAGGAATCTTGCTCTTTAGTAAACCTAAGAAAGAACTGGTTTTACAGAAATCACTCGTTTTTATCTCTCTTATAGGAATTCTTTTTGCAATTTTCTCTACAATAAAAGAGGTTTTCTTATCAACATGCCCTGGAGGAAAATGTGTGTATAGCCTAGGATTGCCGACATGCATCTATGGACTGATTATGTATTGCATTATCTTTTTCTTTTCTTTGAAACTTAAGAAGGCGACGTAAACAACAAAGATTATCTTAATCATTTTTATTATCCTTAGTTGTTAATTTCTCTATTAAACTTACTTTCTCCGAGATAAGCTGTCGACTTGTGCTTCGAAAGACAATACGCCATTTATGGAGGTAGTGTAAGCAGATCCTGGAAAAATTGAAAGTGTCTGGCTAGCAACCAAAATATTGTATCCTGTTGAAGGCGGAAGACCTACAATTATAAATGAAACAATTCCTGTTGTTGGCAAGGGCAACGTTGTGCTTGCTGATATGATTCCATCCCTTTTCGCAAAAATCAAGGCTTTATTAGTCCCTATAACTGCCCCTGCAAAATCGTTTGAGTCTATAAGGGAGGTTTCTATCATGGATTGTGTTGAATTTGATGTTGGCCACAAGATATTGAGGAAATAATCTTTATTGACAATGTTTTTAGATATTACTTCAATTCTCCAGTCACCGGCAACATGGACCGGATGGTCATTCCTCTGGTCAATTCCGTTCTGGGACCAGTCAGGACTTATCGGATTGTTCTGGTCTGCATAGAACCATTCATAGGCGGTGCTTGTGCTGTAGGTTACTGGATCGCTCGGGTCCCATGTTTGGCGCATATGCTGGTTTAATGAGTTTGCTCCGCCGATTTTACGCATTTTCACTTGGGATTGTATTGGAAGAAGAACTTTTGAAAATATTCTCGAAGTGTTTCTGTCGGCGTAGAACTGCGTACTGTCTATAGATTCGAAAATTCCTCCATACGTGCTGCCTTCAAGCCGAATTGTATTTCCATTTAGTTGCGGTTCATTGATTGTATGAAGTACGATGCTTTTTTCCCAGTTTTGGTTGGAGCTGTTAACTCTATCGAACACTATGAAGATATCGGGCCTGAGATAAACAAAGTCCCTTGTCCATTCGCTCAATTTTCCCGGGCGGTATGCATTATGAGCATCAATTCCACGCATATAGGTAAAGTCATTATCTGCCTGGAAAAAGCGGATTCTTCCCCGATATGCGATATCTTCAGGACCTTCCAAGCCATTTACAACTGAATAGTATGTTTGTCCAAGTGACACGTTCCCGTGTGTTGAAGAGCCGCCGTCATTTAAGCCGAAACTGCCACCATACACTTCCGATGGATCATAAACTAGTAGTCCATTATAAGAAACTGTTTTCTGAAACCAATTATTGAACCATGGCGTTGCATCAGTTATGTCATAAAGGGCGCCATGGATTATTAGTGCATCATTGCCGCGACCAATTAAAAAATGATTTTGGGCTCCTATTTCGCCGCTAACCAGTGAAGGGCCATTGAAGAAACCTGCATGTATATCAGATTCGTAAGCGGGGTCAAAATAATCTCTAGCATTGCTTTTCATGTATACTATCCCTCCTAATTCACAATCCCAAGCCAACGGAAAGGACGACAAACTTCCTGCAGGCTTATCAGGATTATACCATATCAGCGGGTACATGACACCGAATATGTCAGATATTGACGAGAAATAGCTTACTGCGTGATCTGCCCAGTAATTTGAAAGGTATTGGTAAGTAGGATCATCATATCTGGCGGCAAGAATGTAGGATGTTTGTGCAGGGTGTTCTGATCCAACTGAGTATTTTCCGACTCCATCAGCAAAATATCCGTCACCTCTAAGCCTTGAATTTGTGAAATATCCTAAATTACGTAGGAAATCAGATTGTGCAAAGAAATCCTGGTCAGTAGAAGTACGGATCATCTCTGCCATTGCAAGCATGGCATCAACACGGACACCACTATAACCGCGAACGCATCCACCTCCGTATAACTCGTCCATTACTGGCATGAATCGGTCATTCATTGATGAATATACTATGTTCATGCCTTCGGATGCGGCAGTGTCATTATACCCTTCCCCAAAGATTGAAAGGGGAAAACCTATGTAATGGGAAACAGGAGCCCAAGGTTGATTGTCTGCCTTTGCCAAAAATTTCTCAAGTCCGCTTTCAGTGCCACTTTGGCCGTCCCAATCAATTGAACCAGCAACAAGATAATCCTTGTACTGCAGTCTCTCCTCTGGAGTCAGTTTAGTGTACATCCAATCGAAAAAGTAAGGCATCTCTGGAATCCTTCCGAATTGGCTTGATTCCCAAGGCAGAGTTCCTGAGCTTTGGAATCTTGCATTCTCGGCGTCGGCAACTATTTTTGCAGTTGAACAAAAAGAGATATTGCCGTCAATTAGGCAGAAGAATGAATATATAGGCAATAACTGTATTCTGGTATCAGATTGAGCTGTTTTTTCGTATGCCCAGTCTCTTAAGAGAACTTTGCAAAACTAACTAATTCTTAGTATTTTACCGACGGCAGCATAAGTTATATATACTAGCTTACCGTCGGTAAATCGATTATGATAAGAGGTGATGTAAAATGAAAGTGTAGTATACAGAAATTATTGCACCCCAATTTCTTAAGATACTATCCTTACTTGAAATACAGGTTTTCTAATATGGAAGAGCTTATTACTTTCCTTAAAATGGTTAAGCTAA
>Ga0209542_10009465_pt1 | contig 17862 bp, 21 predicted proteins | sample RifCSPhighO2_01_FD_184028 | JGI IMG/M metagenome (GOLD analysis project Ga0209542, IMG submission 184028) | Soil microbial communities from Rifle, Colorado - Rifle CSP2_plank highO2_0.1 (SPAdes) (version 2) | ecosystem: Environmental > Terrestrial > Deep subsurface > Rock core/Sediment ...
ATGGAAAACTTTGTTGTCCATCAGCGAAGCGGTTAAAATTTACCAGAACTTAACTTTTTTATTTCTGTAAAGGATCCAAAACACAATAAAGGAACTAACAACAAGCATTAAAAAATGAAACAGCATGAATTCAAAAACAAATTTTTTAGGATATCCCTCTAAATAATATCTCGTCTGAAGCAAAACACTTACTATCAACGACGTCAATAAAGCCCTCTTTCCCCAATTAATTTTATTTAAAAAAATCAGCGCCAAAAAGCCGATCAATGTTCCGAATATAATCTTATTGCTGAAATAATATCCAGGAACAGAGTATTCAGGGCTTAAGCCATGGGTAAAATAATCAAGTGCAGTAAATATAAGAATTATAATCAAAGTGACAAAAAATAAAATAACGTAGTCTTTTATTTTCATTTTATTGCTAAAAGAGTTTCCTTTTAAAAATTTTGGTCTTTAGCAAGAGATTTAAGCAAGTTCGTATAATCTGTTTTATGGACCCAGAGGAATTTCTAAAAAAAATAGAGACAGAATTGAAGATTTCAAGAAACTCGCAGCACACAATCAGAAATTATATTCGCGCAAATAAATCTCTCCTGGATTTCACAAAAAAACAGCCCAAAGAAATAACAACAGACGACGTGAAATTATACCTTGCTGAAAATCTCACAGAGAATTCTTCAATGACAATAATCCAATTTTTATCAGCGATAAAATATTCATCTTTAAACCTGCTAGAAAAAGACATCACCTTAGGAATAAAAAGGCCGAAGCGGGAGAAAAGAATTCCAAGTGTCCTGACAAAAGAAGAAATAAAATCTCTTTTAAATTCAATCCAGAACCCGAAGTCAAAATTGATGATAACCCTGCTTTACTCAACTGGCTTGAGAGTAAGCGAGTTAACAAATATGAAGGTTTCTAATCTGGAATTTGCAGAAAAAGTAGGTTATGTGAAACAAGGAAAAGGAAGAAAAGACCGTATGTTTAATATCCCGGAAAATATTTCTGAAGAATTGCATAATCATGTTGATGAGCAGAAGAAAAACAAGCAGGAGTTTTTATTCACCTCAAAAAGTGGAAAACTTGGAGAGAGGAATATCCAGAAAATCGTTGAGAGGGCAAGAAAGAAAGCAGGCATTGAAAAGCCTGTCCACCCACATACGATGCGTCATTCGTTCGCAACGCATTTATTGGAAAACGGAACGGATATTAGAAAAATACAAATCCTTCTTGGTCACAGTTCCCTATCGACTACAGAACTATATACCCACGTATCTCAAAAACAGTTAAAGCAAGTGAAAAGCCCTTTAGATTCGATTTAAAAAATTAGTTTACACTTACTTTGTCTAAAAGAGACCGCCCATTTTGTAAGATATCCTCAATTCCGATTCCACTTCTCCTAAGGACCTCCACTATTTCCCCAACATCTTTGCCCGGCATCCTTCCCGAAATCTCTATAACTGATCTCCTATCACCGTATCTCTTTTCATAATCTCTTAAGAAAGATTTCATATCCTTAAACTCTCTAACATTAGGGCCTTCGAAGTGCCTATGCGGGGTGGGATTGGTCAGATAGCTCCCACTCAGGGTCCTAACAAGATATATCTTCAACATATTTCTATTTGGGAAGATAGCCTATAAAAATCTATTTATTACTTTTTTAAACAATTGTACAATCTTTAGCTAAATCAGCCTTTCACCAGTGTCCAGCACCTTCTTGTAGAATCGCCAGTCCCCAACTTTTCTTTCTAACATCTCCCTAGCGTAACTCTCTCTATAGACGATGTAATTAATCTTATCCAGTTCTGGGAATCCTCTAAAGTTTATCCTAGCACCATCTTTTTTAATAAGCAAAAGGTCCACATCCCTAGGATACAATTTACCTTCGACTGTGCTTCCAAATAAATAAGCACCCACTAAGATGGGCCTATATTGGCGCACAAAGTTCCAAGCAATCTCTCTGGCCTGTTTATTATCCATCTGATATTATGCCCTCTTTAATATTATAAATCTTTCCCGTCGAAAACCCTCCTCCAAACCGACGATAAATTTATATACTTTCGAAACATTCTAAATGCCAATCCCAATTAATCTCTTGGGAAAAAGAGGTGATAAAAATAGGAAAAGTCATAGCGAAAAATGTGGTATCAAGAAAAAAGGGCTTTCTGTATTATGTCGACGGCAAAGGAAACGTTTGCGAAGCTAAGATGGCCCGTGGCGGAAGAAGAAAATCTTCAAAAAGGAGAAGATAACTTCTTCTTTTCTTTTTAATTAATATTTAATTCTTTAACTAAATCTTTATATACAAGTTAGTCTCAGCAGATAACCAAAAGATGGTGATCTACCTTTGCAAATACTGCGGCACTACATCCCCCTCGCTAAAAGATTGCTGCGATGAAGAGATGGTGTTAGTCGCAAACAAATAATTTTGCTGGAAAATGGAAGAAAAGAACTTAGTATTATTTAGATTGGAGGGCTGCCCTTACTGCAAGAGAGCAGAAGAATCGCTCAAAAAGAAAGGAATCAAGTATAGAAAAATAGAAGTCATGCCTGAAAAATCAAAAAGGGAAATTCTAAAAAAAGTTTCAGGCCAGGATTCAGTTCCAGTTTTAGTAGAAGTCATCGGCGCCAAAAATCAGGATGATGATATTATCGAATGGCTTAAAACTCAATGACTTTTTAACTTCTACACTGGCATGAATAAAATGGAAAAAGGTAATGCTCTAAATTAATTTATGTTCTATAACAAGTCCTTTATCCTTCCGATATGGTCTGCTATCTTAGTGCCTGTATCGGTAAGCTGTATAATTTTTATCCTTCCCTGCTTCTCAAAGCCGACCAAACCAGCCCTCTCCATCTCCTGCAGTATCTTTACCGTGTGCGAGTAGGTGCAGTCAACTTCTTTAGCAAGAATGCTCCCATATCTGTTCTTCAAATTTTTCTTTAAAGCCACCAGTATCATCGCGGGCTTTCTCCTAAAAAACACTTCAAAAATCTCCTTTTTCTGTTTAGACATTTGTTTCCCCCTAACCACCTCTACAACACTCATGTTTTGAACATATATTTAAATACTTATCGTTCAAATTTTAACAATCTCAACCACTTTGTTAAGAAATAGTGTTTCTAAAAATTTATAAAGCTAACCATGGATTGCAACATGAGTTTTATTAAACTATTTTTAAGTTTCAACCATAAGTTTTAAATTGTCCCCCCTATCTGTTATTCTATGCTTGATATAAAGTTGCTCAGAGAAACCCCTGCTATAGTCAAAAAGAATCTGGAAAAAAGAAGAGACAAAGAAAAGATTTCTTGGATCCAAAAAATAAAAAGCCTGGATTCAGAGAATCTGAAAACTAAAAAACAGGTTGAGGCGCTGCGCCATAAAAGGAATATTGTTTCTGAAGAAATCAACAGTCTGCAAAAGCAGGGAAAAGACATCAGGGAAAAAATAAGGGAGATTAGGGAAATCCCGGAAGAGATTAAAAGATTGGAAGAGAAGCAAAAAAATGCAAAGCAGGAAATTGATCATTATATGATGCGTCTTCCGAATATTCTCCATAAGTCTGTTCCCTACGGCAAGGATGAAAAAGGCAATGCAGTTGTAAGGAAGTGGGGGGCTGCAAAGAAGCCTAAGTTTGATCTGAAAGCGCACGGCGAAGTTATTGAAATGCTTGAGATTGGAGATTTTACAAAAGCGACAGAAGTTTCAGGAGCAGGTTTCTATTATATGTTCGGGAAACTGGCCCAGCTTAATCTAGCGCTGATGCAGTTTGCCGTCGACAATCTGGTGAAAAAGGGGTTTGTGCTCAGCGTCCCGCCCCTGATGCTAAGAAGAAAGCCATATGAGGGTGTTACCGATTTGGCGGATTTTGAAAAAGTGATGTATAAGATAGAAAACGAGGATTTGTATTTGATAGCGACATCAGAGCATTCAATTGCGACATATTTTATGGATGAAACTCTTTCAGAGGAAAATCTTCCAATAAGGATTGCAGGATTCTCTCCATGCTTCAGAAAAGAAATTGGGAGCCATGGCGTCGATACCCGCGGATTATTCAGGACTCATCAATTCTGGAAGGTTGAGCAGTTTGTATTCTGCGCTCCAAAAGATTCTTGGAAATATCATGAAGAGATTCAAAAGAATTCAGAAGAGCTTTATAAAAAATTAAAAATCCCTTATCGCGTAGTTAATGTATGCACCGGAGATATAGGCATCGTGGCTGCAAAAAAATACGACATAGAAGCATGGTTTCCGAGACAGCAGGCATATAGGGAGGTGGGCTCAAACTCCAACTGCACAGACTATCAGGCCCGTCGTCTAAATATAAAATTCGTCGATAAAAAAGGAGACAAATCTGTTTTACACACTTTAAATAACACAGCGATAGCGACATCCCGAGCTTTAGTAGCAATCCTGGAAAATTATCAGCAGAAAGATGGCAGCATTAAAATCCCCACAGTGTTGCATAAATACACAGGCTTTAAAAAAATAGAAAAACCTAAAAAATGATTCTTTTATAATCTTTTTATGTTTCAACAAAGGTTTCCTTTTATTGGAGATATTACAACAATCCTAGCATCAGGGATCATCACACCAGAGAAATTCATGAGGGAAAAGATTTCTACTGAAGAATATTATCGGGAATGCTTGAGAAAAGATCCTCGAGCCTTGGCCGATGAACTAACAAGGATAAGTATGATGTTAGGAAAGGGGGGCTTAAAAGAGAAGGGAAAGGTGACTCTCCTACCCGATGCAGCAGAAACATATTATCCAGAAAATTTTATTCCTTCTATATGGATTGGTAAAGTTGAGATGGTTCAAGAAGACAGAAGAATATATTCTTTAGGTGCTGTAAAGAAAGATGGCTCAACACAAAAGATCATGATTAAGGGCCCAAAATTTTTAAACACTTTTTTATATGTTCCCCCAAAACACTGGCTAACCTCTTTATCCAGGATAAGTCTGTACAAGAGTGCTCAATTAGAATTTGAAACACTAATAAATCTACAGAAGCATGGGATCAAAACAGAAAAACCATTGGGGTATTTTGAGGAAGGGTTAGAGAATTGGCTTTATACAGAATTTCTAGAAGGGCAGAATCCTCTTGAACTTTTAGAATTTCCAGAAAGAAGAGAAGAAGTGCTGAAGGCCGATGCAAGACTTTTAGCAAGGTTAAGCAAAGCCAGAATGAAGCATTGGTACTTCTATAGTCCTGATTTTGATGATAAATTGTTCATGGGCGGAGAAATGTGTTTAATTGATACTGATGAGACAGGAGATGTTTTCAATCAATTTCATTGTGGAAAATATTTTAAGGAAAACCCAGAAAAACTCCTATTTTATTATCAAGATTGGTTAAAAGATACACTCTCAGATTATCTAATGAGGGGGATTATAAAAGAACACGAGCTCAAAACTTACGCCTTAGAGTTCTTTAGGGAAAGAGGAGAAATGCTAGACCTTGAAGAAATTTTAAAAGAAGTCTCGCCAGATAGACAGACAGAGGAGTCCTATGTCTCTATGATGAGCGATACTGATTAAAATAGAAAAACCTAAATAAATCCTGCACAATAGAAATTTATTTAACCTAAAAAATTATTTGCTTTAACAATGCCGAGAAAAAAATCAAAGGACCAGGTTGAAAAGGAAATTGAAACTGGTGATAGAGAAGAGGATATTTACACAGAAGAGGGAAGGGAAGTGGCAGAAGATGAAGAGGTTATCACAGATGCAGAAGAAGGATTCATGGAAGGATATGAAGAGGATGAAAGGGCAGCCAAATGCGCAAAGTGCCGCAAGGTCCTAGATGAAGACTTCATCGAAGAGGAAATTGACGGGGATGAGTATAGGTTCTGCTCGGAGAGGTGTGCGGAAACTTTTAAAAAGCCGAAAAAGCGCTAGTTCTTTATGAAAATCTTGGCAGCTTCGGATATTCATGGTGATATCAACCTAGCTAGAAGGCTGGCAGAAAATGCAGAAAAAGCAAAAGTGGATATGGTTTTGTTGTGCGGTGATTTAACATTGCAGGAAACCTCAACAGACGGCATCATAGGTCCGTTCAAAGAAAGGGGGTTGAAAGTAGGAATCATCCCGGGAAATCACGAATCACCAGCGACGTCAAACTTCCTTATAGAGAGATATAAACTGGTAAATCTCCACGGCTATTCTTACTATCTTGACAGAGTTGGGATGTTCGGATGCGGCTCAGCTAATATTGGTTTATTCCAGTTATCCGAAGAGGAAATCTTTAATTTTCTTGAAAAAGGACACAAATATATTGAAGACAAGCAGAAGAAGATAATGATAACGCATGTCCATCCAGCCGGAAGCCTGATAGAAAAATTTACAATGAGGTTTCCAGGAAGCCTCTCTGTTAGAAAAGCGATTGAAGAGTTTCAGCCAGACCTCGCACTCTGCGGGCACATACATGAGGCAGAAGGCATAGAAGAGATGATTGGAAAAACTAAGCTAATTAACGTCGGAAGGCAGGGAAAAATAATAGATATATAAATTTACCAAGGTTCATAATTTTTTGTTTTATTCTCTCCAAACCAGTCATCATAATTTACTGGAGGAGACTTGTTCATTAATTTTTCTTCCTTTGTATTTTTTAATACAACGTTGTCAATTATCTTATGACCTAATAAATAAATAATTCCTTCTTTTTGAAAAAACATTTTCCCCCTTGCCACTGGAAAATATCCTGTAGCCAAATCAACTGCTCCCATAAATTCTTCAATGCCTTTTTCGTCAGTTGAAGTTAAAGTAAGATCATCGACCCACCTTGAATAATGTATTCTCCTTTCATCTGATTTTTGAAATAGTAATTCATCTAAAGGATAGAATATCCTATTGAATAATGCCATACTAATAGGAGAACCCTGTGGCAATCCTCTTTTTCCATCATAATCTATTGTACATATTGTAGCAAAAAATCCCGAGATATTCCTTCTGTCTTCGTAGTTTAAACCATCCAACATTTCATATACTAATCCAAACACCTTTTCAATTGTCAGATTTTCAAAAGCACTTTCTAAATCAAAAGAGAAAGCACAATTACAAGGCAAGTGCGTTTCTAAACTTTTTCTTGGACTCCAAGAGGATTCTCCACCATGACAATTTTCATGTACGTCTTTTCTTTTTACAAATTCTCTAAAATATTCTAACAATTTTCTTAATTCCTTTTTTGGAACACTTAAAGATCTCTTCTTGTTCCCTTCCCTTTTGACCCACCGATTATACAGAGGAATCTTTCTTTGATTCAAGTCAAAAAGTCTATCCACTACATCTTCCAAGTTTTCCTGTCCGAATAAATCTTCCTCTACCCTTCCATTTTGAGACAAAATAGAACATACAATTTTTCTTTGAGATGGTTCTTTTAATACTTCAAAAGGAGGAGAATCACTAGTATAATAATCTTTAAATTCTCTTTCATGGTCATAAAAAAAGCCCATTTTTCCCTCCAATAAGATAAGAAGAGTTGCAAACTACATACATACTTCTTAACATAATTTGTCCATAGTGTTTTAATAACGAAAATCTTTAAATATTCTAGAAATATGCTAAATATATGTTGGATACAAATACCATCAAGAAAATAGAAGAATTTGTCTATCAAAAGCCCAGAAGCACTCAAGAAATAGCAGAACATATTAAGAAGAGTTGGAGAACTGCGGATCGCTATATTCATGAGATAGAACGAGAATACGGCACCATAACAACTAGAACTTTTCGTGAAGGAACACGCGGTGCATTAAAAATAGTTTACTGGGCCAGCATAGAAAAAGTACACAGCTCTACTTTTCAAGAAAAATTAGCCCAACAAATTATCCATTTCAAACAAAAAGAATCCTTTTCCGCATTTGACATCTACCAACATATTCCCGAAATAGACAAAAGGGTAACTGTAGAGAGGGTAAATTCGGAAGATAATACGAAATTATCAGAATTAGAGGATTTTTTAAAGGGTACAAAGAAACAGCTGATAGTTTTTTCAGGAAATCTTTCTTGGATTAATCTTGAGAATAAAAAAGAAAAAATCTTTACACTAATTGAACACTTAGTGAAACAAAATATTTCGATTAAAATTTTATCAAGAGTAGATATTGCCTCTATAAACAGCATAAAAAAGATGTTAGCTCTGAATTTTAAATACGGGAAAGAGAATATAGAGATAAGGCATGCAGAACAACCACTAAGAGCTTTGATATCAGATAGTAAAGTAATCAGATTAAAAGAGGTTAAAGAACCAACTGGAAGGATAGGTGAATTAAACAAAAGAACATTTATCTTCTATACAATAAAAGACAAAAATTGGACAGGGTGGCTTTTAAGAGTGTTTTGGAATCTTTTCTCTAATTCAATAGACGCAAGAAGAAGAATGGAAGAGCTAAAAAAGCTCATATGACCAAGTTAAATCCTTTATAGGGGATAGCTAAAAAATGAAAATTCACTCTGAAAATACTCCATTAGATTCTAAAAGAAACTTTATTGAATCCAAATTACTAATTTTTGAGTTAGATACCTTAACATGATTGAACCCAAGTTTATAAGGACCATTATCAAACATAGATTTCAAGACATTAATCTCCTCTTTATTTAGATAATTACGATTTGTATAAATGATATCATAAAGTTTATACTTCTTTATCCCACTCTTTAAAGAAAGTGTTCCATAACTAAATCCCTGCTCTTCCAAGAGAAATCTAATCAGTTCCTTCATTTCTGTCCTCTTCCCATCTCTTTTTTCATATATCTCTCAATCCTTTTTGACATATTAATGTCATTATCCTTACAATGTTCCCTATATTTTGCCAAAACTCCCTTATCAATAGTAATCGTAAACTGAACCCTTGACATATTTATATATAAATATAAATAAGTATATAAATCTTCCTTTTACCTCAACACAAGATTTTTAAGGATATGAAAAGAAACCTTTTTTCATGTCAGAACTAGTAATTTGTGAAAAACCTAGCCAAGCCAGGTCTGTAGCAGAAGCTTTGGCAGATAAGAAACCAAAGAAATTAAGCGAAAACAAAGTCCCTTACTATGAATTTACTCATAAGGGTAAAGAAATTTATGTAGGTTGTGCAGTCGGTCATCTATACAATTTGAAAGAAAAAAGTGGAAATGGTTGGACTTATCCTATTTTTTCGAAGTCTATACAATGGTTGCCTGCATATGAAATTAACAGATCATCCAAATATACAAAAGACTACATTGATGTTCTTGCAAAACTCGCTAAAAAATCAGATATTTTCACGGTAGCAACAGACTACGACCTTGAAGGTAGCCTCTTAGGATTCAATTGCATTCGATTTATAGCAAATAAAAAAGATGGAAAAAGAATGAAATTTTCTACGCTAACAAAAGAGGAACTAAATGAGTCTTATGAAAATGCCTCTAAACATCTTGACTTCCCATTAATAGAAGCAGGAGAAACCCGTCATTTTGTAGACTACCTTTTTGGTATCAATTTAAGCAGGGCATTAACATTATCGATTAAGAATGCAACAAAGTCTTTCAAGCTTCTCTCATCCGGCAGAGTCCAGGGCCCAACATTAAAAATACTTTCAGAAAGAGAATTAGAAATTCAAAAATTCAAGTCAAAGCCTTACTGGGAATTGGAAGCGCTCGGAGATATTTATGCGCAGCACAGGGAAGGAAAATTCTGGGAAGAAAAAGAAGTTAAAAAAATCTATGAGAAAATAAAAGATGAGAAATCCACAGTAATAAAGAAGATAACAAGAAAGACCCAGCTTCAATCACCTCCAAACCCATTTGATTTAACATCTCTCCAGTTAGAGGCCTACAGGTTATTCAAGATAAATCCAAAGGATTCATTGGCAGTGGCTCAAAACCTTTACACAAAAGCCTATATCTCTTATCCAAGAACGAGCTCAAATCAATTTCCAGCGAATATAAATCTAAGATCGATATTGCAGAAGTTGGAAAAACAGGATGAATACAAAAAATTAATACAAGAGCTATTATCAAGAGGACAGCTAAAACCAAACAACGGGAAAAAAACAGATCCGGCGCATCCTCCAATCCATCCAACAGGGATAGAGCCCAAAAAACTTTCTGATAAAGATAGAAGAATTTATGATCTGATTATCAGAAGAACGCTTGCAACTTTAGCAGATCCAGCTAAACGGGAATCGATTTCAGTTGAATTGGATATTAAGAAAGAGCCTTTTGCAGCAAACGGCATAAGAACATTGGAGCTTGGCTGGCATAAATTCTACGGAAAATATGCGAAGTTTGATGAAATAAATCTGCCAGATGTAAAGGTGGGAGATGTTACAAAAGTAAAAAAAATAAATCTGCTCAGTAAAGAAACGCAGCCGCCAAAACGTTTCACTCCAGCGTCGGTAATTAAAGAGTTGGAAAATAGAAATTTGGGGACAAAAGCAACGCGCAGTCAGATACTGGAGGCGCTTTATCAGAGAAACTATATTGTAGGCCAATCAATCCAAGTTACTAATTTAGGATTAAAGATGGTTCAAACCCTGGAGAAATATTGTCCTGAAATTCTCGACGAGGAAATGACAAGAAAGCTTGAGCAGGATATGGAAGAGATTCGCGAGAAAAAAGAAACAAAGGAAAAAGTCATAGATGAGGCTGAAAAGCATCTGTCAAAAATATTGAAGCACTTTAAAGAGAACGAATTAAAGATTGGGAAGGCGCTATCCGAGGCAAATATTGAGACGCTCGAGCAGGAATCCAGAATAGGGCAATGCCCAGAATGCAAAAAAGGAACATTGCAGATAAAGAAGGGGAGGTTTGGCTTGTTTATTGCATGCGACAGATACAAAGAGGGATGCAAAACAACTTTCTCTCTTCCTAGCAATGCGCTGATAAAACCAACAGGAAAAATCTGCAAGGAGTGTAGCTATCCAGAAATTTTAGTTATAAGAAGGGGAAGAAGGCCGCAGAATGTCTGTTTAAATATCAACTGCAAAACAAAAGAGGTTCCTCAAAATATTTTGAAAGAGAAAAGGACCTGTCCCAAATGCGGAAGCCCGTTGATTGTCAGGAAAAGTTTATATGGTAGTTTCTTCTCATGTCCAGGATATCCAAAATGCAGACACATAGAATCTATGCAGAATAAAAATGAAAGCAAAGACCATACTCAGGTTTCTAAGTAACTCTTTTGCAGGATTGCTTTTCACTGCAGCATTTTTATTGCTCTTCACATCTATATTTGTATCAGGTCTATTGGACAACCTTCCTGTTTTGGAATCATCCTTGCAGCAGCAATTATCAGATTCAAATTTTATTTTAGAGCAGATTGCTAAAGGGTCCAATCTCAAGCCGGAAGAAATATTAAAATTATGCGAGCAAAATCCAAATCAGCCAGCTTGCGAGCAAATAAAGAATCCAGGATTAGCAGCAAAGCCTGCAATAGACGAGATAAATAAGCAGATAGATCCTTACAAACCACTATTAAAGAATTCAAAGTTTCTAGTAATTATTCTTTTTATCTTCAGTATTTTATTTTACTTCCTCGGCACGATGTCCCTCTACGCGTCTTTATTCAAAATCTCGATTAACACTTTAATCTCGGCGTTATCTGGGCTCATAATTTTTAGTTCAGTCCCCAAATTGCTTCCAGGGATGGTTGATCAAGCATTTAATATCGCTTCAGCAGACATCTCAAGAGAACTTCCAGTTAGCTTCAAAGAAAACCTGATTGTCGTGATAAATGACTGGTTGAAAATTCCACTGGCAGAACTCAACACATTATTTATTTATCTAATAGCAGCTTCGATATTGGCTTCAGTTCTTTTTTATTTTCTTAAAAAGAAACACCAACAAACAACAAAAGTTGACTAACCACAATGTTTATATCCTTAAATACATGATTTGAATATATGTATAAAAAAAGAGATTTTTCTGAAATACTTTCTTCAGAATTAGTATCAGTCACAGGCGGAATAATCTCAGGAACATTATTGGCAATATTTACAGACAGGTTATTTCTCCTGCCGGGGTTATTAATTCTTCTTCCCGGATTTCTCGAGCTTCAGAATGCATCTTCTGGTTCATTGGCTGCAAGATTAGGAAGTGAACTGCATACAAGAAGGATAAGGCCAGGAAAGAAATCAAGACTGATCACAGAAAACAAAATGGCGTCCTTTATACTATTTTTTTTAGTCAGTCTAATCTTGGGGGTTACAACATATCTTTTGACATTTTTTATATTCAATAAAAATTATCCAACGCTTTTACTAGTCCCGTTATTAGCAGCAATAATTTCATCCATTCTACTGTTTCCATTGACAATAAGATTTACTCTCTGGTTGTATAAGCACCATCACGATCCTGATAATGTTATGGGCCCTTTTATAACCAGCCTTGGAGATATAGAGGGGGTTTTATCAATATTGGTTGTTTTAATTATATTAACATGAACTTAGAAATAAAAATTATAAAGGAAAGCTTAGGAATCTTGATTTTAGCTTCAGTAATCAGTACTCTCGGAGGCATAGGTTTGCACTCAGTTCAGGAAAGAATTCTAGCGATCTTGCCTTTATTAATTATCTTTCCAGCGCTCAATGGAATGGTTGGAAATTCAGGTATTACATTTGTTTCAAGATACACGACCTTGCTGCAGCAAAAAAAACTTGGAAAGAAAAAACTTATGAACAAAGCATTAAGAGAACATTTTCTGCTAATCCTAAAAGTAGCTGTAATAGCCGCTTTTTACATCTCAACTTTATCTATGATAATAGCATCATTAAAAGGATTTAAGTTCGATCCTTTTTTGTATATAAAAATTCTTGCAATAACGACAATAACAACAATATCTTTGGTTTTATTAATTGCCTTGATCTCGATTGTAGCAGGGAGATATTTCGCAAAGAAAAAAGAAGATCCGGATAATCTATTGATTCCGATTACGACATCAATCGCGGATTTAGGAGCGATGATAATCTTTTCCTTGCTCACCTTTATCTTCTTCTAATTTAGATATCCCTTTGCTATTAATTTCAAACTTTATCTTTTCTCCAACTGGTTTTTCAAATATTAATTTCCTGGGATTTTTTTCTAATTTTATTATCCTGTCACTTAACTTTCTGAACATTTCTCCTCCAACCATTTCAATACTGTTTTTATTTATATCACCATACACTTGGTTTGTTATTATCACAGGAATATTTTTGCTGATTTCATTTAGAATTTTAAACTGCTTCCAAATCAGCATGTTGTAAATCTTCGGTTTCTCTTTAACTTTTGCCCTATAAAAATAGCTCATCGTGTCTATAACAATCAAAGAAATATTTTTTATTTCAGGCAACTTCTTTATTATTCTATTCTGCTCTGAGAACCTAGTGGGTTTGAATAGTATTATCTTTTCTAATGCATTTTGAAATTCATCTCCTGCAAGCTGTTTTATCCTTTCAGAATTAAATCCATTTTCAGTATCTATGTAAATAATTTTATTATTTTTCTTAGCCTGCTCAATAGTCACCAATTTGGCGAGTGTAGTTTTTCCAGTGCCAGCTTCTCCATAAATGCAGGTTATCTCCTTATCGTATTTTTCGAATAAATCACAGCCGCTTTCAACCATGTCATCTATAAAGCAAAATAGGCTTAAGAACTTTATCAAAAGGAAAGCAAGCGGGGCGAAAGATTTATAAATCTTGTATACACACAAAATATATACAAATAGAGTATACGAAAATGGCAGACATATTTAATGCAAAGGTGTTGTGTGACGAATGCAATACCCGAATGGAAAAAACAAATGTTCTAAGAGGAGGTTTCAATGTTCGCGCTTTAGAATGTCCTCAGTGTGGAAAAAATTATCTGCACCCAGAAGACGAATATAAACTAGAGCAGTTCTCGAAACTTAAAAACAAGCATTTTCAAGTTAAATTAAGGATGGTTGGTAATTCTTACACAGTCTCAATTCCTCGCGAGATAATTGATTACCAGGATGATATACAAAAGAGATTAAACAAGATGCTCTTTATAGCACTGGAGGAGCCTGAAAAATTAAGCATATTTTTTAGAAAGAGGTTTTTCGAATAACATGACAGACAAGAAAGAAGTTCAACTGAAAGTTATGGAGGCCTTGCAGGAAGAGGCGTATAAAGGGATAGTTAGAATTGATAGTCATACGATGACTCTGCTTGGAGTTCATCCTGGCGACGTTATAGAAATTGAAGGCACAAGAATTACTGTCGGTGTTGTTGATAGAGCATATCCTTCTGACGTCGGTCAGTCAATAATTAGGATGGATGGAATCTTAAGAAGAAATGCAAAAACAGGTATTGGAGAGACAGTTAGAGTAAGGCAGGCTGAAGTCAAAGAAGCAAAATCAATTGTAATCGCTCCGGCGCAGAAAGGAATAATGGTTCAAGCGCATCCAGATGTTTTCAAGCGGGGGTTATTGGGAAGAGCTGTTGTTAAAGGTGACATAGTTGCATTGGGAGGGACTAGAAGGAGGAGAAGAACAATGGCAGAATCTCCTTTCTTTGATGATATTTTTAATTTTGAAGACACATTATTTGATAATTTCGGTTTCTCATCTTTAAAATTCATTGTCGTAGATACAACCCCTAAGCAGCCATTGATAATTACAGAAACAACAGAAATAAAAGTTAATCCAAAAGCCGTCGATGTTGTAGAAGAATCAATCCCAGAAGTTACTTATGAAGACATTGGTGGGTTAAAAGAAGAAGTTAAAAAAATTAGGGAGATGGTTGAGTTGCCATTAAGGCATCCAGAGATTTTCAAAAGGCTTGGAATTGAGCCTCCAGCCGGTGTTTTGTTGCATGGTCCTCCTGGCTGCGGTAAAACTTTATTGGCAAAAGCAGTTGCAAACGAATCAGAAGCTCATTTTATTTTAGTTAACGGTCCAGAAATCATGAATAAGTATTATGGAGAATCAGAAAAAAGAATTCGCCAGTTATTTGAAGACGCAGAAAAAAATGCTCCCTCAATTATTTTTATCGACGAGATAGATGCAATAGCTCCAAAAAGAGAAGACGTGCATGGAGAATTAGAGAGAAGAGTTGTAGCTCAGCTATTATCAATGATGGATGGTTTGAAGAGCAGAGGAAAAGTTGTAGTAATTGCAGCGACAAACAGACCAAATGCAATTGATCCCGCATTGAGAAGACCCGGAAGATTTGATCGGGAGATTCCAATTTCAGTTCCAAATAAAAAAGGAAGATTGAATATCCTAAAAATACATACGAGAAACATGCCAATGACAGAAGATGTCAAACTTGAAAAATTGGCAGAAGTAACTCATGGGTTCGTCGGTGCAGATGTTTCAGCATTAGCAAAGGAAGCAGCAATGAATGTTCTTAGAAGACTGTTGCCAGATATAAAACTGCAGGAGAAAGAGCCAATATCAAAAGAGCTTTTGGAAAAGCTGGTTGTTACAGATGAAGACTTTCAGGCAGCTCTCAAAATTGTAAGGCCATCTGCAATGAGGGAAATCTTAGTTGAAATTCCGAATGTAAAATGGAGTAGGGTTGGTGGATTGGAGTCAACAAAGCAGGAATTAAAGGAAGCAGTTGAGTGGCCGTTGAAGTATCCAAATGCATTTAAAAATTTAAGTATAAAACCCCCCAGAGGGATATTGCTTTATGGTCCTCCTGGCTGCGGTAAAACCTTGTTGGCAAAAGCAGTCGCAAATGAGTCTCAAGCAAATTTTATTTTAATTAAAGGCCCGGAGCTATTAAATAAATTCGTCGGAGAAAGTGAGAGGGGAGTTAGAAAAATATTTGAAAAAGCCAGGCAGCTAACTCCAGCAATAATCTTCTTCGATGAGGCAGATTCCATTGTCCCGCGACGTGGTGGCTATGATAATTCAGGAGTGACTGAAAGAGTGGTTAACACCTTGTTATCAGAGATGGATGGTTTGGAGGAATTAAATGATGTGATTGTAATGGCAGCTAGTGTTACAGGAGATACTCCTGTTTTAGTGAAAGAAAATGGAGAAACAAAATTGGTTAATATTGGTGAATTTATAGATAAATATTATGAAAAAAATGAAGAGAATGTAGAAAAACCAGCAGGCAATATCGAAGTGCTTGGATTTGAAAAAATTGATGGTAAAAAGATTAAAGGAACCAGATTTAAGAATAGTGCATTTAAGAAAGTTAGAAGTGTTTTTAGACACAAAGTAAATGAAATCTACGAAATAGAATTTATTGGTGGAAAGATAAGAACTACAGGAAATCATTCAGTTTTTGTAAGAACTAAAAAAGGGGTTGAATTCAAGCCAGTTTCTAAATTGAAAGAAGGAGAGTATTTAGTTGATTTGCCGTACAAAACTCAAAAGAAAGATAAATACGATAACCTAAGAGCGCACAATTTTAATGATAATAGATTAAATTTAGTTTTACCGGTTTACGAATTTGATCCGAAATTGCAACAAGATTACGAATTTAGTTTAAATTCTCAATTATCTCAAAGTCAAATAGCTTCACAGATAGGGGTTGTGCAAACAACAGTCTCAAATTGGAGAAATAATAGATGTGTTCCTAGAGGATTAAGTCTTGATTATTATAAACATAGTTTACCAAGTCTTGTAAATGTAACTCCTGGTTTAATGCGTTTATTTGGTTATTATGTTGCCGAAGGTTATGCAAGGAAAGAGATAGACTTCTGTTTTAACAAAAAGGAAATAGGATATATTAAAGATGTTCAGCATCTTATGAAAAATATTTTTGGACTTAATCCCCAGAGAGTTAGAACCTTAACAAAAAATGCTATAAATCTTACTTATCAGTCAAAACCACTGGCAGATTTCCTCATTAGATATTGTGGTAAGGGTGCTAAAAATAAACAAATTCCAAGCTTCTTATTTGAATGCCCCAGAGAATATTTTTTGGAGTTTCTCAGAGGATATGCAGCAGGGGATGGGCATGTGAATAGTAAGGGGGGGATAGAAATAACATCAATTAGCAAAAATCTAATCTTTGAATTAAATTGGTTGTGTAGAATGCATGGAATTAAAACCTATATCTCTAGTTTTACAGCAAAATCAGGAAGAAAAATAGGGGACGGGAATATTATAAATAAAACTTCTTTAGCTTTTAGATTAGGAATACCTGCAAGCAATAATCCATTTAATAAAAATAGTGTTAAATCACTTTCTAGAAGAGCAAAGATAAAGTCTATTAAGAGATTGTCTTATGATGGGTATGTTTATGATTTTTGCGGTTGTGAAAACGAAGCTTTCTTTGGCGGAGAAACACCTATCTTATTGCATAATACAAATCGCCCGGATATGCTCGATCCAGCCCTATTAAGGCCGGGAAGATTTGACAGGATGATTTTAGTTTCCGTACCAGATGAAAAATCAAGATTAGAAATATTCAACATCAACACAAAAGACATGCCCATCGCTACTGACGTTGATTTAGCGAAACTGGCAAAAGAAACAAAGTTATACACAGGAGCAGACATAGAGAATGTTTGCAGAGAAGCTGGAATCTTGGCGCTAAGGGAGAATATCAAATCAAGAGAAGTCACAATGAAGCACTTTGAAGATGCACTGAAGAAGACGAGATCAAGTGTGACAGAAGAAGATTTAGAGGCATACAAGATGATTGAAGAAAGATTCTTTAAATCAGCGAGGGGAGCAGCAATAAGAAAAGAGATACCAACTTACTTCGGATAAAAAAGAGGTTTTAAATCTGAGTCAGCACAATCGGCTTGTCCGCAACGAAAACAGTGTGCTCTGCCTGACTAACTTTTGTTCCTTCTTTTTCAACAAGCTCCGGATATCTGTGTATAATCCCTTGCTGCTCCAAAATTCTGATACCATTATTGACCTTAAACTCATTTAGGTTTCCTAGTAGCCAATCTTTTGAAAAAGGCAGCTCTTTATA
>Ga0209542_10009466_pt1 | contig 17858 bp, 17 predicted proteins | sample RifCSPhighO2_01_FD_184028 | JGI IMG/M metagenome (GOLD analysis project Ga0209542, IMG submission 184028) | Soil microbial communities from Rifle, Colorado - Rifle CSP2_plank highO2_0.1 (SPAdes) (version 2) | ecosystem: Environmental > Terrestrial > Deep subsurface > Rock core/Sediment ...
CTTATCACTGTTTACGCAGCGCTTACAGAACTTTCACCGAACACCCCAATTGATATACCTGAAGAAGCAACACGTCTGGAGGGCTCGCACATATTCTCGGCTGGTCAGACCTTCGCTCTCGACGATCTTGCGCGTCTCACACTTACTGCATCATTAAACGATGGAGCAGCCGCCATTGCGAGTGCAACCGCTAATCGTAAGAATATACCGCAGAGCAACATAATGGCGGCGGCTGCGGCGGCGCTTAATCTCACCCAAACATATGCAGTAAACGGCAGCGGCCTTGATGTTAATAAGTCAGTTTCAGGAGGATACGGATCTGCTCGTGACCTCGCGATACTCGCCGGTGCGCTCATCGCTCTGGCACCGGCTATCGCTGACGCTACGACTCATAATTCTGCACAAGCTGTTTCTACCAGCGGTAAGCATTTTTCAGTTATAAACACCGACCCGGTAGTCAACACCATTCCGCGCCTACTCTTGTCTAAGACAGGATACACAGATCTCGCCGGTGGTAATCTAGCACTCGTTTTTGATGCGGGTATCGGACATCCTATCGCAATAGTAATACTAGGTTCGTCGCAGAATGCCCGCTTTACAGACGGTACTGCGCTCGTCTATGCCACACTTGCTCACTATGCCGGTGTCGCGTCTCTCTAACTGCCATGATTACATCAAATATCATCAAAGTGTTCATTCCGGCGACATCGGCCTTTATAATAGGAATTCTACTAGCACCACTATTGACACATTATCTATATAAGTATCGTGTGTGGAAGAAGGTGGCTGGGAAGACGGCGCTAGACGGTACGCCTGCAGTTGAGTTCGAGAAACTGCGCATTACAGCTCACACTGGCACTGAGACCTCGACACCACGCATGGGCGGCATTCTAATTTGGGTCAGCGTAACATTCGTCACCGTAGGAGTGTGGCTGCTAGCACAGCTCATTCCAATTCCATTTTTCGAGAAGCTGGACTTCTTAAGCCGCAGCCAGACGTGGATACCTCTAGTTGCTCTATTGGCCGGAGCGTTCATGGGATTTGTAAATGACCTGCTCGATATTCATCCATCCGGTGAACGTGGAGTGAGTCTTCGCACACGGCTTCTCTTTGTTACTATTGTGTCGCTCGGCATCGGTTGGTGGTTTTATGCAAAGCTCGGCGTCTCGTCGATTGGTATACCCGGGGATGGTACTCTAGCTCTCGGTGCGCTCATCATCCCTCTTTTCGTACTGATAACTCTCGGTCTCTATGCCGGAGGCGTTATTGATGGTATCGACGGACTCGCAGGAGGCGTATTCAGCACAGCCTTCATGGCATACGCAGGAATCGCCTATTTCCAAAACCAAATAAATCTTGCTGCATTCTCAGCTACTCTGACCGGTGCAATTTTGGCTTTTCTCTGGTTTAACATCCCGCCCGCCCGCTTCTGGATGACGGAAACCGGCACAATGGGGCTTACAATGGCGCTCGCTGTTATTGCGTTCATGACCGACACGCCGGGAAACGGGTTCGGTATCGCGGCACTCCCCATCATCGCATTTCCGCTTGTTATTACTGTCGCATCGAATATCATCCAAATCGCTTCAAAAAGGATCCGCGGCAAAAAGGTATTTCGCATCGCCCCTCTGCACCACCATTTTGAGGCGATTGGCTGGCCGTCGTATAAGGTTACGATGCGTTATTGGATAATCTCGATTGTATGCGCAATTGTCGGGATGACAATTGCGCTTCTGAAGTAACTATGAAGCTTGTATCCGGAGACCGAATGTTTTTTACACTAGTTCTAGCTACAGTACTTGCCGGTCTTGCCATATTTTCTTCCGCATCCCTCGGCCTTCTTGCTAGAGAAAGCAGCTCTCTCTCGAAAGATTTTATGCTGCAGGCCGGCCTCGGTCTTGGTCTCGGGTTTTTGGCGCTTTTGATTGCCCGCACTGTTCCGCTCGATAGGATACGGCGTTTCGCTCCATATCTATATGGAGCCGCAATTATCTTTACCTCTCTCGTATTCGTACCAGGGATCGGTCTACATGCAAATGGTGCAACTCGCTGGATAGATATCGGTTTTACAACGATTCAGCCATCAGAATTTCTTAAAATCGGCTTTGTGCTCGCGCTCGCTTGGTGGCTCGCACCAAGGGTGCGGCAGTTCTCCAGTATAAGGAATGGTCTGATGCCATTCATTGGACTACTGGCGATACCTACAATTATCCTACTGGCACAACCGAACACCTCCACCGCGTTGCTTATAATAGCTACCGGCATGGCTATGTATTTTGCGGCAGGGGCGCCATGGCGTGACTTTGGCCTGCTAGCGTTAATTTCAATTATAGCGCTAGTGGCAGTCGTAGTAGTGCGGCCGTATGCTCTCGAACGCATTAAGACATTTATAGACCCTTCAGCTAATTCGCTATCCAGCGGTTACCAGATCCAACAATCACTTATTGCAATCGGGAGTGGCGGCCTTCTCGGCAGGGGGTTCGGACAGAGTGTGGAAAAGTTCAACTATCTGCCAGAACCCTCAGGCGATTCAATATTTGCTGTATTTGCGGAAGAAACCGGATTTGTCGGTGCGACTATACTGGTCCTTCTTTTTGTCGCGCTCGCAGCGCGCGGCATTGTGATTGCTGGGAATTCACGTGAACTCTTCGGCGGTCTCGTCGCGCTCGGCTTCTCGTTCATTATCATCCTTCAGGCTTTTATCAACATAGGCGCAATGCTCGGCATGATCCCGCTCACGGGCCTGCCGCTGCCGTTCATCTCCCACGGTGGCACCGCGCTCGTGACCATACTCATCATGTGCGGCCTCATTCTCAACGTCGCCTCCCACCGCAAAGCATAAATTCAAACAGGTATCCAACTCACTGGACGACCGTCATGTGTTTTGGATAGCGGGTAATCAGGTTTACTTTTTATGTTATTTGCGATAGTATTTATTCAGATTTGTATGGTATCGACCATTTCAGAGGAGACAGCGCGATGAACTTTGTTAAAGCACTTCAAGAAATTCGAACCCTTGACATAATGCTGCGAAAGAAACGTGGCGCAATCAACAAGGCCGAACAAAAGCTGGAGAAAAAAGTCCGGGTCATAATTGACGCCTGTTGGTCAGCCTGTAGCAAAGCGATAGATACATACAATTCTTCGGAGTTGTTGCTCATCATCGCAAAAGATTCACAAATCTCCTTTTCTCTCGAGGACAGAAAACTCCGGCTGAAGGCGTGTCTGCGATACGGAGCAGATGGGCGCGAGCCAGACGAAGATCTCGACCACGAGGACGTCAACAAGATCAGGCTCAAGCTGGTGCCAATCATCGAGCGCGAACTAATTTCGGCGAATATTCCGTTCGCCTTTGGCGACCTGTTTGTTCCGACTGACTACTACACAAAGTGAGCCCTGCCGCCGTGTTAAGGAACGCGGCGTTTTTTATACTCGAAACGTGCGGTATACTGTCAACTATGACCATCGTGTTTACGGGAGGGGGGACTGGAGGGCATTTCTATCCCATTATCGCCATTGCCGAGGCTCTGCACGACCTCGTGCGCGAGGAGCGGATTGTCGAGCCCAAGCTTTATTATCTCGCGCCGACCGCGTTTGATGAAAAGGCACTTTTCGAAAACGGCATTACCCATATTTATATTCCGGCAGGGAAGATGCGTCGCTATTTTTCACTTCTTAATATCACGGATTTCTTTGTAACACTGCTCGGCACGCTCTCGGCGGCCGTCACCCTTTTTCGTTTGTACCCGGATGTCGTGATGAGCAAGGGAGGTTATGGCAGCGTACCGACCGTGCTCGCCGCACACCTGCTCGGCATTCCCATCATCGTTCACGAATCGGACGCGAAGCCAGGCCGTGCGAATCTGCTCGCCGCTAGGTGGGCAAAGAAGATTGCCATCTCGTTTGAAGGTGCGGCTGCTTTTTTTCCTGAAAAAGTGCACGGTAAGATCGCTCGCACCGGCATCCCGATTCGTAAGGCGCTCATGCGCACGGAACAGGAGGGTGCGCGCCAGTATCTAGGCCTTGAGAAGGATGTGCCGACAATTCTTATCCTAGGCGGTTCGCAAGGTGCTGTAAAAATTAATGAGGTGGTGCTTTCGGCTTTGCCAGACATGGTCTCGTTCGCTAATATAATTCATCAGACCGGACAGGCGAATTTCAAAAATGTCGAGAGCGTATCAAAGGTCGTGCTCGCTAAATCTCCAAATGCGGACCGGTATCATTCTGTTAATTTTATGAATGAGGTATCGCTTCAGAGAGCTGCCGCGGTAGCGAATCTTATTGTATCGCGTTCGGGTGCGAGCTCAATCGCCGAGATCGGTCTTTGGAAGAAGCCCGCCATTCTTATTCCAATTCCAGAATCAGTAAGCCATGATCAGCGTACAAATGCCTATATCTATGCACGGACTGGTGCCGCCGTTGTGCTCGAGGAAGAAAATCTAGCCCCGCACCTTCTAATATCTGAAGCCCGTCGTATATTGACTAATCCAGAGCTTGCCGCGCGCATGAGTTCCTCAGCCGCTGGTTTTACTGACCAGGATGCAGCACAAATCCTTGCGCGAGCAATACTGGAAATAGCACTTACGCACGAATCATGAGCTCCGTAGTTTCTCGTTTCGCGCCATCTCCCACCGGACTTTTGCACTCGGGTAATTACCGTACTGCCGTATTCTCATACCTATTTGCCAAACACGAGGGCGGTAAATTCATTGTTCGTATAGAAGATACTGACCAAGCGCGTTCAAAACCGGAATACGAAACCCCGATTTTTGAAGTTCTTAAGTGGCTAAACATTCAGGCCGACGAACAATATCGCCAGAGCGAACATAGACCGCGACACCGCGAACTTCTCGAAAGACTTGTTACAAACAAAACGGCATATATTTCAAAAGAAACACCGAAGACGCCCGATGAGAGAGGAGAGGTTATCAGGTTTAAAAATCCTGGAGGAACCGTCACATTTACCGATGTCATTCGCGGAGAAATTACGACAGATGTAACCGATCTCGGAGATTTTATCATCGCGCGTTCTCTCGACGAGCCGGTTTTCCATTTCGCTGTCGTCGTGGACGATGCGGATGAGAATGTTACTCATGTCATACGAGGCGGCGATCATATCTCCAACACGGCGCGGCAGATGCTTATCCAACGCGCACTTGGCCTACCGACCCCACTATATGCACACCTACCGCTAATTCTTGACAGCAACCACAAAAAGCTTTCAAAGCGCACGGACGCCAAAGCGCTGACAGAATATCGCGACATGGGCATTCTGCCCGAAGCAATGCTGAATTATATCTCGTTCCTTGGCTGGAATCCTGGTGATAATCGTGAATATCTATCGCATGATGAACTAATAAAAGAGTTTGATATCTCCCGAGTGCAGAAGGGAAGCGCAATATTTGACGAAGTAAAACTATTCTCGGTCAATCAGCACTGGATGCGCGAGCTTTCTGATAATGATTACATAACACGAGGAAATCTTGATACAAAAGCATTACTCGCTGTCTCGCTTCTCAAAGAGCGCGCTAAAACATTTAAAGAGGCGAGAGAAATGCTCTCCGGAGAGCTTTCTTGTCTTTTTAACGAGCCTGTTCTTGATAGAAAACAACTTCTTGCAAAAGAGCCTCCAGAGCGTCCTGGCATGGCAATAACGGCTCTAGAAAGCCTTCTGGAGCCCATAAACAGCCTTAAAAATGGCGTTTCTTCCGATATGATAAAAGAGACCATAATGCCGTTTGCAAATGCGGAGGAGCAGAAAGGGAAGGGGGGTCGTGGCGCCGTCCTCTGGCCATTACGTTATGCTCTTTCCGGGCGAGAACGTTCGCCTGACCCTTTCACGATAATTTCAATCATTGGTTCTGAAGAATCCATTTCGCGAATACGGAAGGCTATTGCTATACTCGAAGGATGAGTCGAGTGCTTTTTTTATTGCTGCTTTCTGCTTTTTTCCTGTCACCTACAATTTCTTATGCGCAGTCGGCCGCAGAATTGCAATCCCAGATAGACGCGAATAATAAACAGCTAGAAGCGCTTAAAGCGGAGATTTCAGTTTTTCAGCAGCAGTTAGATGTGCTCGGAGCGAAGAAGAATACACTCCAGTCAACAATAAATTCTCTGTCACTATCTCAAAAGCAAATCGCGACTCAAATACGTATAACTCAAAATAAGATTGCATCAGCCAACCTGCAGATCCGACAGCTCACACTCTCTATCGGCGATAAGGAGACGTCCATAGTCGCCGACCAAGATGCTATTTCAAAAACTCTCCGTATCATTGCCGAAAGCGAACAGACACCGCTCGTAGCAATTCTTATATCTGCGCGTTCGCTTGGAGATGCGTGGCGCGTAGCCGATGAAATGCTGCAGTTCAATAAGGCGCTTGAAGGAGACATAAGCGCATTGCGCAGAGTGCGCAGCGAACTCGCGAGTAATCGAGACAACGTAACCGCGGCGAAAGCTAATCTGGTCGCGCTTCAGAACGATTTGGCGGTTCAGAAAAAATCTATTGAGGTTTCAAAAGTCGCGCAACAGAAACTGTTTGCGGATACTAAAAATCAGGAGGGAATATACCAGAAACTCGTCGCACAGAAGCGCACGCAACAAACTGAGTTCGAGAATCAGCTATTTCAATACGAAGCGCAGCTACGCCAAGCGCTTGATCCATACTCTATTCCTACGGCACGGATCGGCATATTGGAGCCGCCGCTCGGTAAAATATTCATTACTCAATATTTCGGCAAAACGGTAGATGCCAAACGTCTTTATGTGTCTGGCACACACGGCGGAGTTGACTTCAAGTCCAGCATAGGCACACCCGTTAAGGCCGCACTCTCCGGTACCGTCGTTGATACGGAGAGCATAAAAATAAAAAACGGATGCCAATACGGCAAATGGGTACTTATTAAACATGCGAACGGATTATCAACCATTTACGGCCATCTTTCATACGTTTACGTTAGTCCTGGCGACAGTGTGACAACTGGGCAGGTGATAGGACTCAGTGGCGACACTGGTTATGCGGAAGGGCCGCATTTGCATTTTGGAGTATACGCTTCGGCCGGTATTAGAATCGTGGACTCCGGTGCACTCGGTTCTATCAGATGCGCAGGAATAAAAACTGTGGCAGCTAACCCATCGGCATATCTTAATCCGCTATCTTACTTATAAGTTTATAAGTCAAGACATGTGAATCTCGGTTAGACGTGATGAGACGTGGTGGTGGGGGAGAGAAGTGTGGTATAATCCACCCCATGTTCAGAACTATATTTTGGATTTTCGTCCTCCTCCTCGCTCTCTCATTCTTCGGTATTTCTATACAGGCGATTATTAATTCTCCCGCAGGCCAGGCCAATTTCACTTACGTTCTCTCTCTCCTAAGCCAGGCCTGGCAGTGGCTCACACAGTGGGTGACTATAAAACCATAGTTCGCACAATATATCTTTTGCGCAGTATTTTGGAATTTAACAAGCGACGTTTTTGGTAATTACTTCGTATGCCGCATCCACTGAATCAACCACCGTGTAGAGTCTCATATCCTCCTCGTCTATAGCCGCGTGCTCGTTATAAATTGTTTTTTCAATAAATTTCAACAGAGGCCCCCAGTAATCTTTATCGTATAAAATAATCGGAACCGCACGAATCTTCTTTGTTTGTACAAGCGTGACGATTTCGAAGAATTCGTCAAGTGTGCCGAAACCACCTGGGAAATACACATATGCTTCGGAGGCATATGTCAGCATCACCTTCCGCACAAAGAAATGGTCAAAGCTGAATTTTTCGGTTAGATAGGCATTATAGGTCTGCGCGTCTTGCAGATTGATATTGAGTCCCACGGAGACACCGCCGACCTCGAATGCTCCTTTATTTGCTGCCTGCATGATGCCAACACTACCGCCAGTGATGACCGCAAAGCCTTTCTTCGCCAATCTGGTCGCGAGTTCCTCCGCGTGCTTATACGAATCGTCTCCTGGTAGCGTGCGCGTGCTGCCGAAGAATGATACGGCAAGACCGTGTCTACGAATTATGTCAAATCCTTCTATGAACTCCGCCATGATCTTAAAAATTCTCCACGATTCGATTTTTCTGGGCTTGCAGACTAGAAGCGGCCTATTCTCCGGTTCAGGCATAGTATTACGGCCCTCATGAACCACTTTTGCGAGTCGTTCTGCAGTTTCGCTTATGTGAGCCCCCTGCGCCAGGTCATCATTCATGATTAAATTATATCAGACTAGAGACCGCTGCAATTTGCAGCCGGAGAATAACCGGCTGCGCCGGCATCCAATCCGGCTAAATAGCCGAGCATGAAGCTTATAGAAGACGCCAACACCAAAATGGACAGTATAATGGCGTCTTTAGGAACCTTGCCAGCCAAACTTTTGCATTTCTCGCGAGCTTCTGCTATAGTCATACGGTAAAACTATACCACCATGGCATCAACCAAAGCAGGCGGATCAGCCAAAAACCTTAATACTTCAAACCCGAAATACCTCGGAGTTAAGCTCTCTGACGGCGCTTCAGCGCGTCCAGGGATGGTTATCGTCCGTCAGCGCGGAACTAAGATTGAGGCAGGAAAAAATGTTGGCGTCGGCCATGATCACACACTATTTTCACTTGCTATCGGTACAGTAGCCTATCGCACTCGTCGTAAAACGAACTTCACCGGCCGTATCATAAGGAAAACTGTCGCGGACGTCGTTTAATTTATTCTGCCTCAATCGTTATTGAAAACTTTCCGAACGTGTCATTTGTGGCAACTGGTATATCAAAAGTTCCCAATTCTTTAATCGGCTTTTCTAATTTTATTGCGTCTTCAGGCAGGTCAACGCACGCCTGCTCTTTCACGGCTTTGCTAATTTCTGACTCCCCAACCGCGTCATACAAATGACCTTTCTCATTCGCTTTTACTTTAATCACAATGCGCGCCTCCGCGAGAGCGGAAATATTTTGAGTAAGTAGCGCAGAATCAACCGCGACACGGTCGGTCACCTGCTTGCGGCGCAGTTCCGCCTCTTTTATGGCAGTGGGAGTGGCAGGAATAGCGAGCTTTTTCGGTATCAAATAGTTAAGAGCGTGACCGTCTTTCACATCCACAGCATCATGCGCCCGCCCTATCCCCTTCACGTCTTTAATTAAAATGACTTTCATATGTTCCCATTCTACTTTACATCATATTATTAATCAAATTTCACTTTACCTTACGGTGACCTATAGGACGCATTAAGGTAAACCTAAATTGAAATGTTTTCGCAGGTCTTTGTCGGATTCCAAAGCTTCTGCAACAAAAATACGCATCTCGCCCACACCACTTTTGAGATGCGCTCGCACAAGCGAGATGAATTCGTCGCATGGATATGGATGCACCCATACGCTATCTTGAACTCTGACAAAACCTGCGCCATCAAGCAGTCGTCTAAGCTGGACCCGCGCGCGCCGGCGCCGCTCGCTGATATCAAAAATAAGCACACGCCACTTCCCGTCCCAAAAAGCAGGCTCCGGTATCACATATTCTCCAAATTCTATTTTCTCTATTATCGCCCGCCCCTTCTCTGTAATCTTTACTCTACGCTTTGCATATTCACCAGTAAGTGTAATCAGACCGTCTTGTTCTAGTCTTTTTAAACCTTGTGTAATGCGTCGATAGAGTTGTGCACGGTTCTTAGCAGGACGATCCAACTTTTTCAATAACCGTGTCATCTTGGGTGCAATAAGCGCGATACTAATGACACCGACAGTAGCAAGCGACCGTAGCAACAAGTTTTTCATCTTCACTCGCCTTTTTTGTTCTCTTTTCACTTTACCTTAGTGTAACCTATAGGACGAGTTAAGGTAAGGTGGTTTATACACATATGACAAAAGCTACGACAAAAACAAAAAGCCGCGCGGGTCCTGTGTCGCAAACCGAAGTTTGCTAGCAGAACCGCACGCAGCCCCGGGCGATGGATGGCTACCAGATTCCGAAAGGCATGTTCGGCAATTTCGGAAAGCAGGTTGGCGTGAACATGGCCGTGAAAATCATGGTTACTATGATCCACTCGTTGAGTTTGCGTAATGCGTTCATCAGGGTTCTCCTGTTGTATGGGTGGGTGTTCCGCCAACAATAGTACTACACACTATGACCGCCTGTCAATCCTATTTGCCAGTCGTCAAAAACTTGATGGCGCGGGACATTTGGGGGTCTTTTTTCGCAGATGCGTCTGCAGGAGTAAATGGCACAATAATGTCAGGAGTAATTCCGTTATCCATTATCCAGTGACCGGCTGGGGTTATCCATCGTGCGACTGTAATTTTTAACGAACCGTCACCTAGATCTATAAGAGTCTGCACTGAACCCTTACCAAAAGATTTTGTGCCAATGACTGTTGCTTTTTTAGAATCTTGCAGAGCGCCAGCGACAATTTCGGATGCAGAGGCGGAGCCGCCGTCAATTAGAACTACAACCTTCGTTCCTACGGGCGCATCGTTATATCCGTAACTAGTGTGAACTTCATTTTTTTCTTTTCCACCAAAATCTTCAGTAACAACTGGTGTACCTACGGATAAGAAATGGCTCGCTATATTCACAGCCGAATCTAGATAACCGCCAGGGTTGCCTCGCAAATCCATTATCAATTTTGTTGAGCCTGAATTTTTGAATCTCATAAAAGCCTGATTAAAAAGGTCCGCGGAATTGGAAGTGAATTCGTAAAGAGCGATGTGATATACACCACTTGGCTGATCTAGGCCGTCGTCCGTCTCCGGTACTTGGATTATGTCGCGAACGATTTTAATATCCAACGCATTTTTATCTCGGATTATAGTGAATCGGACTGAGGTACCAACCGGTCCGCGAATCTTCGTAACTGCCTTGTCTGTGGACATGCCATCGGTTGATTCGCCGTCAATTGCAATAATCTGGTCGCCGGCCTTGATTCCAGCCGACTCCGCCGGGGTTCCCTTCAGCGGTGCAACAACCGTGAGAACTCCGTCCTTCACGTCAATTTCCATACCAACACCAGCGAAACTACCAGAAATACTATCAGCAAACACTTTTGCCTCCTTTGGGGGAAAGTAAATGGTGTATGGGTCTCCGTATGAATCAGCGAGACCTTGAATCGCGCCCAGTACGCGCTCCTTAACCGAAGGGATAGTTGAAGATGCGTGAGTGATAATATAATGCTCTTCAAGCGCGTTCCACGCTTTCCAAAAGTCAGTGAAGTCGGCACTCAGATTAGGGGTCGCGTCCAGGCCGTCGCCGATTAGCGGGATATGATTGATGATGGCTGCAGTCGAACCGCTGTTGCCAGTAAAAAGTCCGGCACTAAAGGAGAGTATGGCAACGAGGAAGAAGGAGACGCTTCTTGCTACTATAACGCGCCCCCTATTATATGTCCCTCTATAATCCATCCAGCAAAGTGTAGCATGGGTATGTTATTCTACACATATGATATTTCGACATGAATACAAGGGAGGAGTATGGGTTGACCTTGAACGGCCGAGTGACAATGAGGTTAAACAAATCGCTGAAGAATTCTCAATTGGTCAACGCACTGTGACAGAAGTGCTCGCCCCTACCCCGGCGCCACTTACAGCTCGCGATGGGAATACCGCTCTTCTAGTCTTACACTTCCCTGCTCACGATGAAGAAGACGATGAAATAAAAAATCAAGAGATGGATTTCATTGTCGGGCACAATTTTATCGTCACCGTACGATACGAAGTTGTCATCCCGCTCCACCACCTCAAGAAACTATTAGAGGCGCAAGAACTTGTTACGGGCCGAGCACCTATAACTACAGACGTTTTATTGGAAATACTTTTTGCGCATCTGTACACTTCAGTACGCGATCACACAAACCATACGGCGAACCATCTTGGAATCATTGAAAGTGATATGTTCTCCGGACGCAAACGTACAACTGTTCGCCTAATATCAAGCGTTAGCCGAGAATTCTTGCATATGGAATCCGCACTTGCTAATCAAGAGGGTCCATTGACACGATTTTTGAAATTACTAGAACAGCCCGAATTTTTCGGCAGTACATTTACAGAACGAGCTGAACGTATGATCTCTGAGCGCACCCAGGTCGCCCAACTTATTAAGACGCATCGCGCGATTACCGCAGAGCTTAGAGAAACAAATATGGCACTGCTTGAAACACACCAAAATGAAATTATGAAAACTCTGACCATTGTCAACTTCATTTTCCTGCCACTTGGCCTCATAGCGTGGATATTTGCTATGCGCACAAATGGAATGCCCATTATCGAATCTGAAAACGGGTTCTGGATAGTCCTAGGAATTATGTTCGCCGTGGCACTTGCGTTGACGATATTCTTCGCACGAAAACGCTGGATTTTCTAATTTATGTCATGGCTCAATCTAATATTTAAAAAACGTAAAAATTCTGATCAGAATCAAGTGCCACGCATATTCTTTACCAACACTCTCTCCGGTTCTAAAGAACTCTTCATAGCGCAAAAACCAAATGTTGTAACGATGTATTCCTGTGGGCCTACGGTGTATGGTCCTGCACATATAGGCAATCTACGCGCATATATCTTCTCTGATACCCTCGCCCGCACACTCGTCGCTGCCGGATATCATGTGCGGCGTGTTATAAACATTACCGACTTTGGACACTTAGTTTCAGATGCAGATGAGGGCGAAGACAGAATGACAAAGGGGCTTCGTCGTGAGGGACTGCCGCTCTCACTCGAGAACATGCGAACGATGGCTGAAAAGTACGCATCCATTTTTTTCGACGATCTGGAAGATATAGGCGTCGATATTTCACAAATTACTTTTCCACGCGCAAGTGACTACATACCCCAGCAAATTGCGCTCATAAAAACTCTTGAACAGAAAAAGTATGCATACACGACACGCAACGGCGTCTATTTTGACATCTCTCGCTTCCCGAATTACGGCAGGCTTGGTGGGATTAACCTAGGTGATCAGCGTGGGGGCACGCGAATTGAAAAAAATAAAGAGAAGCGCAACCTGGCAGATTTCGTATTATGGAAATCAGATAGCAAGCTGGGCTGGGAGAGTCCTTGGGGCCTTGGGTTCCCAGGCTGGCATATCGAGTGTTCAGCAATGTCACGTTCGCTCCTGGGGCAAGAAATCGACATTCACACCGGAGGCGAAGATCATATAGCAGTGCACCATAATAATGAGATCGCGCAGTCGGAGGCTGCTAGCGGTAGGACATTCGTGCATTACTGGATGCACAACGCCTTTCTCCTAATGGGCAGTGAAAAAGCGTCAAAATCGCTGGGTAACAGCGTGTACCTCAAAGATGTCATCACGAAAGGTTTCCACCCTCTCGCTCTTCGCTACTTTTTCTTACAGGCACATTATCGCACCCCACTTTCCTTTTCGTGGGATGCGCTCGGTGGCGCAGAAGGTGCGCTAACGAGACTTTGGAAAATATCTCGCGACATAGCCACAGAATCTGAGCACGTAAGCGTAGATAGCGAAGCAAGTGAACATTTTCTCGCAGCGATGCGCGATGACCTCGCCACTCCTCAGGCGCTCGGGATTCTCTGGGATTCTCTTAAGAGCGAAGATTACACGCCTGAAGAAAAATGGGGGCTGATCGAGGACGCAGAGGCACATCTCGGTCTATCGCTCATTAATCCGCCCGTGGCTGGAACATTGACAGAAGCAAATTTGCCTTCAGAAATACGCGAAATGCTTGCGCGCCGCTCCGCGGCACGCACATCCGGAGACTTCGTAACAGCAGACAATATGCGTGGTGAAATAGAAAAGAGTGGATATCATGTGGATGACGGCCCGAATGGACCAGTGTTGACTCGGACGACTCTTTGATACAATCGGGGCAATGGCTACTACTGACCGAGTCCCCCCGCAATCTCTCGAATCCGAGCGCGCTCTCCTCGGAGCACTCCTACTCAAACCAGACGCTATCCACGATATTTCGGATCTCATACATCCCGAATCATTTTATGCGGAAAAACATCGGCTCGTATTCGGAGCGATGCGTGAACTCGCCGAACGAGGCGAGCCAATTGATCTACTAACTCTCTCTCAGAAAATGCAGGACCAAGGGCTTCTTGAGAGGTGTGGTGGCAGAAGCTATCTTGCCGAGCTAGCCGGTTCTGCCCCCTCCCCAGGCAATTTTTCGCATTATGCAGAATTAGTTTCCCGCAAATCTCTTATGCGGTCTCTCATTGATGCTGCATATGGCATAGGCGAGTTAGCGTACGACGAGGCGCGCGACACGATGGAAGTTTTAGACGAAGCTGAGAAGAGTATTTACGCGATCGGCAACGCTTCAGCGGCGCATAAGTTCACAGCCATAGGCGATAAGGTTCATGAGGCATGGGATCGCATAGAGGCGCTATCCAAGAGAGAAAACGGGATTCGCGGAGTTCCGTCCGGCTTCCCCGCTCTCGATAACCTCCTCTCAGGATTCCATCCTTCCGACCTAGTTATCATCGCTGCCCGTCCGTCTGTCGGTAAGACATCTCTCGCTCTCGACATTGCGAGAAATGCTGCGGTTCGTCACAACGTTCCAGTCGGCATCTTCTCGCTTGAAATGAGCTCCGAGCAAATCATTGACCGTATGCTCTCCGCGGAATCATTCGTCAATTCTTGGAAATTGCGCACTGGTCAAGTGAAGGAAGAAGAGGACTTCAATCGCATTCGCGACGCACTCGAAATCCTTTCAAAGGCGCCCATTTATATTGATGATAAGCCAGGCAATAATATTCTCGCCATGCGCGCGGTTGCGAGGCGCCTGAAGAGAGAGCGCGGAATTGGTCTTATTATAGTTGACTACCTACAGCTCATGGCCCCGACTGCGACGAAGGCTTCCGACTCGATGGTACAACAGGTTACGGAAATCTCTCGTTCTCTAAAGAATCTAGCGCGCGAGCTGGCAGTACCAGTTATTGCCCTCTCCCAGCTCTCGCGTGCGGTCGAGCAGCGAGGAGGGCGACCACGCCTGAGCGATCTGCGCGATTCGGGCTCAATAGAGCAAGATGCCGACGTTGTTATTTTTATCCACCGTGACGATAAGACAAATAAGGAGAGCGAGCGTCCTGGTATCGCTGAGATTCTTATCGAGAAACACAGGAACGGTCCAATAGGCAAGGTGGAACTACACTTCGACGATAAACGCACTACCTTTCAGCCGCTCGACACCGCCGGCTACGGTGAGCTAGCACAGGAGTTCTAAAATGGACCACATTGAAGAACTCGCGCGGGCTCTAGCTAAGCTTCCTGGCATAGGGCCGCGGCAGGGAAAGCGTTTTGTATATTATCTGCTCTCTGCTCCAGCAGACGAACGCAAGAGACTCTCAGAACTTGTTGCGTCATTAGGCAAGGATGTGCACCAATGTTCTGAATGTCTGCGCTTTTATAACGGCAGTAGCACAGCAACTATTTGTAATTATTGCTCCGATAAAACACGCGACGATTCTATATTGATGCTTGTAGAAAAGGACCAGGATCTCTCTGCAGTAGAGCGTGCCGGCACATACAAAGGCAGGTACTTCGTCCTTGGCGGTGTGCTGACTCTCTCCGGCAAAGGCGCTATTCGCGAAAAAGAATTGTTAAAAACAGTTGAAAAGCGCCTCAAAAATAACTTAAAAGAATTCGTTCTTGCATTATCTGCAACAAGTGAAGGCGAACACACAACGGATAGAATACGCGATTTGCTCGCGCCTTATCGCGACCATCTGAAAATCTCTGAGCTCGGCCGAGGTTTAGCGACCGGCAGTGAGCTGGAATACTCCGATGCTGAGACCCTTCGCGCCGCCCTCACCAATCGTAAAGAGACCTAGGCGGCTATTGTGAATCGTGGGGTTTGGGCTATTATCTAGCACAGATACATTCAGTAAACAGGAGGGGAACGAATATGAAGCTGTATTTGGCAGGCGGACTATTCAATGCTGGCACACGGTTGCATAACTTATATCTCGAGAAGCACCTGAACGCTATCGGATACGATACCGTATTGCCACAACGTGAAGCGGTCCAATTCCACGCGGAAGAAAAAGGTGGTGGAAAATTCAACACAAAGGCCATTACGCAGGATTGTCATCAGGCAGCCCGTACACCAGAAAATCTCTGTGTCGCCTGCATCGACGGAGCTGATGCAGACGGCGGTACCTCGGTTGAGTTCGGCATTGCCATTGAGTCGACTGGCAGGGCCATCGTGTATCGTACGGACTTCAGGACTGCTGAAGACCGCGAACTCGGATTCAACGCAATGTTTTCTAGCGCTTGTTTCTACAGCTAGCCAAGTCGGTCCTGTACCGATTGCTACAGCGAATTCAGAGTCGTCTAATGACGTTGAAATTCCTGTTCGCATTACGATTCCAAAGATTAATGTTGACGCTATAGTTGGACCTCTCGGACTCACAGAGGATGGCGCTATGGACGCACCAAAAGACCCGGCCGAGGCTGGCTGGTACAGTCTTGGCATGCGTCCTGGAGAAATTGGTAGCGCCGTCATCGCCGGCCATTCAGGATGGAAAAATAACATACCGACGGCATTCGACAAATTAAACAAACTTCGCAACGGAGACAAGATTTCTGTCGTGGATGACAAAGGAGCGATTATCACGTTCATTGTACGCAAAATACAAACGTATGATCCAAAGTCAGATGCTTCAGATGTATTTAATTCAAGCGATGGGAGGGCACACCTAAATCTCATTACATGCGAAGGTACGTGGGATGCTACTTCACAAAGTTACTCTAAACGGATTGTGGTATTTACCGATATAGAAGAGTGAACCGGGCTTTATCTTCCTTGAACAAAGGTTAGCGCCTTACCCTTGAGTGCGGCACGGCCGGTACGGCCGATGCGGTGGACGTAATCCTCGTAGGTTGACGGTAAGTCGTAGTTGATGACGTGTGAGACGGCTGGGATATCTATGCCACGTGCGGCGACGTCTGTTGCCACGAGTACACCCACCTTCCCTGCCTTAAAGGCCTCCAGAGCTCTCTGACGAGCACCTTGGGTCTTATTGCCATGAATACTCTCAGCGTGGATGTGGAGGCGTGAAAGGGCCTTGGCGAGCTTCTCTACGCCGAACTTGGTGCGACCGAATACGAGTACCTTGCTAAACTCGCGGTCTTTCAACATCTCTGCGAGGACTTCAAATTTATCTTTACCGCGAGGTATGCGAACGACATCTTGGTCAACGCTACTTGGCGTGTCACGAGTCTTTACCGAGATTATGACTGGCTGGTCTAGGAAGTCTCCAATGAGTTTTTGAATGTCCTTCCCCATCGTTGCCGAGAAGAAGAGGGTATGACGTTCCTTACGCATTTTGGAAAGAATCATGCGCATATCATCTATGAATCCCATGTCGAGCATACGGTCTGCCTCGTCTAATACGACTGTGCCGAAACCGGATAGATTGAGTGTCTTGCGCTCCATTAGGTCCTTCAAGCGTCCCGGTGTGCCGATAACGAATGCGGGATCGTGTTTCAGCTGAGAAATCTGCGGACCGATGTTCGCGCCGCCGACAGCGACCATACCGCGGAACCCTAGACCACGAGCGAAACCCGCAAGTTCTTTTTCAATCTGCACAGCGAGCTCGCGCGTGGGCGCCATTATAAGAATTCGTTCACCTTTTTGTTTAACAACTTTGTCAATAAGCGGGATAAGAAACGCTGCCGTCTTACCTGTACCGGTGGCAGCTAGTCCGACAACATCTTGACCCAGAAGCGCGTGTGGAATGGCTTTGTCCTGAATGGGAGTGAGAACTTCGTACTTTTTTGCGGCAATGTTCTTCTTCAAATGCTCGCCGATATCAAAATCTGAGAACTTATGCTCTGGGACGAAAACAGGTTCCTCGGTCGTGACGACCGTCTTGTTCATAAACTTTTGAATTTC
>Ga0209542_10009467_pt1 | contig 17857 bp, 11 predicted proteins | sample RifCSPhighO2_01_FD_184028 | JGI IMG/M metagenome (GOLD analysis project Ga0209542, IMG submission 184028) | Soil microbial communities from Rifle, Colorado - Rifle CSP2_plank highO2_0.1 (SPAdes) (version 2) | ecosystem: Environmental > Terrestrial > Deep subsurface > Rock core/Sediment ...
GCCGCGGAGTCCAGTTGGCCCCAAATTGCTTTTCCAGCACTTCAATCAAACCTTGGGTTAATTGGTGCTTAAACCCCGGATCAACATTGGCCAACGGGTTGAATGAAATGGGGAAATTAGAATCGGCCGGGTCGATTAACACCACTTCTTCCATTCGTTCTTTTGGGATGAAATCCAAAATTTCCTGAATAACGTCTCCGTGCGGATCAATGAAACAAAGCCCATGGCCATAGGCAATATCTTGGCGGACCAAAAGCTCCAATAATTTTGATTTGCCCACTCCGCTTTTTCCAACGACATACAAATGCCTGCGCCGGTCTACTCTTTTTATGCCGAAAATAAACTTTTTTTCTTCTAAAGCCGCTTCATAGTTAGTTTTGCCAATAAACGAACAGTCTTCAGGTTTTACCTTACCGTAAATCGGCAACTCCGGAGGCGGAGGTGCTAACTTAAACCTACGAATTCTATTAGTATCTGCCATACATAATTAAAGATTTATGATTTAAGATTTACGATTTATGAATAAAAACTTACTTTATCCTAGCTTTTTTATAGCTTTTCATCAAGCTACACCACCTCGGCCTGATAACACTGCTCGCAGTAGATAATTTCTTTACGGTCGGGGGCGTATGCGGTTTGGAATTTGTTTAAACATTTATTTTCACCATGAACATGTGAAACGGTATTGTCATAAACACCATTTTGTGATTTTTTACCATCACAATGACATTCACGAGAATACAGTTTTGGCATATTGATTCTGCTCCAACGTTCTTTGTAGCGGCAGGTTGGGCAATGCGGAGGCAAAGGTAATCCAAATTGTCGCAAAAGATCAAGTTCCATTTTTACTACTTTAAACGCCTTTTTGCAATTTGCGCATTCAATGATTTCATTGAGTATTGAATTGTTTACATCTGAAATACGATCGGGAATATTTTCTGATTTAAGAGTCGGAACATGAAAAGACGGCTTGCCTTCATACCAAGAAAAGCCTTGTTTTTCTGCTTCTTGGCGAGCAAGTGGCATAAAATCAGCAGCATAAGTTTCGTTATAGCCGCAGAGGAAAAATCCTGGCGGGAAAAATTCACCATAGGGGTATGCCCGCCCAAGCTTATCATGGTAAGGCTTCTCCGTCATTTCCTGTATAATTTGGACACGTAATTTGTCATATTCCTCCTTTGTGTATTGTTTATTAAGAATACAATATTGCTTATTGCGCATATTCGTACAGCCAAAACAGTTAGAAGAATTGGTAACAGCTAAAGAGTATTCAATATCACGCACATTGGCAAAAACTAAGAATGAAAACTTAATATTATAAGCCTCTTCTCCAACCGTCATGGCTTCATAGATCCGCTGGGCCTGACTACCCCAGATGCTATAATCATAAGCATCTTTGGTTCCTGACATACTAATTAATTCACAAAAACGCGAATCTTCTACGCCTTGAGAAACATCATAGAGATCTTTGGAATTCTTAGATTCGTATACATATTCTCCAGTAACGTTTAAATTACGCAGCATGTTGGCAAACCGATGAGGGTGCTTAAGCCAGAATTCATGCACTTCCTTTCTAACTTTTTGTAGGTTTTGATAAGAGCCTAAATCAAACTCTTTTAGTTTCTTTTCATATTCCTCTTTAGTGTATGGCTGGTTAAAAATATAATATTGCTTCTTTCTTAAGCCTATGCAGCCAAAGCAGTCAGAACAGCCATGGCAATCTTTAGAAAAATAAATATTAAAACAATTTTCGCAATTTTCAGAGAAAAACGTGCGAAAACATTTTCCAGAAACCATGGTGCCGTAGGATAATTCGCAGAAACTAAACATGGTGCAGTCCATAGAATCTTTATTGTGAAGCATATACTCACTATAGAGCACGTTCTCGGATTCATCGGAGAAAAAGATGAGGTAGCAGTTTTTTGCTGTAGCAGAATGATTTATATAGTCTGAATTTACCAATGTTGGATAATTAGTTTCTAGTGCCATCTGTGGCGTTGTTAGCCAAAGATCATTAAGCTGTTCTAAAAATGGCCGCGACGGATCATAATCTTGCCCATACTCCATGGGATCCCATTTGTCACTCCACCAACAAGGATTGCAATACACTTTCAGATTACGTTCTGGGGGAAATTGCATAATTATGTTTTTACCGCAAAGATTACATGTACCTTTATACAGTTCACGATTAACCTGAAAGGCAAACCTTCTTCGCCTTCTACATTCTGGACACCATGTAGGTGGCGGTACTTTCATCTTTTCATAGAACGCAAAATCATCGGGTTCAATAACGAAGTCTGATTTACAGTTCTGACAAACTTTTGTTTGACTATTCATAGGTTTTTATCCCGATAAATTTAATAATGATTAAATTTATACGAGGATCCCGTATCAATTTAGCTTTGCTAAATTTATCGGGACAATTTTGACAATTTTTGGCTTGCCCTGAACTTGTTGAATGGGTTTCTTGATTCATAATTATCCAACTTCTGTATTATAACATTGTTCGCAATAAATAATTTCTGGCCTATCTGAAGCATAGCTTGTTTCAAATTCATTGACGCACTTTCCAGCATGATGCAGATGACTTTTTTCACACATACACTGACGTGGATACAAAGCGGGTCTATTGCGCCAATTAATTCTATCAACATGCCTACAGTTAAAACACATCCTTGGCAACGGCAATTTCATCTGCCGATAGAAATCTAATTCTTGCTGGGTTATGCGAAAAGCACTGGCGCAATCCACACCACAACCAGCTACATGACCATTATTTTCGGCATGTTCGCACTGGATAACTTCTTGCAAAATTGTATCTTGAACTTCATCAATTCCATCCGGTAATTCACTGGCCTTTTTGGTTATGGCATATTTGCGTTCTTCGGGTATTCTCCAGCGATACCCTTGTTTTTGCGCATCTTCTTCAGTAATCGGAAAATATTCAAAAGCCTGTGACTGACTGTACCCATAAGAACTCATATTAAAAGGGAAAAACTCCCCAAATTTATAAACCCTCCCCTGCTTGTCAGTATATGGCATGTCATCCATATGTTTTTTAATTCTTGGGAGTAATTCAAAATATTCTTCTTTCGTATACTGTTTATTGAAAATACAGTAACTCTTGCTTCTTAAGGCCACACATCCAAAGACATTGGAAACATTCCGGCAATTTATAGAATAATAACTATCGGAACTATTGGCCGATTCCACCACCGCAATATCTTTATATGCCCCGTTACCACAACAAATCACCTCATACGAAAGCTCTGTACCCTCGCTTGAGGTTATATCCATGCCGTCTTTATTGGGAGGATAAATAACGCTCTGGCAGTTTTTCATATTCTGGGCGGTTCCCACAAAAAAACAATTCTTCAGTTCTGTACCGTTATACAAATAATCCCCCTTACTATTAGTTACCTGTATACCATGGTAATATTTTACCGGTGAGACGCGCCAAACATCTTCGGAAATTTTTCTGGCAACCTGAAGACCTGTCCAAGTATCCAGTTTCATTTCGGCGAGCTTGGCTTCGTAAGTTTTTTTATCGTAAGGTTCATTGAAAATGTAATAACTTTTATTTCGCAGGCCGCTGCACCCAAACACATTAGTGCACCCCACGCAATCTTGACTAAACCAAACTTCAACGCAAGAACTGCAGTCTCTGGAAAAATATGTTTTGAATGATTTGGTGGTATTAAGACAGTAATAACAAAGTTCACAATCCTTTACATTAAGTGCGTCAAAACATTGTTTACTATAAAGCAGTGTCACACTATGCATGCTGTCTTCATCGTAGCCGCAATCAAAACAGAAGTGGCAATTTTTTGAAAAGGCCGAGGCGCTATAGCTGCAATTTACCATTTCCACCGACCACATGATGCCCCAGGGCACTTTGTTATAAAGTTCACGAATTTGATCAAAAAACGGCCTTGAAAAGTCATACTCTATGCCATAGTCCATTGCATCCCACTTGTCACTATTCCAATAATCATTATCGTATACCGGCATGGGATTATCCGGCGGCATGAAGGTAAATATTTTCTTGCCCGTTGCACCGCAGGTGCGAGCATATAAATGGCGCATGTTACGGAATGCCATTCTGCGGATAGCCCTACAACGCCAACAAAAAGTTGGTGGCGGAACACCTATTTTTTCGTAAAACGCAAAATCGTCAGACTCAATTATGAAGTCTTGTTTGCAGTTTTGACAATTTTTGGCTTGCCCTGAACTTGTTGAATGGGTTTCTTGTTCGGTCATATGATTTCTGTTTGATAACACTGTTCGCAGTATACTATTTCTTTGTGATCTGGAGCGTAGGTTGTTTGGAAGGTATTGGGACAGTTTCCACTATGGTTTGGGTGATTTTTATCACACATACATGTTCTGTTGTACAAGTTTGCAAGATTCAATCGTCGCACTCTTTCGTGGTGACGGGAGTTAAAGCATAGTCGTGGCAACGATAACCCCAATTTGCGATAAAATGACAACTCTTGAGTCGTTAACTTAAATACCTTAGTACAATTATGCTCCATAGCCCTTGCCTCGTCCTCTTCAAAAGCACGGCAAGAAATTAATTTTCCAACGAGATCATCCACTGCATCATTTATATTATTAGGTAATTCTTTCCAAGATATTTCAGGATTCAATGTCCTTTCTGTTGGCTCATGCCAGCGGTGTCCGATTTTTTCTACTTCCTGCTTGGTTTGGGGCAAAAATTCGCCAGCCATTGTTTCATTGTAGTCAAAGGGTGAAAGTTCAATTGGGAAAAATTCTCCATAACGATATTCAATTCCACGCTTATCAACGTATGGCATCTCACTCATGTGCTGAATGATCTTGGGGACCAGTGCTTCATACTCCTCTTTGGTGTATTGTTTATTGAGAATGCAATACTTCTTTTTACGCAACCCAACACAACCAAACATACTCTGTGAATAGTGGCATCCGTAACAATATTGCAAATCCGTAGCAAAATAATTCCATACAGAAAATCGTATGTTGTTTATGCCTAATCCGCACCACGCACTTTCATACACAAGTTCGGCATTGCACCCAAACCAAGAGTAATCATAAGCATTAACGGTGCCCCCTTTAAAGTATTGTAACGAAAACACATATTTACAATCTTCTACATGATCTACTTTAACCGCGTTATGAACATTTTTCGAGTGATACATGTAATCACCAGAAACATCTGTATTGCTACGCCCATGCATAAATTTGTGTGGCTGTAAAAGAAAAAATCTTTCTGCATCTTGTCGCAGTTTTTCTATCCCCTCAAATGATCCAATATTAAATTCTTTTAATTTTTGATGATATTCTTCCTTTGAATAGGATTCATTAAAAATGTAATAGGACTTGTTTCTTAGACCGAAACAACCAATGCAATTATTGCACCCCACACAATCTTGAGAAAATATCATATCACTTGAATTCTCAACATCCTGGCAATAAAAACATCGATAACACTGGACTACGGTAAAACACTCATAAGAAAGTTCGCTTTTGTTAGCAAAGGCAATATCCATACAATCCTTTGACTCTACAATTCCGCTAGCATAGGCAACATTTTCGCTGTTATCTGCTCCAAAAACGAGATAGCAATTTTTAAGATTATGGGCAGCATTGCAGTAATCGCTATTCTCAAATGAGGAATATCCTCTCTGCAAATGCGGCAATGGCACTCTTGTTAGCAAATCGTTATATTGTTGAAAAAATGGCTTTGAAAAATCGTACTCTTTACCATAATCAGTAAGATCGAAATCGTCACCCCACCACTTTCTATCCTCTACAATATTATACTGTTTGTCTGGCGCATACATTGAAATCATTGGCTTACCCTCAACTGGTCGAGAGTAGAGTGTGCGATAATTAACCCAAGCCAAACGGCGCTTTAGCCGGCAACCAGGACACCATGTAGGCGCCGGAACCTTCATTTTTTCATAAAACTGAAAATCTTCTGGCTCAATTACGAAGTCTTGTTTGCAGTTTTGACAATTTTTTGTTTGTTGATCCATAAAATACTATGCTACTTCGCTATTATAACAACCTTCGCAATACACTATTTCCGGGCGGTCGGGGGCATACGAAGTTTCAAATTCGTTAGGGCATTCCTCGACGTCATGGAAGTGCTTGGTTTGATTTTTATATATGCCATCGTCCGAAGCTTCCCCAATGCAGGAGCAATGCCTTTGCCAAAGTTTTGGCGGGTTCCGATGTGTCAGTCGCTCGGCATGCCGACAATTAGGACACAATAACGGTAAAGGAATATTATGTTTTTTATAAAATTCCAATTCAAGCGCCAGAATTTTAAAGGCAGTAGCGCACTGGTGATTACATGTGCCCTCATGCTGACAACCAATAACTTCCTTGGTTATCGAATCCTGAGCGTCGGCAATGCTATCTGGTAAATCTGCAGAAGCAATAGTGGTGGCGTAATCACGTTTTTCTGGCTCGCGCCAAGTAAATCCCTTTTCCAAAGCCTCTTGTTTAGTCAGTGGCCAAAATTCCTGGTATGCCGAAGTTTCATTGTAGGCATAAGGGCTAAGTTCTGAAGGAAAAAATTCGCCATATTTATAGACTCGCCCTTTGGCATCGACATAAGGCATATCATTCATGTGTTGGATAATTTTGGGGACAAGTTCTTCGTACTCTTCTTTAGTATACTGTTTATTTAAAATGCAGTATTGCTTTGCTCGTACGCCAACACACCCAAAAAGGTTAGAAGCGCCAAGACAGTATATGGAATACTGAAGATTAGAAACCGATGCGTAGCACTGTGAACAAAACTTAATGTTAGACGCCTGGTTTCCGGCCACCAAGGTTTCGTAAACGAGCTCTGACCCATCGCCAAAATTGCTGTGGTCATAAGAGTCTTTAGCGGGCCCTAAAGTAAAATTCTGGCAATATTTTACATCCTCAGCTCCAATAACACGATAACAATAAAGGGCATTTTTGGAATCTTTAATATATTCTCCCACCGCATTAACATTGTGAACGCCATGAATGTATTTATGGGGAAATGTAAGCCATAAGGCTGCTGCCTCTTGGTAAAGCTTTTCAAAATTCTCCCGCGAACCCATATTAAATTCCTGCAACTTTTTAACATATTCTTCTTTTGAATATGGCTGGTTGAAAATATAATAAGACTTATTTTTTAAACCCACGCAGCCAAAACAATTACTGCATCCAACCAAATTTTTGGAAAGGATCACATTGTCGCATGATTCGCAGTCAAAGGAAAATAGTGAGCTATAGCACTTAACCATATTCACGCACCCATAACAAAGCTCCGAATCAAATATCATATGGCAATCCATGCAATCTTTGGCGCGAGCTGACCAAATAACATAGGTACAATTTTCTGAATAAGAAATCCCAAATGAGAGATAGCAATTTTTTGGACCAGAAGCATTGGTGCAATATTCACTATTAACTGGTTTGGTGAGCGACCGCGCTATAATCGGCGCCACTTTCAAAAGTTCTTGCATCTGGACAAAGAATGGCTTGGTAAAATCATAATCACGGCCGGTTGCCAACGAGTCCCAGGAATCCGAAAACCACTCCTCTACTTTCATAATTTTTACAGGAGAATCCCGATGAAACCCGGAAAAAATTTCGTTGCCGTGCACATCCGCCTTTTTGAAAATCTGCCATTCATTGCGCCAAGTCAGCCGCCGTTGGAACCGACATTCCGGACAAAACGTCGGCGCGGGTACGCCCACTTTTTTATAAAAATCAAAATCTTCAGACTGAATTACAAAGTCCTGCTTACAATTTTGGCATTGTTTAGTTTCTGGGTTCATAAATTTACGCTACTTCTTGTTGATAACAACTTTCGCAGTAAATAATCTCTGCGCGATTAGGAGCATAAGATGTTTTGAATTTGTTTGAGCAGGGAGTTTGTCCATGAGGGTGGGCCCCGAGATTATTATAAACGCCATTTTGAGAACTAGCTCCACCGCATTGACACTCCCTATCCCAAAGCATAAATGGCGTACGCTGGGCAAGTCGCGCGTAGTGCCTGCAGTTAGAACATAATCTTGGCAAGGCAAGATTCATGGCCCGATAAAACTGAAGCTCCGAGGGAATTATTTTAAACGCCATCATGCACTGCTCGTTGCAAGTGCCGGCGTGTTCACACCCTATCACTTCTTTTAAAATGTCGTCAGAAACATCCCTTATGTGATCCGGTAAATCTTTAGGTTGCAGCGTAACCGTATATTGCTTTGTATCCGGCGCGCGCCATCTGTATCCAGCCTCTAAAACTTCTGATTCTACTTTTGGAAAATATTCTTGAGCAATTGTTTCATTGTAAGCAAACGGGCTAAGTTCAGTTGGGAAAAACTCGCCATATTTGTAAATCCGTCCATTTGCATCTATGTATAGCATATCATTCATGTGTTGAATAATCTTAGGGACAAGCGCTTCGTATTCTTCTTTGGTGTATTGCTTATTGAAAATACAATATTGCTTACTGCGAAGCCCGACGCATCCGAAAAGATCCTTGGAATTTTGGCAGGCATAGGTGTAATGTACATTCTGGCAGGCATGAGTAAATACCGTAAATAGGTTGTAAGTGGCGTCTAAGCCAGCATCAACAACTTCGTAGGAATTACTCATATTCGCTCCAAACCCATAACCATCGTAAACATCTCGAACTCTATCCCAACCATGAACGATATATTTACTATCCTCAACTCCGCCAAATATATCAAACCCTATATATACATTCTTGGCATTCAAAATATTATCTCCAACGGCATTCACAGATTTCTGAACGAATCCATGACGACGCGGATACGGTTTGATAAATTCAGCAAACTTTTTTTTGAAATCCAAAAGCGCTTTATAACTTCCAAAATCATACTTTGCACGCTCTTTAACATACTCCTCTTTTGAATATATCTTATTAAAAATAGCATGCGATTTATTACGCATATTTATGCACCCCAAAGAATCTATTATATTTTTACAGGCATGGAGAAAGGCAGAGTTAACGCTTTCGTCGCTGTCATAGGAGAAAAAAACACGATTGAAATCACTGCCCAGAACATCTTCATAGCACTGTGTGAAATTGAGACCCTTATATATATCGAGAGAATTTTTGCAATTTACCGCTCCTGAGCAATATGCCAAATCTTCGTTTTTATATGAAGCATATACAAGATAACAATTCTTGGCATCGGCATTATGGTTACTGTAATCAGAATTTATTACGTTGGAATTGGCAACATTGGGAAGCGGCGCTTTTTCTAACAATTCCCTAAATTGCTGGAAAAACGGTTTGTTAAAATCGTAATCCCGGCCGGATTCATTCTGATCCCATTTGTCAGACCACCAATGATCCCTCTCATATACTACATGCTGCTCTGGAGCGAACATGGTAATAATATCCTTGCCGGTGGCGTCGCACTTTCTTTTATATAGCGTCCTTTCATTGCGCCAGCTCATCCGGCGGACCAAGCGACACTGCCAACAAAAGGTCGGTGACGGTACTTTTATTTTTTCGTAAAACGCAAAATCGTCGGGTTCAATAGTGAACTCGACGTGACAATTTTGACAAGCCCGTACTGATCCTACCGAATTTTTTTTGATTTCTGAATCAGCCATTTTCGTTTTTCTTGTCCTCTTCTTTACTGGCGTTTTCTAGAGCATCTGTTAAGGATTTTTTGAGGTCCTTAAGATCAACCTCTTTTTTCTTTTTTTGATTGAAAAAAACTGACTCACCTTTTTTGATGATTTCATCAAGAGGCATTGCTTTAGTCTTTTCTCGCAGTGGCACTGATTTTATCAGCACATGAGAATCCTTGGGCTTCACCAAAAACGAAGATTGAGACTGAGGTGACTCAAATTCTATACCTAGATTTCCAAGCGCGGTGTCACCTCCTGATTTTTTTGAAACTTGCCGATCTATATCTTTAGCTGGTGAAACTGCCCTAGGCAAAACATCACTTTTTTGATCTTTCATTTTTTTTAAGCAGGATTTGCAATACACTGGCCGGCCTGGCTTGGGTTCAAAAATAGTTTTGGTAGGTTTGCCACAATTTGAACACTTGGCATCATATAATTTTGTGGTAGGTTCGGGTTTTGGGTTGGTTGATTGGTACAAGGGTTTAGAAGGAGTTACCTGGGAAGGATTAGAGGAATCAAAAGAAGCTGGAACTTCCACATTTCCCGCCCAATTGGTAATTTCTTGTTCAGCGTCAACCCTATCTCTAGCATAGTTGCCCCGAGAAATCTTAATAATTTCCTCACGCTTTTTAAGTTCTCTGTCGACGGGAGCCGGAGCCAATGTTTTTGCGGAAAATGGCCTTGAGGTAACTCCATCAATCATCAATTTTATATAAATATGGTAGTTAGGCAAATTAATTAAATCGTTTTGCAAAAATTCAGGGGTAAATTCTAACTCTAAAGCTTCTGCATCGGCTGCACCCACCCGGAAAGAAACCATGGTTCCCACATTCCCAAAAACCGCATCCCGCACTGCGGTGCTAGCGTCAGTAACCAACTGTCCGATATATTGATGGGCAATGATTAAGTCTAACCGGTACTTGCGGGCTTCGGATAAAATATTAACAAAAGAATCGGTAGCAAAGTTTTGAAACTCGTCAACATATAGATAAAAATCTTTCCGGTCTTCTTCTGGGATCCTCACCCTTTCCATGGCTGAAAGCTGTATCTTGGTAATAATCATCGCCCCCAAAATGGCTGAATTATCTTCACCAATCCTACCTTTGGAAACATTTACCAGTAGGATTTTCCCCGTATTCATTATTTCATCAATATCAATAGTATTTTTACCCTGCCCAACAATATTCCTAATCAAAGAAACATTAAGAAACTGCCCGACTTTATTTTGGACAGGAGCTATGGCTTCATTGCGATACCTTGGCTCCCATTCTTCATATTCATTAATCCAAAATGATTTTACCACGGGATCTTTAAGATTATTAATGATCTTTTGGCGATAATCTCGATCAACCAGCATCCTTGGTATCCCTAACAGCGTAGTACCTGGTGTATCCAAAAGCGCCAAAATGGTATTGCTTAAAATATATTCCATTCTGGCAGACCAAACATTAGCCCAAATTTTAGTAAAAATACCAATTAAACCCGATGCTATCAAATGTTTATATCTGGGGTCAGGCGAATCCATAATATTAAAGCTAACAGGGTGATCCATATCTGCAGGATTAAAATAAACCACATCATTCATCCGATGAGTAGGAATACTGTCTAGCACTTCTTCAACAAACTCTCCGTGAGGGTCAATAATAGCCAAACCTTCTCCATTTTGAATATCTTGCAAAGCCATATTCTTTAAAAAAGCGGTCTTTCCCACGCCGGTCTTGCCGACAACATAGGTATGCTGACGACGGTCTTTTCTTTTTACTCCAAAAACCTGGTCCTTTTTCCGAAAATTTGTCTTGGCAAGAAAGGTTATATCATTTGACATACATGTAAAATTTTGGTTTCACGCTTGCAAACGTGATTAGATGAACTCTAATAGCAAATTTTGACAACGGGGTCGCGAAAACTTCCTGTCTTGCGGGAATTGCGACCTAGATTTACCTGTTTTAAACAGAAAACCCGACCTAGCAAAATTTCGACCATTTTAATTAATAAAGCATGACAGATTATTATATTGTATAGTAAAAAACACGTTATGACAACAAAAAAACAGTCCCGTTAGATCGGAACTGTTTTTTGAATTAAGCGCTTTCTGTTTTCTGTAAAAAGTACCTTCCTTGGTCATCCTTATTGAAGTACTTTTTATTGTTTAAGTTAATGAGAATAGTGTTTTTAGCAACCAATCTTTGAGCCATTACTTCCTTTAACACATGATCTTGGTGAGCGGGTTCCTTCTTCTCGTTTAAGACTTTGGTAATAATGTCTTTAATGGTACCTGGTACATACCCCCATTCAGCTAACGCATAGGTTCCCCTACCAACCAAAACAAACCTTGTATCTTTAATAAGTTCATTGTGAACCGTTTGAGGATGAGTTTTCTTGCCTGAATGACTAAATCCTAACCCATCAATTAATTCTGTAATTTTTCTAAAGTGAAGTGGTTCCTGTGACTGCTTAAAGACCAAGAATGCCTTATCTTTAACACCTCTTGGATTAATTTCCGGCCAATTAGCTAATCCTAATTTCCCTTCTTTATTTTCTTGGATTCTTTTTGAGATTTCAACATAGGATGCAATTGCTGCGCCATCAATGTTATGCTTTAAAGCAAATTTAGTAACTAATTCATCTTGTTTCAATAATGCACCGTGGTCTTCAATATCAGAAACCAATGCATGTAAGGTGTCTTTGATTTTACCTTCTGCTTCCGGATTTACTAACCAAAAATAATGATAATCCTTTTTACCACAAACTCTTACAAAATCTGATCCAAGCGTAAGCAAGAATAACACGTAGGGTTTATTATTGGCTCCTCCAAGCTCTTGCAAAATAACTTCTTCCTTTTTAAACCCGCCTTGAGACTCTAAATAGTCACGGAAGTTTTTAAAGATAGTATCTAAAGTTTCTTTGTTATTCTTTTTAACAAAATTAAAACCAACTTCCTCAATTTGACGAACCCTTTCGCGAGTAATTCCAAGCCTATCTCCAATAGATTCTAGAGTTTCTAAGTTACCTGATTTTACACCAAAACGTCTATCAAAAATATCCTTTGTTTTTGGCGAAAGGCCTTTGGTAAGCTTGGTATAGAGTTGTTTATAATTAACTTTTTCCATAGATTAAAATTATGTTCTCTCACTATAGCATATCAAGTAATCTGTGTCAATAGGCGATGTTTAGAGCTTTGGTGAGTAATACTCTTTTGATGTATTTTTTAAAAATTTCGGGGCGAAAATGTAGAAAAACGAGGAGGTTTATACAAGAGGTATATGGATACAATCCATATACTCAATCGCTTGGTCGGAGTAAGAAAATAACTTTTCTTACTCCTCCCTCGCTCATGAGTATAAGCCGACGAGTTTTTAGAAATTTGTAGCTGAAATTTTTAGAAAAGACGCACATATGGTGTTACTCACTAAGCTCATTCACTACTTTTTACCCCAGCGCTGCCAGGTAACTAATAACGGACTAGCAATAAAAATAGAAGAATATGCCCCTGCGCTAAGACCAATAATTAGTGCCAACGAGAACCATTTGAGCGTTTGTCCCCCAAAAAAGAAAAGAGAAATCATTACCAATAAAACGGTAACTGTCGTACTAATTGATCTGCCAACCGTTTGGTTTAAACTAAGATCAATAATTTGTTCAAATTGATCCATTCTCTGTCGTAAAATATTTTCTCTAATTCTATCAAAGATGACGATGGTATCATGAACAGAAAAACCAAGAATGGTTAAAAGAGCAGCAATAATTGGAATAGTAATTTCTACGTTATAAAACTTTCCCAATAGCGAGAAAACTCCCAAAGGTATTAAAATATCATGAAACAAAGCAATTAAAGAAGTAAGCCCATATTTCCAAGATGCCACCGGCCTTGAAACTTTTCTGAAGGCAAAAGCAATATATATCGTAATTGCTACTAGAGCGAAGAGAATAGCAATTTCTGTTTTATTTTTTAATTCCTGACCAATAGATGGACCAATAAACTGAAAGCTTTTTTCTTCAACAGGAGAAAGCATATTAATCTCTGAAAGAATTGATTGATGAGTCTCTTCATCAACCCCCTTAAATGTTAGTACTACCCCGCTGTTACCTGTTGGTTGGACAGTAATATCTCCAAGATTCAAAGGAGATAGAGATTTGGTAATATCTTCATTACTTGGTCTTTGATTACTAAATTCAATTTCCATGCTACTACCACCAGTAAATTCAATTCCAAATTTTAAACCAAAAACCATCAAACTGGCTACAGATGCAATAATTAATATACCAGAAACAATATAATAAACTAATGAATACTTAGTAAAATGAAAATTCATATTATAACAACCACTTTAATTTTTCTAATCTTTGACCAACAAAAACTATAAGTAGAATTCTTGTGATGAAAATTGCCGAAAACAAGCTTACCACAATTCCCAATGACAATGTTAATGCAAAACCCTTGATAAATGATGTAGAAAAAATAAATAAAATGGCACAAACAATCAAAGAGTTAATATTACTATCACGAATTGAAGGCCAAGCTCTTAAGAACCCTTCTTTAATAGCTACACTGACGCCTTTTCCTTGGTTAAGTTCTTCTTTCATGCGAGCGAAAATTAAAATATTGGCATCAACCGCCATTCCAATAGACAATATAAATCCACCAATACCTGCTAAGGTTAACGTTACCGGAACTAATTTAAAGATAGCAATGGTTACAGCAATATAAACAAGTAATGCTAATGAGGCCAATAACCCAGGCAAACGGTAAAAGATAACCATAAATATAATGATCGCTAGCACACCGTAAATTCCCGCCCACAAAGATTTTTGCAGAGAAACCATGCCAAGGGTAGGCCCTACAGTTTCTTGAGATATTGGACTTCCAATTTTTACCGGTAAGGCTCCAGAATTCAATCTTCTAGCAATATCGTTAGCTGTTTTTGCTGACATATTACCGGTAATAACAGCCGTTCCACCAGTTATTTTATCTTGGACAACTGGTGCATAGACATCCATTTCGTCAATTTTTCCATCATTGTTGGTATCAATAATAGAAACACCATCTAATAAAATTGCCAATGGTTTATTAATGTTTCTAGCAGTTATGGTTTCAAATAATTTAGCACCATCACTATTAAAGACAAGTTGAATTTGTGGCTTGAACGTAGTTTGATCAAACGTAACATTGGCTTTTGATAAATATTTTCCTGTTAATTCTGTAGGCTTAAAGTAAGGATTCAAGAAAGCCATTTCGTATTCTTTCACCTTTGTAATATCTTCGTTCTTTTCTTCTGCAGCTTGAAGTTCTTTGATTTTATCAATAATTTTTTTGGTTTCAGCTTCATCTCGTTGTTCATTAAACTCTAAGTATGGGGTTTGACCAATCATATTAATTGCTTGCTGGACATCTTTGACACCAGGAAGCGAAACAACCAATCTATCTTCTCCCTGAATTTGTACGACGGGTTCCGACACCCCAAACAAGTTAACCCTTCTCTCAATAACATCACGCAAACCCCCCATTGCAGCTGCTTTATCATCAACGGTACTTAAATCTGCCTGGTAAATTAAATTCACTCCCCCTTGAAGATCAAGACCTAACACATATGGCCTTGTCCAAAAATGAGGTAATTTCCAAGAGAACTTACCATTCAAAAAATCAACGCCTTTATCAAAATAATTTGGATAGACAAAATTTCCAGCTAGAAAAGCTAATAAGATAATACCAATAAAAATCCATTTTTGTTGAGACATAAGAGAAGTATGGTAAATTCAAAAATTAGTTTCTCAATGATACCATCTTTACTTAAAAAAACAAGTGAGAAAAACAAACCATTGACATATAAGTTAAGATATGATAATATGCAAACACAAATTTGAACCTTAAAAAATAAGTTTTCCGTTTCGAATATGTATTAAACGAACCCAGGAGGAACGAAAGATGAAGTACCTGTTCATTGACGACAGCGCTGAAATGCTCGAATCTCTGCAAATGTGTTTTGTAAAATATCCCAACGTGGCTTTTTCGGAGTGCCACAACGTTGAAGAGGCTTTGCAAGCAGTGGCTACCTATCAACCCGACGTGCTCTTTCTCGACCATCACTTGGACGAGGAGTGCAAAGTCGATGACGGATTCGTGATTGCTGACCGCCTCAAAGGTGGCAACATCACGATTTACTCCACGACCACGCGGTCGGACAAGAGAGAGGCGTACAAACAACGCGGTATCGAATGTGTTGGCAAAACTGACCTGGCTAAGTACAGGTCAATCATTTCCTCTGTTCCCGAAAAGGAGAAAGCTATGCAAGAACTGACTGTCCAAGAAGCCAAGGGCCTCATCGAACGTGTCGGCCCCCGCCTCGGCTGCGATTACACCAGCCATCCCGTCTTCCCCGAAGGTCGGAAAGACGTGTGTGCGGTGAAGCATACCGCCGAGAACGGTCGCGACTACGGCTACGACGTGGTCTACCTCGTCTGGAAGACCCCCGACGGCCAAGTCAAACACACGCAGCTGAAAGACAGCCGCTCGACGAAGGATTACATCCACGTGAACGCAGTCAAGGTCAACGACGACGGTTCCGTGAGTGTGGACTTCGGCAGCGGTGGTATCATGAGCGGCGTGGCATGGGACGATTCGATGAAGGTGGCGCTACAAGGTGCCAAACCCGAAATCACTCGTCAGGCACCTGCTTCCTACAAGGAGGCGGCCAAGCAAACGATGGTCGCTCTCGTCGAGCAACATCGGCACGAACATCCGCTCTACAAGCAGACGTGCGTTACCGAGTCAGTCATCGACGAGGAGCGGCGCATGGCTATCTGTGTTCTGTTCGAGCAAATTGACACTGACCGCTGTTCGACCGACGGCGACGGGTACCTCGGCGACCAGTACCGCTACTCGGTCTGGAAGATGAATGGGGACAGCAAGCCCGTTCAGCTCTTCGAAGATCACGCCTACATTCGTCCCCGGACGAAAAACGAGATGACAGGTACGCGTGGCCGCGACTGCACCATCAAGGATTTGCGCCTGGAGGGAAACCAGATCAAAGTCCAGCACCCCAAGGGCGAGAAGGTGGAAGCACAGACGTGGGAAGAACTGACCTTCGTGGTCTAACAACTCACGCTCGGCGACCATCACAAGAAAACTTTTTTTTAGAAAGGAGCATACAAAAAGCCCACTACTTAACTGCGGTGGGCTTATTTTTTTTATTATTACTTTGAGAAAAAATTCCGCATTGCGTTCAACAACATTTGAGTTGTTTTCCAAAGCGGTTTAGGTGGCACCGACTCAACATATCGAACAAACTTTTCATCACCAGCAATGTTTTCTTCGTCAATTTTTGAATCAATCCAAGGCAGTTGAAAGGCCCATACTCGATACAATGAACCAGGAGTGGGGCCGTTAGTATGAATGTGCCCTTTTGGAAAAGCTGAATAGGTGTCTGGGTTCATAGGATAACGCTCCGGTTGAGCGTAAGTATACCCTTCACCAGAAATAGTACGAATAATACGGTCAGAATAAGGATGTTTGTGAATTGGAATTTTGTCTATTGGAAAATCAAATTTTAGTAATCCCATTCCAGGCTTATAGGCGCAGGTAAACACTTCTGTGCCCAATGACTCGTATTCGTAGGCTTTTGATACCAACTCATTTGTATTGATTACTTTTAGACGGTTGAAATCTTCACCAGCATTTTTAGCTTTTACGGCTGATGCAGGCATTTGCACAGAGAAAATTACTAATTTGCCTTCGGACCTAATGATTGGCTTCTGTTTAGGAAAGATTTTAATTGCATAACCTTTTTCAATAGGATAGTCCTGATTATTAAAACGAATAACACCTCTGCCGTCTTCAACAACAAAAGTGTTTTCCTGTTTTGGATTAGCCCAATCAGCGTAGATAGTTTCCCGCTCAAATTCGATTGATTGACCTGTAACGCGGCGGTTTCCCCATTCACTAAAAAGAATTGCTTTTTGACCACCTGAAAATTCCTGGTACTTTGCTTCGCGTAAATTACCATACAATACAGAGGATTTTGATTTTACTAATGGTAAAGTTTCTTCCATAGCATTTTGCCGTAGTCCAAGAAATTTATGGAAACGGAATTAATATTTTATTTTAATTATACCAAAATATTAAGTTTTAGAGAATAGAAGTATTGTACGATACTAATATTTGACATAATTACCTATACAAACTATGATAATGGTAGACAATAAGTCGTATTAAAACGACCTTAGA
>Ga0209542_10009468_pt1 | contig 17857 bp, 27 predicted proteins | sample RifCSPhighO2_01_FD_184028 | JGI IMG/M metagenome (GOLD analysis project Ga0209542, IMG submission 184028) | Soil microbial communities from Rifle, Colorado - Rifle CSP2_plank highO2_0.1 (SPAdes) (version 2) | ecosystem: Environmental > Terrestrial > Deep subsurface > Rock core/Sediment ...
CTTGATGTCTGCCCACCGCTGGCCCTCAATCCGGTAGCCGTCAGTAGACGTCTCCAGGGGCTCCTTCACGAAGTAACCAGTTATGGCCGGCCGGAAGAAGAACAGGGAGCCGATGAGGGCAACGATGAGCAGGATGCCGCCGATATAGGCGATAGCACTTTTCCCCGTATTTAGCTTGTATATCTGCTCGTCGCACGCCTGTATCTCGCTCATGCAGCTGTTCGCCAGGGCCTTGCAGCTCTCCGTATCCATCAGCCCTGCCCGGTATTTCTGCTCCAGCTGGGAGAGAGTCATCATGAGCCGCTGCCGGTGGGCTTGCAGCAGGCGCAGCCGTTCCCCGCCCTGTCCTGCTGTCCTGCTCATGGCATATCAATCCCCAGTTTTTTGATGATCTCCAGCAGCTCACTCGCTTCCCTGATCTTCCGGTAAGCGTTCTTCTCAAATGAGGAGACCGCTGGCTGAGAAATTTTAAGTTTCTTTGCTATCTCGCTCTGCTTCAGCCCCTGCTTCCGCAGCTTGAGTACTTCCAGTTCCTTGTCGGATAGCATCAGTTGAATAACTTATATTTGATATATAACTTATTGGTATTATATTTAAATCTTCCGGTTCGCGTGAGGTTTATAAGTAATATAACTTATAATAGTTGTTTTAGCTATGTAGGTTATATAAATTATATAAGTTGTTTTAGTTATGTAATTTATATAGGTTATATAAGTTATTTTAGTTATTTATCCCAAAAGGAGAAACATTTTTAAACTACCGCTTCCCAAAAGAAGGGAAAAGAGGCCGTATGAAAACAGCATATCTCCTGATGGTTGCCCTGGTTCTCCTGATTCTGGTAGGCTGCGCCGGCCGCCTGAAGCCTATCGGCGCGGTGGACTGCGTGTCGCAAACCGGCGGCTATTTCTGCACCGAGGCTCAGGAGCCGGTCTGCGGCTCTGACGGCAGCACCTACAGCAACAGCTGCAAGGCATGCGTCGCTGAGGGCGTGGCCTGGTATACTGCAGGGATATGCTGACCCGCTGAAGCGAAACGTATTTATACCTACGCCAAAGAGGGGTGCTGGTGGAACGGCACAAGGGGTGGCTGCTGGCAGTCATTGCTATTTTTATACTTTCAGCTGCCGTGCATGGGATCATCTTCGCCAAGAGCAGCCAGAAGAAGGATGTCGATCTCAGCCCCCGGCCGTACAGCAGGTTCGGGCTGTCGGATAATTTCTCGCTGATCGATTCCAGCATCGCAGAGCTGGAGATAGATGAGTTTCTGCGGCAGCGGGAAGATTATGTCGGCACCTATAGGCCGCTGCGCGCCAGTATCGAGTATATTGTGGCCAATGCAGACGGCAGGTTCGGGGTCTATTTTGAGGACCTGACTTTCCATAACTGGATAGGGATCAACGAGCGGGAGCTGTTCACGCCGGCAAGCCTGCTGAAGGTGACGACCGTATCCAGCGTTTTGAAGATGGTCGAGGAAGGAGAGCTTACACTGGGCAGCGAGATAGCCATCACCCAGGACGATCTCAACGCGCGATTCGGCAAGCTGTACATGGGGGAGGACACAAAGATGTCCATCAAGCAGCTGATTGAGGTGGCGATACGCCAGTCAGACAACACCGCGATACGGGCGTTATACAGCCTGGTGCCGGAAGAGCGCTGGATCGAGACGCGCCTGGCCATGGGGCTGCCAGTAGTCAGCATTGCGCAGTCTGAGCAGGGCACCACATTGACTCCCAAAGAATTCAGCAATGTCTTCCGTTCGCTCTATTTCTCCGGCTACCTGAGGAGGCAGTTCTCCAACTGGCTGCTTTCCCTGATGGCAGACACCGGGTTCAGTGAGGGCATTCCTGCAGGCGTGCCTGAGGGTATCAAAGTCTCCCACAAGATAGGGGTATGGGTGAGCGAGGGCAGCATGCATGACTGCGGCATCGTCTATGCGCACCGCCCGTACATCCTCTGCATCATGAGCAAGGATACGAGCATAGAAGAGGGGAATAAGATGATCGAGAGGATCTCGCACGAGGTGTATCAGTTCGTCTCGGAGAGCGGGAAGTAGAAAGGCTTTAAAAGGAGGCGCCCGCTTCCTGTCCTTATGGGGTTATGGTGTAACTTGGCTATCATTGGCGCTTCGGGGGCGTCAGATCCGGGTTCGAATCGGCATCCTGCTGGCGAAAGTCCCGGTAACCCCATGCATCCTAATCTGCGGAACCGAAAGGCTTAAATAGTTGTTATTTCTTATAATAAATAAGCATTTATAAATAGTTGTTTCCAAAAAGAAATAACTAAAGATAAGAAAATGGAAGAAGTAAACAAGAGAAATGAGATATTGAAGTATATTTATGCTAAATTAGCTCAAGCTCCATTTTTTGTTAAAGACCGGATACATGCTGATGGAAAGCCTCTTTTGTTTAGGCAGGCAGCAATAAGATTACAGAATTATGCGGAGTCTTTTATTCGGGAAGAAAAAGGAGCAAGCGAGAATAGGATTATAGTCCTGCCGGGATTAAGGGGTGTTGGAAAAACAACAATGCTTTTACAGCTTTATGATTTTCTTATAAAAAAACAAGGTATAAGCCAGGACAAGATTCTTTATTTTTCGACAGATGAGTTAAAGGATTATTTGGGAGCTTCAATATCTGATGTCATCAATGTTTTTATAGAAGATATTTTAAAAACAACCTTCACTATGCTTAATGAAAAGATATTTATTTTAATAGACGAGACTCATTTTGATGAAAAGTGGGATACCTCTGCAAAAATTGTTTATGACCAATCAAAAAATGTCTTTTTGCTTCTCACCGGCTCGTCTGCGCTGAATATTGAGATGAGCATGGATTTAGCAAGGCGTGCCAGAAAGGAGAAAGTCTTCCCCCTGAGTTTTTCGGAGTACCTCGCTCTAAAATATGGGGTCAATATGGAAGCTGAATTAAGCGAATCGATTACAACTCTCATTTTCAATGCGACAGAGAAAAACGGAAAAGATGCGATTAATAGGGAAAATGAATCGATGAGAAGATCTCTTTCCATGGGCAAACCATTGGATAAGGAATTCTCCCGGTTTATAACTTCGGGCGACCTTCCATTCGGTTTGGAACTCGAAGAAAAAGCGGTTTACGATAGGATTTTCAGCATGATCGAAAGAGTAATAGAAAAAGATGTGTTTGTCATTCAATCTTTTAATACAGAAACAAGAGCGGTTATAAAAAGGATAGTTTATTTTTTGGCTTCACAAAGCCTCGGGGGGACTTCTGACGCAAAACTGGCTAAACACCTCGAAACTTCTTCCAGGCAAATTAGAAATATACTAGACGTTTTGGAAAAAACACACCTTATTTTTAGCATTAAGCCTTATGGCGGCGCAGGGAAAGTTGTAAGGAAACCATGGAAGTATTATTTTCTGTCCCCGTCAGTAAATGCCGCAATAAGATTTAGATTGGGATTATATGATAAGACAAGCAAAGATATGTTCGGCGTTTTGATTGAGAACATGGTGGCTTCATGCCTGGTAAGGATGAAAGAAACGATCAACCTGCCAACAGGAATATTTTATGATTCTGATGATGGCGGAGCAGATTTTATAGTTCAGGATGGAAAAGAGAACATAATTCCTATAGAGGTCGGTTCTGGAAAGAAAGATAAAGGACAAATTGAGAGGGCGATAAAGAAATATAAGTCGAGATATGGGATAATTATTTGCGGATGCCCAAAGATTAAAAAAGAGGGCAATATCGTTTATATTCCATTTACAACGTTTTCGTCGGTATAGGGGATGGACATGCCGGAGCGAACCGGTGCTGCCCCCGGGAAACGCCGAGCGTTTCCGGGCACTCGGAAATCTCGGGATTTCCGATACGAACGAAGTGAGATTTTCTCCAGAGCCGTGCCTGTCAAGAACGCCCGCCCTATGTCGGAAATCAGGGATTCGTCAAAAATCATAGATTTCTGATGAAGGGCGGGGCGTGTTCTTGAGCGCGCTCGGAAATCGCCCTCTTGCTCCGAGCTGAAGCATGGAGCGGGCGAGTGGCGATTTCCGACGTGTCGAAAGGCTTATAAGGGGCACGCGGGCTTCTGCCGTCCGCGGGGTTATGGTGTAAGCTGGCTATCATTGTACCTTGGGGTGGTACCGATCCGGGTTCAAATCCCGGTAACCCCATTATTATGTTCTTAGGTAAATAAGAAAATAAAGGGAAAGAAGAAAAGCTACTCCACAATCAGCTTTCCGGCCATCCCCATCTGGCGGTGGCTGCCGACGCTGCAGTAGTACTCGAACGTGCCCAACTTGTCCGCGGTAAACTCCACAAAGGTGGAATTGCCCGCGCGCACTCGTTCGGTTGCTGCCTGGAACTCATCAGCCACCCAGTCGTGCATCCCTTCAACAACATCCAGCTCGATCCGCACCAGCTCTCCCTGCCGCACCCGCAAGGTCGGGTTTTCCTCACCTCCCATCATATAGCGGAAGTTCTTTCCGCTCAGCGTGAATGTCCGGGCGGACGCTGCAGGCGCTGCAGGCGCTGCTGCCAGCGCAGCCTTGCGGAGATGGGCATCCAGGAACGCCAGGGTCTTGCCCCAGGCATCCTGGGTCTCTGCAGGGGCATAGCCGCTGCCCGAGGGATTGGCAAAGGCATGCCCTACCCCGGGATAGATGTGCATCTCGTTCTTCACGCCCAGGCTGTCCAGCGCCGATGCAAAGCTGTTGACTGATGCCACCGGGATGCCTGCATCCTCCTCACCGAAGATGCCGAGCACCGGCCATTCGATGTTCTGCAGCTGCTCCGTGTCATTGGTGAGCTGGCCGTAATAGATGACGGTCGCGTCGAGCTCCTCGTTCAGCGCCAGCTGCAATGATTGTCCTCCGCCGAAGCACCAGCCCAGGGAAGCCAGTTTTTCCGCCTGGCGCTCTTCTCTCAGGTAGCGGGCTGCTGCCTGCATGGATGCTATTGCCCCCTCCGGATTGCTCCGGACGCGGCTGGAAAGCTCACGCGCTTTGGCGCTGTCTGCAGCCACCTCTCCATCATACAGATCGATAGCAAATACGGTATATCCCTCTTTCGCGAGTATTTTTGCCATCTCTTTGATGTTGTCGTTCAGCCCCCACCATTCATGGATCATGATCACCCCGGGATACTCCCCCGGCTGCCGTGGCGCTGCCACAAATCCCCTTGCTCCCTCAATGATGATATCCTGGCCGTCAACATCCGGCAGGTCCTGGCCGAGCAACGCCGGATTCCCCGAAGGAGCGGGAGCGCAGTCCCCTGCAGCGCCGATATCCCCGGCCGGGCAGGTCTCTGGCTCTCCCTGGCAGGCAGATAATACCAAGATAAACAAGATGGGCAATAATGCATACTTCATGGAGATGCACCTCGATGGTTTTTCCGATGATAGTCCAATGTCCACCGGTCTGCTCCAAAGAGAGCGACGCTGAACGCAGCAAGCGTCAGCCCGATGTCGCGCACCGCAATGTCATTGTAGCCCAACCCGCCCGCTATTCCCAGGAGATGCAGCCCCAGGAGCAGGGCAGCGATCCGGGTGAAGAGCCCAAGCAGCAGCAGGCTGCCGAACACCGTCTCAAAGATGCCGTTGGCCAGCAGCAGTGTTTCTCCCTGCGCAGCAAGGGCATCCGGCACATAGCCCAGGAAATAGCCCGGGTCAGCCAGCTGGCTGATCCCGAACCAGAGGAAAACAGCGCTCAGGCCGATCCTGGTCACGATAGGCGCGTATTCCCTAAACTCCATGCGTTTCCGCAATGTTCCGGGTTTTATAAAATGTGCGGTTGGGGCAGATTGAGCATCAGAAGAACAGGATGCCATCATATACCAGTTTCAGGCTGACTGCAGCGAGGGCAGCAAGGACGATCTTCCGGAAGAGCTGCTGGGGGAGGGCATCGACAATCCGCTTGCCGGCGTACGAGCCAGCGATAGCAATTACAAGGAGGAGGGGAAGGAAGGAATAAAATTGCGGATCGAGGAATCCGCTTCCCAGATAGATAGGGATCCTGGTGATGTCTACGGCAAGCGCAATGGCCGCGGCAGTGGCGATGTACCGCTCTTTCTGGAGACGGAAAGAGGTGAGGAAAGCCCCGCGGAGGGCTCCCCCGGTGCCAATCAGCCCGGCGAGGAATCCGGACAGGCTGCCGCCGATGACCGCATGGCGCGAGGAGGGCTGGAATGCAAACCCCGGCTTTGCCAGCGAAGCGATGGAGAAAAGCAGCAGGAATATCCCTAAGGCAAGCTTGAGCATCTCCTGGGGGATAGCGCCGATTAAAAGAGCGCCGAGTACGGTGAAGAGCACGCTGGGAATCCCGAAGAGCAGAAGCAGCCGGGTGTCCAAGCCGTGCCTGAAAAACGCTATCCTGCCCAGGTTGCCAAAAATGTGGAAGCAGGCGACCAGGATAAGGGCAGTCGGGAAATCGACAAAAAACAGGGCAAAGGGCAGGAAGAGGGTGGAAGAGCCAAACCCGGCGATGGTGCCTACCACCTCTGCGAGGAAAGCGATGACGAGCAACGCCGCTGCCATGCCGCGTTTCCCGCATACGCTCTATAAAAGCATTGTGTTTGGCAGGCTAGACAAAGGAAAGACGAAAGAAGGTCTCAGAATATCTCTTTGCCCCAGATTGTCCGCTCCACGCTCGCTGCCCTTGCGCCCTGCGCAAAGGTGACAAGGAAAGCCAGCAGGAACAGGATGGCGGGCGCTCCCATGTTCACCAGGGGATTCCATCCGCCCACTAATGCATGCCCGAGGATATAGGCCACGATCATCTCGATGGCGCCGAAGAACGATGCCAGGCGCGTCAGGACGCCGAACACCAGGGCCAATCCGATCAGGAACTCAGCTGCGCCAGCGTACCAGACGAATGTGCCGAAAGGAGCAGGCCCGCCGGGCATGCCCCATAACCCAAACAGCTTCATGATGCCGAACAGGAAGAAATAGGCGCCGATGCCGATGCGGAATATCACATACAGATGGTTGCCGTACTTTGTTTCAAGGTATGCCATGGTGCTTTCCCTGCAGGATTGCTGTCATGCTTATTAAACCTTCTGTTCTGCAGGTAAGTGCAGGTAAGGTCAACTGAAACGTTAAATGCGAGAGCGCCGGCTGTGGCGGTGTGTCAAAAACCTTCGGTTTTTGAGCATACTCGGAAATGTCTTACATTTCCGATACGACGCCCTCGCTGCGCTCGGGCTGCTCAGGGAAACCCTTCGCCGCACGCCACGCCGGCGCTGACCAGCCAGGGGATGCCCCCTCCGGGGTGGCTGGTAGGGTGCGCGAGCAGAGCGGGCGCGCCCGTCAGCCGCCGATGGCATGGCGTGCGGCGGAATAAAGACATCGAACCTGATGTTGCGATACTGCCCATTCCACCGCTACCCCTGCATATGGTGGACCGGGACCTTTTCCAGGTCAATGGTGTCCATCGCCCTGCGCATCCAGAAGTATCCGGCAACCGACGGCACGATGTTTCCCGCGATGATCGCGAGCCAGACCGCGGTGATGGGGAAGCTGAAGACCTGGGTGAAGAGATAGCTGAGCGGGATCGTGATCACCATAACTCTGAGGAGGAATATCCAGAAGCCGGGCCATGACCTGCCGATGGCCTGGAATGAGCTTGCCTCCACCATCAATGCCGCGAGGAAGCCGTAGCTGAAAGCCACGGTCCAGAGGTAGGAAAGCGAGTAACGGATCACTGCCGGATCATCGGTGAATATGCGGATCAGAGGGCTGGCAAACAGGGCAGCCAGGATGCCGATAGCCGCAGCCCCAAGGAAGCCGTAGAGGAGCGCCGCCCGGAAGGACTGTTTCGCGCGCCCGACATTGCCCGCGCCGATGTTCTGGCCGATCAGCGCCATGGCCCCGAACCCGAAGCCGATGGCGGGCAGGAAGGCAAAGAACTCTATCCGGAAGCCGAGACTGAACGCGATGGCCCCCGGCTCCAGGAAGCTGAGCGAGATGATGGATGTGAGGAGGGCGAGCCCGACCGGGAAGATGACCTGGGTCAGGGCAGCCGGGAACCCGATGTCCAGGATTTTTTTCACCGATTCCCATCTGAACGTCAGGTTGGAGAAGCGGAACCGGATCCTGCGGTGCGCGCCGGAGAGCGAGCGGAGCGCTATGACGATGAATACCGCCTGGGAGATGAGGGTGGCTATCGCAGCGCCGGATATCCCCAGCGCCGGGAATCCCAGCCAGCCGAATATCATCACCGGATCCAGCACGACGTTCACCAGCGTCGAGAGCGCAAACATCTTGGTGAGGGTGTTCGTGTCCCCCTGCGAGTTGAAGGCGAACATGATGGCCATCATGATGAAGAGCAGGACGGAGCCGCCGGCGGTGATGGTGTAGTACTCGAGCGCCGGCGCAAAGATAAGGCCGCTGGCGCCTGATGCGGCAAGCAGCTCCTCCCTGAAGACCAACGCCACTATGGTGAAGAAGACGCCCAGGATAGCGCTGAGGACAAAGGACTGCCCGAGGATGCGCTCCGCCTCCCGCAAGTTCTTCGCGCCGATGTGCATCGCCATGATCACCCCTGATCCCACAGTGATGCCAAAGCCGAGCGAGATCATGATGAACAGCGTGATCTGGGAGATGCTGACTGCCGCGATTGCCTCTGCCGACAGCTTGCTCACCCAGTACGCATCCACCAGGTTGTAGAGCGTGTAGAAGAAGACCGAGAGCATCATCGGCCAGGCCAGGGACCAGAGCTCTCTCCGGATCGCGCCATGGGTCAGGTCCTGCCCATCAAGATGCTCGTGGTGAGTGGTCATGTTTGGTGAGCCCTGGATGTTCCCCTAATTTACATATCCTTAGGCTGCAGCATGCCGACCCGGTTTCCTTCCGTGTCTTTGAACATGACAAAATCACCGATACCCGGGATAGTCATAGGCTTGTCGATGATATCTCCTCCTGATTTTTTCACCAGCCCCATGCTCTTTTTAAGGTCGTCTACTGCGATAACGACATGGGGCACAGTGCCGTCTTTGCCCTTTGGGTAAAATCCGCCGTTGATGGCTCCCTTGTTCTTGTGCATGTTATTGCCGTCCATCGGGGATGTGGCAGCCAAGAGATAGTCTCCCCTGTCCGGCCCGAGCTGCGTCATTTTCCAGTCAAAGACGGTTTCATAAAAATTCTTCACCCTCTTCTTGTTCTCTGCAGGCATCTCAAAATGCACTACCGGGTTCATGGTTCCACCTCACTTCTTCTCCGCTTCTTCATGCAGCCCCATGATGTTGCCTTCCGTGTCCTTGAAGGCCGCTATCCATCCCATGCCCTTGCCGATCTCCTGCTTCGGCATGATGATAGTCCCCCCGTTGGCGGCTATGGCCCTGCACGCCTTCTCGACGGATTCGACGCTGATGTAGTTCATGAAGGGCTGCCCTGGATTCTTGCGCTGCATCAGGCCGCCGTTTATGCCGGGAGATGTCGGCTTCATGTCCTCACCAACTTCAGTGGTCTGGACAATCCAGTAGTCGTTTCCGTCAGCCATCTCAAATTTGTTGATGTTCCAGCCAAAGGTGCCTTTGTAGAAGGTTATGGCTCTTTCCACATTGTCCGCCGGTATCTCAAAATGCACGATAGGGTTTTTCATGTTCTTCCTCCTTCCTGCCTATAAGATATTTACTTCCTTACTCAAAACGCCCCGTTCTCATTCGGGGAATCCTTGGGGATCTCCTGGCCGATGTCCCACAGTTCCGCTATTTTATCGCCGGCAAACCGGAAGATGTGCACCGCCGCAACCTCCGGCTCATCCGGATTCTGCCTGATGACCAGGGAGTGGGTGATGACCGTATCCCCGTCTGCAAAGGCCTGCTTCACGCTGAGGGACTTGTTCGGGCTCGCTTTATGGGCCTCTTCCATGGCAATAAGCAGTGATTCCCGGTCGCCCCTGAAATAAGGGTTATGGTGCGTAAACGCCTGGCTCACATGTTTTTCATAGGCTTCCCTGACCCTTCCCGAGGCCGCAAGCCTCAGGAACGATGCTGCAATTTCACTCTTGCTCATGGTGATTCTCCCTTATTCTTCAGCCTTCCATGCAGGATTCCAGGCAATCTCCCAGAGATGGCCGTCAGGGTCCTGGAAGTATCCGGCATAGCCGCCCCAAAATGTATCCTGGGCTGGTTTAGTGATATGGGCGCCAGCTTCTTTTGCCTGCTTCATTGCCTTGTCTACCTCTTGTTTGCTATGGGCAAGATGGCCGATGGTGAATTCAGTTGCACTCGGTGAATCAAGAGCGGTTTGGGCATCCCAGGCAATCTCTTTTCTGGGGTATAAGGCAAGCCGTAACCCATTTTGCAGATCAAAGAAGACGACAGCGCCGTGCTCAAATTCAGTTCCAATGATCCCCTCGGTCTTCAGGCCAAGGCCCTCTCTGTAGAATCTCAGGGATGCTGGTAAGTCATTGACGCCGATGGTGAGAACATTGATCCGCGGCTTCATGCTCCTCCTGAACCCCTGTTTTTCATCTCTTCCGGCATCCTGCTCTCGTCCATGGAAAAGACCTCCCAGATATGCCCGTCCAGGTCTTCAAAAGCCCGGCCGTACATCCAGCCGTGGTCCTGCTTTTCCCTGGGCTCTCTGCCGCCTGCCGTGATTGCCTTCTTCAGCATGTCGTCCACCTCTTCCCGGTTTCCGACCGATAACGCGGTCAGCACCTCGGTGCTTTTTCGGGCATCGCATATCTCCTTCGGGGTGAACGTCTTGAAGAATTTCTCCGTCAGGAGCATGGCGAACATATTTTCGCCAAGGATCATGCAGGTCGCGTGCTCATCGGTGAATTGCGGGTTGAAGGTGAATCCCATCTGAGTGAAGAACGCGATGGCCTTCCGGAGGTCCCGCACCGGGAGGTTGATGAAGATCTGCTTGGCCATGGCTGCCGAGAAAAATCCGGAGTTTAAAAGGCTTGTGCAGGGATATAAAAAGCATGCGGAAATGCTGTCCTTTTGAGGAACAGTCAAGAACCGTCGGTCATAGGCCGGTAGCATGATGAAACGGGCAATTTTGGCAATGCTCCTGATATTCATCGGAGGATGCGCAGCAGTGCAAGACCCGCCGTCAGGGCCGGCTCCGGAAATATCAGGAACTCAGGATCTGGTGCTTGATGAGCAGGACCTCCAGCAGCTGGGGATGGCGGGCGATGGAACGGATTGCCGAACAGAGGGATATCCGACGAATGACCGGTCGCCGCTGGCGCAGTACAGCTTCTGCAGCTACACCGTCAACACCCTGGATGATACCCAGATAGTGCTTGAATTGCAGAAGTTTACAAATCGCGAAGACCTCTATGGCACCTATCAATATGCATCCCTGCACTTGCGCGGCTTCGAGGGCCTGATCAGCGAGGATGATTATGGGGATCAGAGCAGGTTTTATGTGAGCAATGAATCGGCCGTTCACTATTATCATCTTTGGACGAGCAGGGATGAATACCTCATCCACATCACCTCCAAAGGAAGCAGGGAGGCTAGGGAGCATATTGCAGGGATGGGGCGGCGGATCTTGTCAAGGTTCGGGTGAGATTCTCCGAACGCTTGGAGGACATCCGAAGGACGAGCTTTCTGGCGGCGAAAAGTATTTATAAAGGGCGGATGTGAGTGGGCCTATGAAGCTGATAAGCCTAAATCTCTGGGGAGGGAGAGTGTATGGGCCATTAGAGAAGTTTCTAAAAGAACACGTTGACAATGTTGATATTTTCTGTTTCCAAGAGATATATAATGATGCAGTAGACGGTATGTCTGATGTGCCGAGAGAACATAGGCGAAATCTTCTCGCTGACCTTCGGCAATTACTGCCAAATCATAAAGCATATTTCCGTCCGGTAATTAAGAACGTTTATGGGATAGGGATATTTGTAAAAAAAGACATTTCTGTATTAGAGGAGGGTGAAATGGACATATACAAGAGTCCTGACTATACCGGACATGGCGGTAATCATACCCGTAATCTCCAATGGATTAAGATAGAAGTTGACGGAGAGATATATTCCATTGTAAATGTGCATGGGCTTTGGACTGGAAAGGGAAAGAATGATACGCCAGAAAGAATAGCCCAGTCACAAAAGATAAAGAAGTTTATGTCTGTGATGAGTAATCCAAAGATATTATGCGGGGATTTTAATCTTCTTCCTGATACAGAAAGCATGAAAATGCTTGAGTGTGATATGATTAATTTAATCAAGAAACATGGCATAAAATCAACAAGAAGCCACCATTATGCTAAAGAGGAGAAATTTGCAGATTATGTTCTTGTATCGTCAGATGTTAAGGTCAAGAAGTTTAAGGTACTGCAAGAACCCGTTTCTGATCACCTGCCCCTATTGCTAGAATTCGCCTAAACGGCCGCCAGAAAGTTGGGTCAAACATCGCGATCATTGTTAAATTCTCTCAGGACGGAATTGTCCAGAGGGATGGGTCGGGGCCGTGTATTTTCTCCGCACCCTCGCATGTTTCAGCGATGCGGGCAGCCGGGCCAGCAGCATGGCCGGCGCTTTCCTTCTTTGAGTTCCGAGCAGACCCGCCCGACATGGTTGCGCCTCGTCTCCTGCTTCTTGACGGACGTAGTCCAGCAGATCCACTCATTGCGCGCGAGCGGTGTAAGGCCGTTCCATTTCGCAAGCACATCCGGATCGGAAGTGAGCGCTTTCCGTAAATCCGCAGGCACTTTATGTATTACGCCTGTGGCAATTCTTTTTTTGGCCATAAGACCGTTTGAGCAAATCTGCTATTTATATTCTTCTACATGGAAAACTGCCACTTGATTCTTGTTCTTAACACCGTTAGAGGCCCCCAGTTGTACGAGGGTGAGGAGCGTAGCGACGAAAGCGCAGCGTCCCCAAGGATTTCTGAAAGAAATCTGCAGCGTATGACGGAGGATGACACAGTCAAAATGCGGCAGGGGGACCACCATCCATATGTCCGAAATACCTTGTGTTTCTGAGCACACTCAAAAATGCCGAGCATTTTTGATGTCTCGCACACCACCGCTCTTGGAGTGGTGGAATCGAGTGGTGTGCGAGGCGGAAAAAAAGCGAGCAGCCCGAGCGACCGAAGGGAGCGAGCATGCCACCGGTCTGTGACCGATGGTGGCTGCGAGCTTTTTGACGGAATGGTGGAAAACTGGTATTTTAGGGGGTTTCCGTTATCAGGAGCGTAGCCCAATTTAGTAAGTAGATTAAAGGAGAAATCAAATTAGCCAGTACAATTTTTTTCATAGAATTGCAGTATTTCATCAGTTTTCTGAGGATTTAAAGAATAATGAATCTCTCCAGTTTTCATAGCAGGAATTATCCATTGATCTTTCTCCAATTCTTTTATTGCTTGTTTTGTAATTTTAGCTCCTTTTAGATGAGATGGCATTCCACCAATAATATTCTCAGTGTGAGAACCGCCCCATTTTCTCCATCGAACAAGCCTTATTATAATCCTCTTTTTCACTTCTTCTTTAGTATTTTCCATCTAGCAAAATAAGGAATAATAAGCATATAAATTATTGTGTAGATTTCGGTACAATATTGTTCCAAAGTAGTAACATTTATATATTAGTGAAGATATACTGTTCACTACGATGGAAAACAAATCATTATTTATAGAATTTATGGGGGACTCCCCCACCATAAGAGTTTTGGACTATTTATTGACCGAAAGGGATTTAGATTTTTCTATAACAGATATGGCAAAGAATTCAGGAATTGGAAGGACTACCTTGTACAGGGTATGGTCTGACCTAATGAAGAACAAGGTAATAATGCCCACAAGAATAATTGGGAAAGCTAAATTGTATAAATTAAATAAAGATAACTTCGTAATAAAGAAGCTTATAGAAATTGATGACAAATTGATGGTGGAAGATTTGAAGAGACGTTCTGGAAAGAAAGAGATAGAAATTACAGCATAGGGATTTTCCCTTTTCACAAATTTAGGAAACCCCAGTTCTTGTCTAAAATAGTTTAGAATTTTCCACGTGGATTAAAGCCATCGTGATTGCTTGCTTAGTATATTCTTTTCTGAGCAGCCTGCCATGAGTAAGAATTCCGATTGCGCCCTCAGCGGAGCCAACATTGAGATTTTTTGTCAAACCTACTTTATGAAATGCTTGATTTATATCTAATCCCTCATCAAAAACAAGTTTTGTGACTTCATGAGGGTATTCAAATGCAGAAGACAAGCCTATATGATAGTTTTGGCCATCATAAATCACACAGGCACAAACATTCATATAATCCGTTTTTGTGTTTGGAACCCTCATTAAGCCGTCTTCAATGCCGAAGCTATAATCGCAATCTTGAAAAGCATTTCTTGCTCTATTCATGGCTCCGCGAATAGTCTCATCAGCAGATTTAGGCTGCTCAGAGATTTCAGAGTTAACCTCTAATCCTGAAACATCCGCATTTGACAAAAAATTGTAATCACGGATGGCTTCTCTAACAGCACTAACCTTTACATCATTCTTAGATCCTACATTAATTCTCATAATACTATAGTGGAAAATTCATTTATTAATAAATGTGTTGCCCGAGTAATATGTCGTATAACGTCGGGGATCCTCGTTATACGCCCCGACGACTGAAAGGAGGAGAGCGCAGCGTGGCACGAAGCGTAGCGGAGTGAGTTCAAAAAATATTTTTCGTTCTCATTTATTAGATAGGCTTTCATCAATGTCTTAGTAAATTTTATTTTTTCCGTTCTGAAAAATGAAAGAGGGGTTAGAGGTGAATTTCATTTTTCAAATTATCTAATAATATTTCTCGATCCCTCCGAATCCTATTTGTTTATTTTCTTTAGTTTTGGTAATAAAATTGTTAAGCCTCTTTTTAAATTCGTCAGGAAGTTTGCGTGCATAATCAATATACGCTATACGAATTCTTTTATATGTATCTGAAAAGTTACTGTAATTTTCCCAAGCCATTTTGTCTTTCTTTATAGCATCAATGATATCTTTTGGAAAAACAAACTTTTCAGAGGCAATTTGCTTCATCTTTTCTAATATTGAGGAATGAATCATGTCATGTTCTACAAGCCATTTTATCCTTTCCCTGTTTAGCTGAGAATAAGTGCTTCTGGGGTTCCTTGGAGAAAAACGCTGGATGCTATTATCTTCATCAAGAGATTTAACCGTGCTATCAATCCAATCAAAGCATGATGCTTCTTCTACAGCATCGTTATACAAGATTCTTTCTTTGCCCGACGACTTTTTCGGATACACCAACCAAATCTCTTTTTCTGTATCAAAATGCTTCTGTAGCCATGCACGCCAATCTTTTCGGTTTGTTACGTAGAGTGTTTTAAGTTTAGTCATATGAATTCACTAAAAGATTGAAATTTATAAATAAATCGTTTTCGGAACGGAGTGAAGATAACGTAGGCGAATCGCTGTTCATCTCTCCCGAATACTTGGAGGGACTAAAGCGTTGAGCTAGGAGCAGTTATCTGAAGATAATTTCTTTGGTAATATCAACAAGTTCCTTGCAGGTTTTTTTGAGCTCGTTAATTTTTGCTTCGTCTTTCACTGAGATTTGCACGCCATAGGTATAATCTTCCCTCATGTCAATAACACTATGCTCTTTAATCTCTTCATATTACAATAATGCGATGAATTTCTCCTCAAGCGGAATCTTGCTGCTTTCTTTGAGAAGTCTCATTAAAGAGATTGTACAGGCTTGATTTGCGGATTCGTAGCCAAATTTTGCAGCGATGGCCAGGAAGCAATGGTACATGCAGTAAAAGCCTGCGGACATCGACCAATCCGAAAATCCAATCTCTTTGAATCTCGTTATTCCCTCAAGGTTATGTTCCGCTTTGGCAAGGTGTTTCCTCGCCCCTCCAATGTCGGTGCTGGTCTTTGACAGCCCCCGGTGCTTTGCTCTCTTGCCCAGCTTTTTGCATTCTGTAATCTCTTTCTTGGCTTTGTTCAAGCACCATTCCACATGCTTAGAGGATTGTGACATCTTTCAGCATCTCCACATATTTATCTTGGCCGGAGAGAACAATCGCGTTTTTGATAATATCAACGAAAGCCTTATCCCTCTTTTTAAGATTTCTCAACAGGTCTTGGTGCGTTAATATGATAGCATGGATTTTTTTAGGGAGTATTTCCTCCTTTTTCTTGAGGACGGCATTCACCTCTTTGGCTTCTTTATTTTCTATTGCTATCATGAGATCAATGTCGCGGGCATGGGCATAATCTTTAACAGCGGAGCCAAACAGCAGGACGATCCTGTTTTTCTTAGAGAGCTCTTTGAATTCTTCTTTCCATCGCTTGAATTTATTGGCTTCATCAGCAAGGAGAAAAGATGCGAGATGGGCAACATAATCATTACCAAAATTAAGCTTGTAGGTTATGGATTTTCCGATGGTTTTGCTGGTTACTAAATCCTCCTGAAGAAGCCGCTTAAAGATTTTTTGGGCACCAGCGTGGCTGATGTTGAGGACTTTGCTGATGGAATTTGCATTATAGAAGGCGGTGTAATCTTTGAGCAGGAGCAGTACCATCTCTCGTTCTTTTTGGGGCAATGTGGTCATGGTAACGCCAAGTTACTATATAGAAACTATGAGTTACTATATAAGCTTTGCGGAAGTCCTGGCCCCTGAGGAAGATGGAGGTGAGCGTCGTATGCGAAGGCCTATCTTGTGTTTTCCGGGAGGTAGGCGGGGGTTGCCCCCTCCGGGGTGGCTGGTAGGGCATTTTCCGCAGAAAATGACCGTCTCCCGCCAGGAGGGTGGCGGGGAAGATAAAGTCAGAATAGAGAAAAAACCAAAATTGAACTTAACATCGGAATTTAACGAAGTTTATTTTTCAGAGATGGGTGAGGCTGAGGCAACCCACAGCCGAGACCCTCGAAAAATAAATTTGGGTGGAGAAACCTGCAAGGTTTCGGAACCGTTAAATTCCTGTTATATTCTCCCGTTAGGGATTGATTTTTAGTGCAACGATGCCGAAGGCAAAAAATCAAAGTCGTCGGCACATTAATTAAGAACGCAAAGAGGCGGGTTGTATAATCTCTTTATAGTATTTACATAATTCTTTTGCTTCACAAAGGTTACAATGAGGATTATTTTCTAAACAGATTCCATCTTTGGTTCCAAATTGTTCTGATTTGCCCATTTGACCGAATTTGACAAAAATTATATCAATATATCTTATTGGTTTTCCCGTTGCTTCTTCAAATTTCTTACCCTCTCTGATTGCCCCATCTATATCATCGACACTATCGATAAGTCCCAGACGGTAGAAAATACGACAGATGACTCTATCGGGTTTCAAAACATTAAATCCTAAATCGGTTAAGAAGTGATTAACAGTTCTTGGACCTAAACCGAAAAATCTTCTTTTGAGATCTTCTTTTAAGAGGGTTATATTTGAAATGTTAGGATTTAATGTTTCAATATTGAAAGAAGCAACATATTTTAAAAATGAGCCATATTCATCAATCAATTTTTTAAACGATTTGGCATTTTCAAAACAATATTTACATTTATTGGGAAAACCAATTTTTTGAATAATAATCTTTTTTGCATTTTCATCTAAATCAGATATTTTTTGGTAGTCATATAGTTCCTGCTTAATTCCTGCCAACTTCTTCTCAATTGTTACTGCTTTTATTCCAGAAAAGAAATTTACATAAACAGTAACCCAAAAAATATCTTTATCAGTCATCTTTCTAAAATTCATATGCAAAAAAGGTTCTAGATTTTTGTCAAATTTAGATTCACTAACAAAGATGTTCTTTCTAATTGACTTCTCAAATTTTGAAAATAATAATTTGTAATCTGTCATATGATTGGATCTGTGAAGCAAGTATATAAATTTACCCGCCTCTTTGCAAATAATAGATATTGCCGACGATTGAATATAACATACGAATTATGAGAAGTTTGGCA
>Ga0209542_10009469_pt1 | contig 17856 bp, 20 predicted proteins | sample RifCSPhighO2_01_FD_184028 | JGI IMG/M metagenome (GOLD analysis project Ga0209542, IMG submission 184028) | Soil microbial communities from Rifle, Colorado - Rifle CSP2_plank highO2_0.1 (SPAdes) (version 2) | ecosystem: Environmental > Terrestrial > Deep subsurface > Rock core/Sediment ...
CCCGCCAAGGCATTTTGAATTCCGCCAAAAGCATTCCCGCCGCTACGCGGCGGTTCTCCAAGCAAAGCTTGGAATGTGCCAAAGGCACATGAGCCGATGTATAATGAGATTATAAATTGTCGGTGTAATGCAAAACCTTTTATCAATTTAATTCCCGAAGCTATGATCAAATATTTTATATATTGTAGAAAATCGAGTGAGGATGAAGAACGCCAAGTTTTGAGTATTGAGGCACAACTGACGGAGCTTCGGGAATTCGCCAAGCAACAAAATCTGTTTGTAGTGAAAGAGTTTTATGAGAGTAAAACCGCCAAAGAGCCGGGACGAGAAGTATTTAACGAAATGCTTGGCGAAATTGAAAAAGGTTTTGCATTACACCGACAATTTAAGAGAAAACATTTTGCGCGGAATTCGGCAAAAAATACGCCGTGGTGAATTGTCGGCAAAAGCCCCTTTAGGATATTTTAACGAACCTCGTTTGCGAACGATTGAGCCAGATAAAAAGACCTTTGCAAAAGTGAAAGAGTGTTTAGGGGCTTTTGCTACGGGGCAATATACGCTCACGGCTATTCAGCGCAAAATGTTTTCTCTCGGCTTGGTTGGCTCTCGAAGCGGAAAACCGCTTGTCCTCGCCTCGGTAGAACATATTTTGAAAAATCCTTTTTACTATGGTCATTTCCAGTACCGAGGCGAAGTACACCAAGGTTCGCATAAGCCAATGATTTCAAAGAAACTTTTTGACAAAATCCAAGAGGCACTTGTCGCCGATGGAAAGCCCCGCAAAAAGCGAGGAGAAAAAGGTTTGCTCTACAAAGGATTCGCGGTATGCGGTGAGTGCGGCTACGCGATAACTGCCGAACGAAAAATCAAAAAAAGTGGACTGGTATATCACTACTATCATTGCACTTTCAAAAGCCGCACTCAAAAATGTTCGCAAACTCGCTTTTTGCGGGAAGAAGAAATGTCGCGACAAGTGCAAGAAATGGTCAAAAAAGTTTCTTTGCCTGATGAGTGGCGGAACGCGTATCTCAAAAAACTTGAAACCGAAAACACTGATGTTCGCCACTCATCAGACTTTTTCGTTCAAAATCTCAAAAACGATATTTTCGCCGTTTCTGTGCGCCTCTCTCGCCTCACAGACGCATATTTAGGCGAAGCATTGGAACTTGGTGAGTACTTGGAGCGTAAGAATGCGCTGACGGCGGAAAAACGAACACTGGAGGAGAAATTGAGTGATTTTGAACGCAAAGGCAATCATTGGCTCGAACTCATGCGAAACTGGATTATAGAAGCCAACCAAGCCGGAAATCTCATTAAACAAGAAAATCTTTCGGGGATGAAAGATTTTCTTGTTTCCATCGGCTCGAACCGCCGCGTAGCGGCGGGAATGCTCTTGTCGGAATTCAAAATGCCTTGGCGGGACTTGGCGGAAACACCAGTCCGAGCCCGCGTCTTTGGCGCGGGCGAGGTCAATCTTTCTTCAAATTCAGAATTGTGGACCTAGGGAGAATCGAACTCCCACACCCCGGATGCAAACCGGGTGCACTGCCACTATGCTATAGGCCCAAATCTATTATGCCTGTAGCTTGCATACAAAACGGGATTAGGAAAATCTAGTTGCTCGTTTCAACTCGCAAAGATTTTCGGGACAAACCGGGTGCACTGCCACTATGTCCCGACGCTCTGGTCGGGACCCCGACCCCCACATTCTTATTTAAAAAAGTAGTACGTCGGGGCTATAGGCTCATGTAGGCAAAATCCTATCATAAAAAAGCGATTTCGTATAGAGATCAATGCCAACCAGAGATCAATGCCAATCAAACGAGGACGATGCCCATTCGATCAGGTTTTTCATATCCGTGAAGTTGTCATCCGAATGCAGTACGACAAATATCAAAAATCCCTTGCCGTTGGGGCTTGTTGTGATAACTGCGAGATTTTTTTTCGCGAGTGTCGTTGTGCCGGTTTTCCCGCCAAGGATATGGAGGGGGAGCGTCGTGTCGTCCAGCAGTTGGTCTGTCGTCGTCGCGGTATAGAATTTTCCGCTGGGCACATCCCGCAGGCTATATGATTTTTCGCCCAGTATGACGAAAAGGCGAGGTTGCGATGTATAGAGGTAAGCAAGAAGGCGGGAGATGTCTCGTGCTGAAGAGTGGTTTGCCGGCGTTTCGCGGTCCGGATCGAGTCCGGTAGGATTCCCGTACCACGTATGCTCGAGGCCGAGCACTCGCGCTTTTTCGTTCATTCGACGTATAAATAATTCGCGTCCATAGGCGATGGCGAGCGCCTCTGCGGCATCGTTATTTGATTCAATGAAAAGCATATGAAGAAGCGTGTCAACAGAAAATTTCTCGCCGCCAAGAAATTTGCCGCTCGATCCTTCCGGTAGAATCGCTTCTTTCCTTATTGTAATGTCTTGTGAATTTTCAAATACTTCCGAAGCGACAAGCCCCGTCATGAGTTTTGTGACGCTTGCCGTAAGGTGTTCGTCGGACGCCCTTTTCTCCGTAAGGACACGCTCTTGGCCGTCTGGGGCCGTATAGATACCGATATATGCGGGAGCAGAAAGTGTTGGGCTCGCGGCTGCGTCGTGTTTTAGTGTGAGGAGGTCGAGCGGTTGCTGGGGCGTCGCCGTTTTTTCGGTAAAAAGAAACGGGAAAACTATGGCGGAAGGTACTGTGTAGGGTTTGCGTGGCACGTCGCCGCGCGAAAATAAGACCACGATGGAATATGCGGTAACGATGACCACAATGATTGTGATAAAAATATGCCGGACACGCAAAGAGTCCATAGGACTATCCTAAAGACAAATGAGACGGAGAACAAGGTGCGGGGGGGGTGCTCGAACGTAAAAAATCTTTCGTTATTCTCTTCCGTCGTGTAGAGTAGAGGCATGGAGACTGTTGTCTTTTTTGATGTTGACGGGACACTGCTCCGCGGCAACATCAACTCGCTGCTTATCTGGAATCTTTATAAAAAGCGCGTTATATCGCCCGTGCTTTTATTTCGGGCGTCGTTTTGGTATGCGCTGTGGTGGCTTGGGTTTTACAGCGATTTAAATGTTATTGCGCGGAAAGGCGCGCGGGAACTCGCCGGTATGTCGCGGGAAAAACTCGACGAGATTTTTGATCGTGTCTTTGAGGTTGAAATAAAACGCCGTATTTACGAAGAGGGGGAACGGCTTATTCGTGATCACCAGGGGCGTGGGCACGAGGTGGTTCTTCTGTCCAGTTCATTTGAGCCATTTATCCGGAAGATCGCCGAATTTTTTAAACTGCCCTATATCGCAACGCGCCTCAGTCTTGCCGATGATATCTATACGGGCGAGATTGTAGGGGACGTTGTCGGCGGCAATAAGCATCGGATTGTGCAGGCATATCTTGATGGGCGTGATGCTGGTGCCACATATGCATATACCGATCATCACCAAGATCTCGAGCTTCTTGAAATCGTAACGCATCCGTTCGCGGTCAATCCCGACTCTCGGCTTGAAGGCATTGCGCGCGTGCGCAAATGGCCTATCTTGCGGTTCTCGCGCATGCTCGGAGATGACTCGTAATGAAAGTAAGAATCCGGCGCATTGATAAATCGCTCCCGCTCCCCGAATATCATTCGGAGGGAGCGGCTGGTTTTGATTTTTACTGCAGAGAGACAACGATTGTAGAGCCCAAATCGCTTGCGATGATCCCGCTCAATGTCGCGCTCGAGCCGCCCGAAGGGCATATGCTTTTGCTTGCGTCCCGCTCGTCCACGCCAAAGCGTGGGATTATGATTGCAAACGGCATAGGTATCATGGATAGGGATTTTGCGGGAAACAATGACGAGTATCGCGCGCTTGTATACAATTATACCGACGCGCCTGTGACGGTTGCGAGGGGCGACCGGATTGCGCAAGGGATTTTTCTCCGGTGCGACCGAGTCGAATGGGAAGAGGTTGACGATCTTGGTACGCAGGATCGTGGCGGGTTTGGCTCGACTGGCGCATAGAAAACAGCCATTGAATTAACGACTGCCTGTAGTATAATCAATATAGATTGCTCCATGGAGGATGGGGATGGAGACGCTCTTTGTCATAATATTGTGCGCTATTTTATTTTACGGTTCTTTGCTTATGTTTTCGGATAAATTATTGAAAATATATTTTGGTGTTGAGAAGAATAAATATTTGCAATGTGAGAATAAAGTCGAAGAACGTATATTATTCTTAGAGGTGCTTACAGATAAAGCCGAATTGTTATTGCGAGAGGGGCACAACTTTATCCGAGAGATTAAACAGGCCGGATACCGGCAAGGGTCGTATGACGGATGGCTCACTCTCATAAGTGGTTTACGAGGGGATCTACGGCATGTGTATCCAATCTGTATCGAAAGCCGTTTGATTGTTTTTTCTTTGAAAAGGTTGAGACTGGGAGTGTTGAAAGACGCACAGTTACGCTGGCGGCTAAGATTTTTCTGTTTCCGGTGGGACTCTTTTTGTTTCTTTACAAAATATATCTTACCGCGTTGCCCGATGTTCTGGCATTCTCCACGACTGGTATTTTCTAGGGGAGCTCCTATATGGATCCCGTTTTAGCTCGAAAGAATCAGCGGAAAGATAACTTGTATCTGCTTTCCCTCCTGTAGTTCACAAGAACAAAGGAGGGCTTTTTGTTTACCTTATGCCACACAGAAAGCCCGGTTTGTAAAGACAGGACAAGGATGAATGCTCCGAAGCCCGCGGAGTGTAGTGCCATGGTACGGGGGATTCTTTATATCTACATAAAGCAATTACTACGATATATCGTAGTAATTAATTTTGGGTAAACGGTTTAAATATCGATTGACACAGATTGACACTCCCGGTGTGTCAATTGGAGAAGCGTTGGGATAAAAAAACACCGCTTTGTATACAGAGCGGTGATGTTTTTTATCTCTACCTTTGGATATCTTTTATACACGAGCTAAACGAGGGATTATTTCGACAAGCTCGATAAATCCGATATTCAGGAATCGCTATCCATGCGAGGATGCCAATGATCGCAAGAACTACGAGAAGCTCGAGAGCTGTTATTCCCTTTTGCATCGTTCTTCCTCTGCTCAAACGTGTATGCACGTGGAAGTATTTTTGGGTTCTCCCTCACACTTCAGGCAGTATGGAAGTGGAACTCGTCTCACTTCGCCAGTCCCTACACACTGGGTATCAAAGAGTCTGGTATGAATTGATATGGTGCATGTAGTTTGTTGAATTTCAGCGCCGCATTTCTTGCATTTGTATCCGTTTTCCGTTTTTTCATAAAACCTCTCGACATGGGATTCTATAGCGTTGTTAAAATCTTGCCAATTCATACGAGCCGGTGCTTCCATGGTAACCTCCTTCGAATCTATTGCCATTTAAGCATCCATGAGTAATTTTTGCAAGTCTATCGTTAAACGCTTCCCAGCTTGCCGGTTGGCAGACAACCCCTGTAATAAAATTATATAAAAAAGTGGCTTGCATTTTTTGTCTTGCTGATTTATTATTTCCATAGATTCTTTTCATGGGGAGGGCTGTGTGGTAGACGAAAAAGACTGGGAACCTCGGAATGAAGAAGAAAAATATTCAATTCCGGTCAGAAATATCTTGAAAATTGCGATGGGGACAATTCTGTCTTCCGCGCATAAGTTTTATTTTGATATGGTGGATGGCAAGATAGTCAATGTTCTCGAGGATGGATCAAAGGCATGCGCTGCAGTAATCTCACGTATCCTTATTTGCGTGATGTATAAGAATTATGTTTTTTTGGAAGGTCCTCATGCGACCGTGGATAGTTTAGTCGCGGATCTCGAGCTATGCGGTTGGGCGAATATCGATCTTTGTGCGCGGCGTCCCGGCAGTGTCGTTGTGTGGGAGGAAGTGGATGGAAACAGGCACGTTGGGATCGGAGTTTCAGAGTATAAGGTTTTGAGCAACTGCAAAGAGAAAAAAGTCCCTGTTCTCCATGATTGGACAACCGAATCGGATGACGAAACGCCACGCGCGATAGAACGCATTCTCTGGCACCCTTTGTTTGCCGATACATAAAAAGTAACAGCGCTTTCGGGCGCTTTTTTATTCATTGAGATCGTGTGTACCATACTCAGTAAATATGCCATGGCTGAATTATTGAGTATAGACCTTAGCACGAAGATTTGAAGTGTGACTTTCCGGTGATGGGGTTGACCCCGTAGTGAAAAATCGTATTGGAAATTCATCATTGCTTCATCAGGTCATTAAAAGGATGAGTGATTGTTGTATATGCTATTGCCAACCCCAAGTTTTTCGGTGGCAATAATACGATTTTCTACTACGGGGTTGACATAAGGCGCCAGAGCCGAGATGATAAGTATACTATGAATAAAACACTTATCGGTATTGTTATCGCGGTATTGGTCGTTGGTGCCGCTGTATTTTATTTTCAATCAAAGCCCGCCCATGCGCCGACCGAAACAATAATGCCGCAAGCAGATACGACGACGAAACAAAACAACGGCACGACGGAACGTAAATCAATCAGTATTAGTCTGAAGGAGCAGAACGCATCGAAAGAAACGGGGTCGACAATACTTACTGATCTTGGCGATGGGAAGACAAAGGTAGAGATTAGCCTTACGGGAGCCACCGCGACTATATCACAGCCCGCACATATCCATGCCGGTTCATGCGCGACGATTGGAGGCGTCAAATATCCGCTCACGGATGTTGTAAACGGCGCGTCAGAAAAAATTCTTGATGTTTCAATGGATTCTTTGTTGAGCCAACTTCCGCTTGCCATTAATGTCCATAAATCCCAATCGGAAGCAAAGGTGTATGTCTCCTGCGGCGATATCAGCAGAGATGGCATGATGGGTATGAGCGGCTCCATGATGGATAGCGGCACGATGATGGAGAATAGTGTCACGATCGAGATTACTTCGGGCGGTTTTTTTCCTCAAACCGTAACCATGAAGGCCGGAACGAAAGTAACATGGATAAATAAGACAACGAGCACGAGCTGGCCTGCTACGGCGATTCATCCGACACATACTGTCTATCCGGGCTCTGATATCAAAAAATGCGGAACAAGCGAAGCAGGTGCCATTTTTGACGCATGCCATGAGATGAAACCGGGCGAATCATATTCCTTTATATTCAATGAAAAGGGGACATGGGCGTATCACGACCATGTTCGTTCCGGCCGATTTGGGAAGATCGTTGTTGAATAACAAAGAGCCACAAAAACCGAGCTCATAAGCTCGGTTTTTGATTTGCGAGGCCCCGCCATTTTTTTTACCCCGTTACAAGAAAGCCATGGGCGTAAGCTCGTGAATGGATTGTGGCGTGCACGCAAACCTCGAGATAAATCCCGTTAGAAATTCCCACGTGGCATTTTAGATCTCCATGAGAATTGTTCTAGGCGGTAATCCACACCGCAGAACAGCGAGGTATTATTTCTAACGGGATAAAATAACCACAAGCGTAAGCTTGTGGTTACCTTGTAACGGGGTTTACTATATATATTACATGCTCGATATCAAGTTTATCCGGGAAAACCCCTTGCTTATCAAAGAAGCTGCGCGGAAGAAGCATATACAATTCAGCGTAGATGAACTTCTTGAGGTGGATGAAAAACGCCGTGCTGCTCGCGCGGGAGTAGAGGCAATGCGCGCTGAAATAAACGCCGCATCCGATGCTATCGCAAAGATCTCGAACGAAACAGATCGTACGCGAGCAATCGAGAAAACGCGGAGGTTTAAAGGAGATCTTGAAGAGAAAGAGAGTGAGCTCGCGGTGCTCGAAGAAAAATTCGGAGCGCTCATGCATAGTGTCCCCAACGTGCCGGACCCATCTGTGCCTGACGGCGAGACGGACGCGGATAATCAAGAGATCAAAAAATGGGGCTCGCCTCCGCTCTTTTCATTTAAACCAAAAGACCACATCACACTTTTAAAAGACCTTGATCTTGCCGATTTTGAGCGGGGGACAAAAGTTGCAGGTTTTCGCGGATATATACTCAAAAATGAAGCGGCGCTTTTGTCGGTGGCGCTCTGGCAGTTTGCGTTGCAATATCTTCTCAAAAAAGGATACACGCCGCTCATTGTTCCGTCGCTTGCGCGGGAAGAATTTCTCGTCGGCACCGGATATTTGCCGCAAGGAAAAGACGAGATATACAGTGTAGGGGACAATGTATATTTGGTAGGTACGGCAGAAGTGTCCGCAATGGGGATGTGGAAAGACGAGGTTCTTTCTGCTGGCGATTTGCCGAAAAAATTTGTAGCTCTTTCGCCTTGTTTTCGCCGCGAAGTGGGGAGTCACGGGAAAGAAGTCAAGGGGCTGTATCGGGTACATGAATTTATGAAAGTCGAGCAGATAGTACTGTGCGAGGCAAGTCACATGACGTCTGTTACATTTCACGAAGAACTTCTTGCAAATTCCGAAGAAATGCTTCAGGCGCTTGGGCTTCACTATCGCGTCGTCGTTAATTGCGGGGGGGATCTCGGACTTGGGCAAGTGAAAAAATATGATATCGAAGTGTGGACTCCGTCTCAGAAAAAGTTTGGGGAAACTCATTCCGCTTCGTATTTCCATGATTTTCAAACCCGTCGGCTCAATATCCGCTATCGGGATTCGGAGGGGACTATGCGTTTTGCGCACTCGCTCAACAACACTGCAATTGCAACCCCGCGCATACTCATTGGTCTCTTCGAGCAAAACCAGCGCGAGGACGGCTCAATCACGATTCCGGAAGTGCTTCGGTCGTTTGTCGGCAAAAACGAAATTCGTCAGGGATGACCTCAAAGCTTCAGAAACGGCTTCGGGAACAGAGCCGCTCGAGGCGGCGGAAAAAATTTATACGCCGCATTGCATTTTTTTTCATTTTCCTTATTGTGTTGCTCGGTGCAGGCGGGGGGTTTCTTTTTTCAGACCGTTTTCGCGTTCGCGACGTACAGATATCAGATGTTACGCAGGCAGATGCGGCAATGCTCCGAAGCTCTATCGAAAACTGGCTTTCGGGCCGCGATTATTATGTTGTTCCACGAAATGTCCTGTGGGTGTTCTCGGCTCATAAACTCGAACAATACATAACAGCATCATTCCCGACGATAAAAAGTGTGAATATCGCGCGCAATTTTCCGCATACGCTCCAGCTTCGTATACAAGAATATGATGCATGGGGAGTGTTGTGCCACGGGGAGTCTGAAACGTGTTTTTGGATTGACCGCGACGGCACTGCTTTTGAAATCGCTCCGGAGTTTAGCGGCCTTATCGTTCCCAAAATACACGATAATCGCATACAGGATTATCAGCTTGGGAAACGGTATTTGTCTGATAATTTAATGAATTTGATTGCATATTTTAATGAACGCGCGGTGTCAGATAATGATCTTCAGAGTCTTCAATTTATTATTGACGAGAAAGACGAAACGCTCCGCGTCCGTACGCGCTTGGGGTGGGATATTTTGCTTCTCGAATCAAACGATCCCGAAAAATCATATAAAAATCTTCGCGTTGCGCTTAACGGTGAGATTAAAGATCGTATTTCAAGCCTCGAATATATCGATCTTCGGTTTGGGAATCGGCTCTTTTATAAGTTTCGGGAGTGATGCTTGATGTGGTAAGGGTTGTGTGCTTTGATATTCCTAGACCTTCAGCGAAAGGATATGACAATGGCTCGTCTTGGCCGATCGTGGAACAAACAACAATTTCCGCCTTGCCGAGTTTGTCAGGAAAATACCCTCGAACCAAATCTCTTCTTTGGCGAAACCGTGTGCGGTCGTTGCTGTGCGGAGCTCAAAAAAATTGCAAAACAAGAACCGTGTATGTCGAGAAGTGCTCTCATCTATTATATTTTACAGCAAGCTCGTTTCCTTCGAAAGAAATCTTTCGACCAAGAACCCCGCTTTTTTCGTAAACTAAGTCTTGACGAATTGAACGAACTTGCTCATTGGTTCATCCAGATAAGCTGGATAAATCTTCTGGAGCTCAAGTAATACTTGGGCTTTTTTCTTACTTAGTAGCTAAGCTACTAAGTAACACATTATTAATATAATTGTGCAATAAAAAAACCCCGCATGTGGGGTTTTACTGCTTGAAAAGATACTGTTGTATAGTATTGATATACTTTGTCGTGTCTTCGATGATTCCCATGGCTTCGACGACCCGTCCAGCAAAAATGGCCATTTCGTGTGGGTGAAGAAAAGAAATGCGCTTGAGGTCGTCGCGAGTGCACGTGAGGCGCTGTACGAATTCGTTAATGACAATCTGATGGTCGGGTGGGCACTCTTTTTGCAATTCAGTAAGCAAGAGAGAGATTTGTTCAATCGTATCGGAAAGCTTTGCGCATATTTCCTGCGCGCCCATGTTGTTTCTCCCTTCCGCCGTGATCCTAGCACGGCGTGTGAGTATAGGCAACTTAGTTAGCTATGGCATTCGGTAGAGAAATATCGAAGTTCCTGCGCGGCCGAAGGGTTTGAGCCCTGTGAGCCACGGGTAGGTATCTTCCGGTTTGATGTGTGCGCTCTCGTCGCGGCGAGCAAAATGGTCTCCCTGAATCGTATTTGCAGAGATTGCAAATAGAGACCCCGGGGGCGGCGCGCCTTTTGCCGACCACCAGTCAATGACGCGGTTCCCCAAATAATAATGAGGAGAACCTCCGCCGAAATAATTGAGATATACTTTTTCATTGCTGAATGGCGCCGTGTTCATAAGATCACGAAGCCGTTTTAAGTCCTGCCCCCAGTCATAGTTTGAGTCGGTAATATATTTATGTCCGTTCGAAGTACCGCCCGCAAGTTCATTAAAATAAGAAAGGTAGTAGGGAAAGCTCATGATGGTGCTTCCCGCAAGCCAGAGAAGCATCAGGAAAAGGAAGAACAGTCTTGGCACGGGCGCAATGACGCGATGGTAGAGCAAATACAGCTTGTCGCGAAGGCTTGTTATTTCTCCCGTAAACGCGTCGTGCACCCAGAGCATCAGTTCGCGCGAAACAAGAAGATATATAAACGGAAACGTCGGCAGTACATGCCGCACGCCTATATTGAGCGGATTTGCCATCGAATACGCCCAGTAAAAAGCGATGACAAATAAACTTGCAAAAATAGGAAAATTGTCGGAGACCCAGCTTCGTATGGCCTCTATAGATTTTTCTTTCGCGCGGCGTATCCGGCGGATTGCAAGCGCGAGCGCGAGGAGCGTCAAAATATGAAACGCGAGCGTTTCTTTTAGGAGATATGCCGCTGGGAAGTAATACAGCCATCCTTTTGAAGAAACTTCGCCAAGAAAGTACGCGCTGTTGCCGCCGGCTGTTCGCTGGCTTACCATCATAACACCTGTTAAGTAATGGCCGAGCGGCCGCGTGAGTTTATGGTTGATAAGCCAAAGATCGAGTGAGACAAATGGCCGCACCTTGAATCCGCTGATAAGCGCCTGTGCGTCGGAGAGCTGTTTTTCCTGCGGATAATTCCAGACGTGCCATGTATAGACAAGCCACACAACAAGCGCTCCGATGACAAATATAAGCATGGTCTTGCTGTAGAGCAGAAACCCGCGCCCGAAAAAAAGCCGCACGCGTTCTTTTCGCGCGCGCGACTGGTCGTGGATATCCTCATCGGTGTAGAGCCATACGAATGCGAGAAAAAGATACATCGGTATTAACAAGAAGAGCGAGAATTTGAGAGATTGGGCGACTCCGAAAACAAGACCCGCGATGAGAATACGTTTTGGCGTAGGCCGCGAGAGAAATTTAAGAAATATAATAATACCGACGAGAAACCCAAATGTCGCCGCCGTATCAGTGGTTACAAAGCGCGAATGCGCGATTGCGGTCGGCGAGAATGCATAGAAAAATGTCGCAAGAAGCGCAATCCGGTTTCCGTACATACCGCGTATCCACGTAAAAAGAATGGCACCGATAATAATTGCAAGCAGCATTATCGGGAATCGCGCAAGGTGGAGGATGCTGTCAGGGTTGTTGCCCCACTCGTAGAGAAATCGCGCGCCTTGTGTCCATTGCTCATTGACGCCGTTTTGCCATTCAGGCGTGTCGGTTCGATATGTTGGGCGGAGCGGGAGCATGAAAATGCCCGCAATATCTTTCATGAGAGGCGGGTGTTCCGGGTTGAGCCGCATATCTTTTTGTGTGATGTACGAATATCCAGCGCCGATATGAGCGGATTCGTCAAATGTCGCGGCGTCATTCCATGACGAGAAAAACATGAGGAGAAACATTATCCCCAGCATTCCTATGACGAGCGATTTAGAGAATGCGGTCATTTTTGTTTTTGTGTTTTGATACCTATCAAAAGTTTATTCTGCTCGGTAAGCGTAATTGACGGGATTTGAGCTCGTACCGTGTCCATTATAGATGGGACATGACCGATTGGGATGATGAAACACTCTTTCTCGCATTTAATTGTGTTTACATCTTTAATATTGAGGTAGTGGATGTTGCGCGCGCCTTCCGGCTTTGGCATATACGTTCGCGTTGCAAAAAGAATTGGTTGAATCGCCATAGGCGTACCGGTGCGGTCGATGCGGTCGCCATCGTCGGTAACAATATATTTTGGGACGTCGTCCGGCAGTTTATCAAGGAAGACGCCATAGCGATACAGATGTTCCTCAAATGCGCGCGCGGTTGTGTCTTTTACCGCCCATATTTGAAAGTAGGAGTTAAAGGTGTATACCGCAATCGCGCCGAGAAGTGCAAAAATAAGAATAAAAAATTCTTTTTCAATGCGCCGGATGAGATTTGCAATATCGGGAAATTCGGTTTCCGATTTTTGAAGCCAGCTGGTTGCCCCCGCCCAGATATATTCGAGTCCGACGGCGGCAAAAAAGAATGTCGGTGGAATGAGGATAATTGCGCGAAGCGCGTGCGGTACGCCTTCCGAAGAGAGTGCTACCGGCAGCATCATGATGAGAAACCAGAAAAACGGGAGGGCGTAGCGCCGTCTCAACGACTCAAAAATACCAATGATGAATAAAATAGAAACAGGCCACCAAAGTTCCGGCGAACCCGCGAGATTATGGCGCGGATTGAAATCTCCCGCGAAGAAAAACATACCAATTGTTTTTGCCGTATTTGAGGCAAATTGCGTGAAAGGGTGGCCTGAAGCAAAGATTGATATCTGGCTTGTCCGCCCAAGAAAATCCTGCGGGTTTTGAGCGAAATACAATACGATCGGAACGGTTGCGATGAGCGCGAAAAAAAGAAAAAGTGCCAGAAAACAAAGCACACAGCGGCTTCGGTCCTCGCGCGCGTTTTTTAAAAAAAGGAGTAGCGGAGGGATGAGGATAAGGGGGGCGATGCGGTATGCAATATATGAATGAAATCCGAGTCCGAAGAGAATGCCGCCCGCAACGCTTGAGAGAATCGCTTTTGTGTGTGTAGCGTCATCCCGTCTATTCCACGCGTAATATAAAAATGCAAGCCCCGCAGTAAGGTAGAAAGGAGCAGTGATAGCGCGAAACCCGATGCGCGAGAAATTCACATGCCAAAAACTTGTTGCAACAAGAAAACTCGCGATAAACGCAAGCCGTTCGTTCCCCGTATATCCGCGCGCGAAAAAATAGAGTGCGAGTACCGTGAGAACTCCGAATAGTGCGCTTACAAACCGGAGTGCATATGCGGTGTTGCCGAATACGGCCATCGAGAGCGCCTGCATATTGATAAAGAGTCCTTCGCGGCCGTTATTTTCGCGGTAAAAAACCTTAAAGTTGCCTGTATGTAAGGCTTCATAAGCATTGTTGCCGTTCATCGCTTCGTCCGGGAAAAGTCCGGGCGGGATGGTCTCGAGATTAAAGAAACGGAAAAATACAGCAACGCCAAGGATGAAGATAAGTATGAAAAGCCGATAAAAACGCGGCATAAGTTTAGTATAGCAGGTCTCGGACTATGATATACTGGACAGCATATGGCTCAAGAGATGCATTTTGAATCGCCGGAGGAAGAGATTAAATATCTTGAGGGGAAAATTCTTGAAAAAAAGCGCGAGCTTACCGATCGCGAGCCGCGTGCTGTGGTCCGGGAAACCATTGAAGAGCATGTCGGGAAAGAAACGGCTCCGCCACAGCCACCTCAAGCAAGCGAGCATGCTTCACCGATACCAGATTTGCCGAATCAGATAACAATGTATGTAGAACAGGCATTTCAAGTCGGTATTGTGCACGCAGTCAAACAAGTGCGCGCGACGCACAACCCCTATCTTATTGACGCTTTTCATGATGCGCTTGCAGATAGATTTCTCGATGCGCTTCGTGCGAAGGGGCTTCTCGATACCAAGGGCTGACCATACGCCATGCTGATTATTTTTTTCTATGTCTTGACGGGTGTTACGCTTTCGGTGGCGCTCGCATTTTATATTTTGGTTTGGCGTCCGCGTGCCAAGCACGAACTTGCGGGTCTTTTGGATACCGTTCTTTACCGCGTGCTTATGCCGCAGGATGAAATCCCGCCGGCAGGCGAGTCCAAGCGCAAAGAACCGAAGGATATCATGATCGGGATGGAGCAGCTTTTTACGTCACTTGAAGCAACGCGCACGGATTGGTGGCATGATTTTCGTTTCGGCACTCCTGCGGTTACGTTTGAAATGGCGCTCCCGCATGTAGGCGAGGAAGTAACATTTTACGTTTCCCTCCCGCGCGCGTTCTCGTTATTTTTCCATAATCAGCTCCATTCGTTTTTTCCGTCGGCAAAAGTTGATCGGGTCGAGGACTACAATATTTTTCATCCGACTGGGGTCAGTACCGGTTCGATTGCGGTTCTCAAAAAAAGCGCCCATTTGTCGCTCCGCACGTACCGCGATCTTGGCGAAGATCCGCTCGCGGTACTCGTCGGCGCTTTTTCGAAGTTAAAAAAAATGGGGGACGGCGCCGCAATTCAGTTTGTTGTCCGGCCTGCGCGTACGACGCATTATGAATCCGGAAAAAAATATGCACAGCGCGTTCGCGGAGGCGCTACGCATAAAGAACTCTTTGGCGGCACCATGGAAGAGTTAAAAAAGATGGCAAAGGGAGGCGTTTCGCAAAAAAAGGAAGATGAGAAAAAAGCGCCTGGCGACGAGGAGCTTGCCAAACAGCTTGAGGTAAAGGCGTCCGCAAAAGCATTCGATGTAAATATCCGCATTCTTGCCTCATCTGCAACGCCCGATGAAACTCTTTCGGTGATTCAGAGTCTTGAAGCGGCGTTCGGGCAATTTGATAACCCGCAGGGAAACGATATAGATTTTATCCGTCTTGGAGGAAAAGACCTTGAAGAGATGATGTATAATTTTTCATTTCGCGTGTTTCGCGAGCGCGAAGCGCTATATCTTTCAACTGCTGAACTTGCGAGTCTCTGCCATTTTCCGTATGCGGGGTTTACCCAGCCCAAGGTTGCCTATTTGCGCGCGCGCGAGGCGCCGCCTCCGACGCAGCTTCCCGAATCCGGCATCCGCCTTGGCTATAGCGCCTTTCGCGGCGAGACGCGCGAAGTGTATATGACGCCGGACGATCGCCGCCGGCACATGTATGTAATCGGGCAGACCGGTACGGGTAAATCCTCACTCCTTCTCCAGATGGCATGGCAGGATATCGAAGCGGGTCGCGGCGTCTGTTTGATTGACCCGCATGGGCAGGACATCGAGACGCTTCTCGAAACGATACCTGCGGGCCGCATTGATGACGTTATTTATTTCAACCCCGGCGATATCGAGCGCCCGCTCGGACTCAATTTTCTCGAGTACGATCCGCGTTTTCCCGAGCAAAAAACGTTTATCGTAAACGAACTCCTCGAGATTTTTAATAAGCTGTACAATATGTCCGTTGCGGGGGGGCCGATGTTTGAGCAGTATTTCCGAAACGCGACGATGCTCGTGATGGAAGACCCGGCAAGCGGCAATACGCTCCTCGAGGTCGGGCGCGTGCTCGCTGACAAGGAATTTCGCGAGTACAAGCTCTCGCGCTCCTCAAACATTGTGGTTGATATGTTTTGGAGAAAAATTGCAGACAAGGCGGGAGGGGAGGCGAGTCTTGCAAACATGGTTCCGTATATTACCTCGAAATTTGACACGTTTCTTTCAAATGATATCATGCGGCCGATTATCGCGCAGGAGAAAAATTCATTCAGTTTCCGCGAAGTGATGGACGCCCAGCAGATTCTCCTCATCAATTTGTCGAAGGGGCGCCTGGGCGAGCTCAACTCGCATCTCTTGGGGCTCATTATCGTAGGCAAGATTCTCATGGCCGCTCTTTCCCGCACCGATATGCCCGAGCATGAGCGCAAAGATTTTTACTTCTATATAGATGAATTCCAAAATGTTACCACAAAATCAATTGCGACGATTCTTTCCGAAGCGCGCAAGTATCGCCTGGATCTCATTATTGCACATCAATTTTTAGGCCAGCTCGAAGACGAAATTAAAAAAGCGGTGTTCGGCAATGTCGGCACGATGGTTTCGTTCCGGATCGGCACGGAGGACGGCGAATTTATGGAGGGCCAGTATAGCCCCGTATTCACCGCGAAAGATCTTACGGGTATTGAGAATTATAATGCGTATATTAAACTGTTAATACATGGCGAGCCGTCGCGCGCGTTTAATCTCAAGCTTTATCCGCCCGTCAAAGGCGACCCCGAGATCAAGCGCTTGGCAATAGAATATTCGCGCATGAAATACGGTCGTGTACGGGAAGAGGTGGAAACATCGATTAGGGCGAGGTACAAAGGCTAGTCCGCCAAAATTTTAGGGATAAAGGATATATATAGAGTGGCGATGGAATACAAGTCAAGCGAGCAGGTATATTTAATAAATAATTGTTCATTGTGAAAATTTAGGCGGATAAATTTACCCGCCAAAACTTTCAAAGAATCAGTTGAGGCGGTGGAGATTTTGAATAAAAAGGATTTCGGACGAAAGACGCATTATTATTAAAAAGTTTAGGAGGGTGAAAAAAGATTACTGGTATGCGGCGATAGTAGGGCTTATTACTGCTTTCTTTGCAAGGCTGATTTTTGTAAATTCCGATACGCCGCTTCACATTGGTTTTTTTGTGCTCCCGCTCTGGTCTCTTTTTATCATTTTGCCGATTAGCGAGTTTATCGCATATATTATTGCGTCCAAACTCTTCTCGCGGATTCTCGTGTTAAAACAGCTCGGCCGTTTCGGTATCGTCGGGCTCATGAATTTTTCCGTAGATACGGGCATTCTTACGACTTTAAGCGTCTGGACAGGCGTATTCGGCGGCGCGCGTCTTCTGCCGCTCAATATTACCTCCGCAATAGTTGCAATTATCAATAGCTATTTTTGGCAGAGGACGTGGACATTCAGCGAAAAAGTGCCGCCGACACGCAAAGAATTTATGGGGTTTGTGATGATTACCGTGATTGGCATTGCGATAAATACGATTATCGTAACGGTGCTCACTGGCGTTGTCCCGCCATTCGATGGCTTGACTCCCGCGCGTCTTGAGGTAGTTGCTAAAATCGGCGCGACAATTGTCACTCTTTTCTGGAACTTCTTCGGGTATAAGTTTTTTGTCTTCAAGTCCTAAAGCGTTCTCGAAAATACATTTTGCAATGGTATCTCTTACGGCAAAATCCGAGCTGGAGTTTGCCGCCCTCTTTGTTTATTGATACGATTTGCAATATGGACATGCCCGAGTATCTTGTTCTCTATCGCAAATACCGCCCGAAATCGTTTTCGGAGATTATGGGGCAGGACCATATCGTCATGGTCCTCAAAAACGCGCTTCGCTTAGGTCGCGTTTCGCACGCGTACTTGTTTTCCGGTACGCGCGGCACGGGCAAAACTACGATCGCGCGTATTCTCGCAAAAGCATATAACTGTGAAAAACCGGTAAAAGACGGCGAGCCGTGCAATACATGTGCCGTATGAAACGCGACCTAA
>Ga0209542_10009472_pt1 | contig 17852 bp, 21 predicted proteins | sample RifCSPhighO2_01_FD_184028 | JGI IMG/M metagenome (GOLD analysis project Ga0209542, IMG submission 184028) | Soil microbial communities from Rifle, Colorado - Rifle CSP2_plank highO2_0.1 (SPAdes) (version 2) | ecosystem: Environmental > Terrestrial > Deep subsurface > Rock core/Sediment ...
AAGATATTGATCTAGATGCATAGCTACCGATTCCATCAGTCCATGATAAATTCTTAAAGGAACAATCCCTTGCCGAGCAAAAAAGTCTCTCATCTCTTTTCCTTGCAATGGACCTTGCCAAAATATCGAAAGACCCATCACCTCAGGAACATAAGGCACTCTAGGATAAACTAAGAAAACATTTGATTGATAGGTTCTATTTTCATCCTTAGCAGCAAAATCAGGCTTAAGATGCTCAAATGAGTACAACAATGGTTTCATGTTTTTTTATCTCCTTAACTCTTTATTGAATATTACTGATAAGTAGTTAAAATAGAAATTATATAAACTATTGTGGTGGTAAATACCACCAAAATAAGAAAAGCTTTTAAGGATGATAACCATGATGAATTGTAGAAGACCATGATGAATTGTAGAAGAAAATCTTAACATAATAATGATAAGTTTTATAAATAAAGATATATGCAAGACTATATATGGAAGAAAATATATTAAAAAAAGTCATGGAGAACAGAGAGCTATTTGTGCCTTCCTTATTTACCGATAGGCAGATAACCATCATAGAAAAATACTTGAACCACCATCACTTAGATGATACTGAAAAGGCTTACTTCTATTCTACAATAAAAAAGAAAATTGAAGCATTAAGAACGTTAAAAGATGAATTTTATATTACAGGGGAGGGTATGATCCCGGAAAGAATGGAAAAGGCAAAGCTAATATTGAAAGAGCTGAAGAAGGAGAAGGCTTTCATCTCCGGATCTTTTTTGTATAAGAAAGACCATGAGGATATTGATATTTACGTTCTTTCCAAAAGAAGGAAAAGTTACCATAAAGGAAATAACCATTTCATATTTATCTCGGACAATGACCTTCGCAAGCCATTATTTTATTCCGCATTAAAATATTCTGTAGCCACTTTCTTCCCATCGCTAACTCCGCTCATAAAGCGGCCAGAACTCCAGGATTTGGTCATCACTTATGAAATGGCCATAACTGAAGTGTTCAATAAGGATGATCTGAAAGCCCTGCGAGAATTCGTTTTCGAGTATTATCTGCAGATAAAAAAAGAGATTTTAGATTCCTATTCCCTGTTTAAAAAAACGGAAGAAATAAAAAATAATGGTGACAAAGAAAAAATTAGGATCATTAACTTGATCGCTAAAGAATTATTTGTAAAGACCTATTCTAAAAAATACTCCTACAACTACTTTTCAAGCTTTGTGAAGAAATTAAAGGAAGATGTTAAGATCGAGCCTTATGAAAATTTCTTTGTCTATATTAGCTTAGGAAACGAGGTTAAACATGAATGTAGAAGAGCTGAAGCATAACATCAGAATCATCTTCGGCAGTGAGATTGTATTTAATAAAGAATTTGATAGGTTTGCTCTGAACATAAAAAATATCGAGACAAACTTAATAGAATGGTGCACCATGCTCAAAGAAGGGCAGTTTGTTCCGCTACGGCCTCCTAACAGTTCGGGAGAGAGGGTATTTGTGAAGAGAATAGGCTCTGCCAATCGATGCATTGTCATCAAAATTGTCAATGGAGAATTCACCGAGATCCATTTAGCTGATCACTCTTATTATGAAAAGAAAATGAAGGAATTAGGCCTCAAAAAGAGTTCAAAGACATATTAAAAATGCACGAAGAATTGTTAAGAGGAGTTGGACTAAGCCAGAATGAGGCAAGAGTTTACGAGGCGTTATTGCAACTAGGAGAAACATCGGTGCAAACGGTTTCTTTGAAAGCAAAAGTCCATCGGCGAAATGTCTATGATTCTTTAGCTAAATTACAGGAAAAAGGTTTAGTAGCAGAGGTTTTTATCAAGGGAGAAAAACGATTCAGGGCGCAGAATCCCAGCAGGCTCTTGGCTTTATTAAAAGAGAAGGAAGAGATCATCAATAAAGAGCTTCCCCAGATGCAGGCGAAGTATGAAGCTCTGGAAGAAAAAGAAGAAGCTCATGTGTACCGAGGGATAGAAGGCGTTAAAAATTATCTGAATGATATCTTAAAGACGAAAGAAACAGTCTACTTCATCGGAGCGAAAGGGATGTGGCTCGATCCCCGGCTGAAGCACTTTTTGCCTCATTTTGAGAGAGAAAGAAAACGCTTAGGAATAAAGTATAAGCATATCTTTGATTATGAAGTCAAGGAAAGATTGCCAGAAATTCTTAAAGTGGTAGGGAAGCCTTACAAATTCCTGCCAAGAGAATATTCTTCGCTCATGATGGTTGATATCTTTGGAGATTATGTAACCACCTTCATCAGCAGTGGTGAGCCAGGTCTTCTTCCAGAAGAGCCTATTCAATTTGTAATGAAGTCTCGACGATTAGCCGATGGATACCGAAAGCTCTTTCAGTTCTTGTGGGACTTCTGTCCAGAAGAGTAATTCTCTAGGCGAAGTCTCCCAAAACAATTTGGCAACAAAAAAAAGAAACATTTTTAAATAGAAAAGATATTCCATTTGTTGCACTGACGCAGGTCAGGAAGGTGAAAGTGTATCGCAACCAACAACAACAAACTGGTGAAAATCCAGCACAGAATTTATCTTATTTAGCTACTCCCAGTTCTCTTGATCGATTAGTTTATCAGCACTCAAATGCTCAGTCTTTATCCTACGAAAGGACCTTTCAAGATGCAGCGTCACAAGGCAACGCTGCTTTGTTTCCCAGGCAGGATTACCATTCTTTAACAGCGAAGCCGGAAGAAGTACAGTCTATTGATTATTCTATAGCAGGAGCTGATGAGTATGACTTTGACACATTGATGCTTGATACAAGAAGTATCTTGACGAAAGAGAATCATCTCAATGAAGTAGGGGAAGTGGAAGCAGGGTATAGAATCCTTGATCCCCAGGAATTAGAGGAAACAGTAACAACAACATATATGGGCGATGACCACTTAGAAGCTTTAGCTAGTTCTGTTTTCCAGTATCAAGGTCTTGATGACGAAGAAGACAGTCTAGCTCCACAGCCTTATACGCTTCACATCATTGATGAAGCCAGCTATTTCCTGCCAGAACTAGACGTAGCAGCTAATGATAACGTTGAGCTGGATGATGAGACTGTCGATAAAGATGAAGAATCGGAAGATAATAACCAGCAAGATAAGCAAAAGAAAGCTGCTTAAGAAACTACTAAAAAAATCCTAAGGTCTTGTCCAGCGGCACTCATAATAGGTAACATCGCCTTCATCATCGACAATAGCCAATAATAATCGTTTCTTGGTCGAATGTGCAACTCTATTTTTACTGCTGTATTCTTGCCAAGTAAAAACAGAAGCTTCATGGACAGGAAAGACGATCCATTTGGCGTGATCTTCCCCTGGCTTTACTCCACGGTCATAGACCCGGAAATCTGCCCCAAATTTGAGAGCAGTCTTGATGATATATCCCCTGTTTCGCATGTCTTTGAACACACAATAACGAATCCAGAAGTTTGGCTCGACGTGCCTGGCTTTTTTCAGATAAGCTTCAAATGATAGTTTCCGCCCGTTTTCACTTTTTACGTCTAAGCGCCCTTTTTCAATAAGATAGAGCGCTTCTAACAACGATAATTCTACTTTTCCACTGGCATCTAAAGCGCCGAATCTTGATTGATTGTAGAATTCTCTGGCATCATCAGAAGATTCAGTAATCACTCTCGTGTCAGCCATCAGGCCGTTAACTACAGCCTTCTTGACGTTCTTGTCCGCTTCTTCAACTGGTTCAGGCTCTGCATCTTTAAGAAGAGTCTTCTGAATGGTTTTCTTTGCCATAAACCTGTCTTACGAAGAAGGTTTTTAAAGGTTTGTGTTAAAAAAAATTTGTCCTAGATGAGATTGGTATGCATCCTCAAGGACTATTTCCCCCATAAGAACAAGTGAAGCAAATTCCAAGGGGGATTATAAACAAAAAAGTTTAAATATAAACACATTTTAATAATTTTAAGAAGATTTATTTTTCCATTTTTAGTGTTTAGGAATCAGTTTTGTCAAAATAGGCAGGACCATTAGTCAGAGACCGGTGGAATTTCATGGTTTAAAAAGAGGTGAGGTATACAATATGGTTCATCAGTGGGAAAAAGGGATTTATGAAGTAGTAGCAGGAACAGCAGGCGTAGCCATCAATAATGTTCCTGTCGTAGATTCACGAGGGATAGATCCTTTTGCCGTCTTCGCCTACTTAGAAGTTATGCGAGAAGCCTTAGCTATCACTTCAAGAAGAATTATAGAAAAAACAACAAGATATCTAGGACCAGGGTATCGGCCGATTGCAGCATTGACACAGGATCTTTATTCCTTAGGATTTTATAAAAATCTCCTATCTAGAGGGATCAGAGTGATGGAAGACATAGGAGAAGGTCTGGAGAATAAAGTAATGAAGCTTTCCACAAAAGTATCACCTTTATCAAAAGAGTGAGTGCCTATCAACATCCTATTCATCCCTGCAGGATCTTCCGCAATTCCTTTATCGACTTTCGAGGATGATCACTCTTCGTAACATAGCTTCCCGAGACAAAATAATCTGCTCCGGCTCTTTTTGCCAGGGTAATTGTCTCAGGATTGATACCACCATCAACGATGACAAGAACATCGGGCTTGAGCTTCTTGATCTCTCTCACTTTCTGCAGCTCGCTCTTCAGGAAGGGGGCTCCGTAATAGCCAGGATGTACGGTAAGAACAAGGATATAATCTATTTCGGAGAGGTATTTCGCAACAGAAGAAACTGGAGTTTCTGGTTTTATGGCAAACGCTACTTTATCTCCTCTCTTCTTTAGCCAGGCGATGAATTTTTTTGGATGAGGGATAGTTTCCCATTGAGATATGCAGAGAGATACTTTTTTGCCATGCTTTGTAATCCATCGTTGAGGATTGTTGATCATCAAATGAGCAGTATAATGAAATGTGGGATCGAGCCGGACATTAAAATGATTATAAACTGTTGGAACAAATTTCCCATCGGAAACATCGAGATGCAATGTTGTTGATGTGCCTTTCAGCTTCCGGAGTAAAGCGTCCAGCTCTTTTTGGTCTGAAGCCATAACTGAAGGCCATATTTTGGATTGTATTTTGTTGCTTATGATGGTTTTTCGGGTAGTATTTATTTTACTGTTTATTGCGGTGTTCATCGATGTTCTCATCGTTCCAGCTTCCTAACCTTTGCTAATCTTCTCTGATGTCTCTTTGCTCCAGAGAAAGGAGTTTTCAAAAATAGTATAACGATCTCTTTCACTTCTTTCTCTGACAAGTAGCTAGCCGGTAGGCATACTACATTAGCATGATCATCCGCTCTTGTCGAAGCAACCATTTCCTTGGAGAAGCCAGTTACTCCTCGTATCCCCTTCACCTTATTCACGGCAATACAGACGCCTTGGCCATTTTTGCATAAGACTATTCCCAGACTTTTGGCATCACGAGCAACGCTCTTTGCTAAAGGGATAACGTAGTCCGGATAATCATCGTCGGGATCATAAGAGAATGGGCCAAGGTCCTGAAGATGATACTTATCATGCTTGTTATCTTTCTTATCCTTCCTCTCCTTTTTCAAAAAAGAAATGATCTTCTTCTTTAATTCAAACCCACCATGATCAGACGCAAGATAAACTCTCAACATTGCGCTTCTCTGTTTCTTTACTTTTGTTAGCATTTTCCATCACTTCCTAACATCTTTATCCTCCGCTCAACTACTGATTGAATCAAGGTTCTGGCAGGAGCAAGGATATGTCTCGGATCAAAATCCTGAGGAGCTTCTTGCAGCGCTTTCCTTACACCTGCATCAAAAGCCAGCCGTAGATCCGTATCAGTATTCACTTTATTGATCCCTGCCAAAACCGCTTTTCTGATCTGAGAATCTGGAACACCTTCTACCCCGGGAAGATTGGCGCCATAACGCTCGGCCATGGCTACAACATCCTTTGGCACGCCAGAAGCGCCATGCAAGACGAGAGGGATCTTTGTTTTTTCCTTGATCTTACGAAGAGCATGGAGATGAAGCTGGACTTTCCCTTTGAATTTATATGCCCCATGCGACGTGCCTAGGGCAACGGCAAGAAAATCACAGTCAGTCGTATCGACAAATTCTTTTGCTTGATCAGGATCAGTGTAGAGGATCTTTCTGGAAGAGATGGTATCTTCCACTCCTCCGATGGTGCCTAATTCTGCTTCGACAGGAATTCCCTTTCGGTGAGCTAACGCCACTATACTCTTTGTCAGACGGACATTTTGGGCAAAAGGAAGATGAGACCCATCGACCATGACGGAAGAATAGCCTTTCCTTATCGCTTTCTTGATCAGATCAACATTTCTCCCATGATCGAGATGTAAGGCTATAGGAATATTTACCAGAGATGAAGCAGTTACTGCCAGATCATATAAGAAATTCATGCCAGCATATTCTACAGCGCCCTCAGAGGTTGCCAGGATCAATGGCGCTTTTAATTTCACTCCTGCCTGAACGACACCTTGGACGATTTCCATATTATTGATATTGAAATGACCTATGGCATAATGTCCTTTGTTCGCTTTGTTGAGCAAGATCTTCGTGTCAGCGAGCATTTATCTCACGCTCCTTGATCTTTTAGATTTCATAGCTTTCATCGCCTGCGCTTCTGTCAATAGACCGTTCTTTGTTCCCACATACTTGATGACGCTGGCAGCGTTGATATAGCCCAGATGTAGCGCATCAGCAAAAGAATATCCTTTACTGATACCAGCAAGAAGGCTTGATGAGAAAGCATCTCCCGCTCCCGTCGTCTGGACAACTTTTGTTTTCTTTGGCAGTAAGGTATGCATCTTTCCTTCATGCCAGGCATAAACTTTTTTTTCGCCATCAGTAATCACCACTGTTTTTGGGCCAAGATGATGGAGTTCTTTGAGCAGCTGTTGTTGAGAGACAGATCTATTCAGCAATGTTTGCGCTTCTTTCTTATTCAAGATCAATATATCAGTGACGGAAAGCAGAGGTTGGAGAAATGCTTTTCCCCGTTGGGCAAGATATAAGGAAGGGTTGAAGAGGAGCTTGATCTTCTTTCGCTTCGCTTGAAGAACAAAATGCTGCACAGCTTGGAATGATTTTCCCACCAAGCTGGCCAGATAGATCCATTCCACATCGAAGCCAGCTTTTTTGCAAGAGCATAAGCCCACTTTTCGTGAAGCATCCTTATAGTTATAGATGATGCGATCTTTTCCTTGGAGAGAGGAGATGATTGCCGACACGTCCGTCTTACCTTTTGCCAGGCAATGGCAGATAGCAGTTACATGATTTCTCTTTAATTCATCGAAAATAAATCCTGCTTCATGGTCATTTCCCAACTTTGTCAGAACTTTAACCTTTAAGCCAAGTTTAGCCAGAGCGACGGCAGAATTGGTGGCACCACCGCCGGTGTAAATCTCTAAAGATTTCGCAAGAATCTTGTCACCTATCTCTACCGACTGGAGAGGTTGAGTAATCGTAAAGAACCGGTCTACCGTAGCTGAGCCTATGCATAGGACATCATATCGAGCATTGTTCGCCATAATACCTCTTTTCTGGGAAGAATATTTTTAGCTTTAAAATGGTTGCGGTGGGTCTGGGTGAAAGAAAGGTAGAATGAACAATCCTCAACCTTCAACTGGTAAAATTTGCTGGTACTTTACCTGTATCGTCTGGCGACCAGGCAGCAACAACAGAGTTTACGGCAGAATCAATGGTGTTAAATTCAGTTTCCTCTCGCGGTGGAGCCTTTTCATCAAATATCCCCGTAGCTTGCCCTGTCAAGCCGCCATAACTCAAGTAAATAAAAGAAGCAAGAAACAAGCCTACAACAACTATCCCCTTCAGAGCAATCTCCAGATGAAACTGTTGCTTTTTGCGCATAAAGGAAGAAAGGGATGACGTTATTTAAATCTTTTGTGAGATCGTCAGCTTTTGAAGAGAAAGAAGGAAGAAAGAAAGAGAAAGAAAGAATGACAAAAGATTATCTGGATCTTACTTTCTTGACCACAAACCATACTACCACGGCTACTACTGCCCACGGCAGGATCAGGAAAAGCAAGCTTACTAAAGCATTAAAGCTTTCTACAATAGTTCTTGTCAACTGTGACAGTTTTACCACCACAACATCGGCATAGTCAGACTGCTTTTCTTGGATGGTAAGAGATACCGTGGAATAATCTACCCTATTGTCGGCAGCCTTCAATGATTCTTCATAATACGAAATGGTCCTTTCAATGTCAAAAATCCTATCTGCAAGCTGGATCTGCTTTATCCAGCATCTCCTTAAATCTCAGCAATCTGGATCGTTCCGCCTCTAAATCTGTGTTGAGATCTTTATAATATCCAGTGATATCTTGAGTATTTTCGTTAAATGACTGTACTTTACCCAGGCTTTTCAGCTGGAGAATGACGGCATCATATTTTTTTGAATCTACCTTTATCTCATAATACCCTACCATATAGGTATCATCCACGCCATAAGAATTGACGTTCTCGTTCAAGATGAATGATCCTGTGGAACTGACGATCCCTTTTAATTTCTCATCAGCTTCTGGGAAGCTTCCGCGCTTGACTTCTGTTGATAATGAAGATGTCTTTGTCAGTTTCCTGTCCGTCACTTCAGGGGCAAAACCTTGATCACCATAGATAGGCATTCCATACGAAAGGGAGTCAGCAGCCATAATTTCATTAGCATAGCCGCCGTAACTTTTTGCGTAAGCTCCTGAATCACCAGAATAGCTTGAGCCAAACATTCCGCTCAACAGATTTCCCGCGGATAAGAATAGTACCACTACCAGAAATAAAAGAAGGAACAGCCAATTCTCTTTCAGTCTCTTCAGTTGGTCGTTAAAAGTCATGGTAAGTATAATAAGGAATAAGAAAGTATATAAATGTTGCTTGGGTGAAAATACGAATGTTATTTCTAAAGATATTTCCAGTCTAAGGATACCCTAAAAATCTATTCTAAATCGTGCTCTTCTTTAGCCAGATAAGAAATAAGTTTAGCCAGCTGTTCTTCTACCTGATGCATCTGCTGTTCTGCTTCCCGTAAACTGCCTAATGCCGAATCGATCCTGATATTTCCTGTTTCTTTTTCTGTCCTCATCAATTCCCTTGTTGCTGAATTCAGAAGAAGGAATAAGCTATGTACATCAGCAATAACTTTCGCCAGAAGATTCTCACTGGCTGAATTTAAAGATTCTTCATTCTCCACTAAAGCAGAAAAACGTGATATTTTTGTGATGATAGTTTGAATAGCCGCTGCCCGCTCTAATCCTTTTTTCCCCTTGATGGATTCTACTTCTTGCCGGATGGCAGCAAGGTGAGAAGGCTTCTTTACGGTTAACATATTGTTAGAAAGAGAAAAGAGATTAAAAACATTTCTGAAGAGGAGGAGATAGATGATTGTTGAAAACAAGATATATACCCACTAGAACGTCTTATCCTTATCATACAGCCCAAATCTTGCCTCACGGAGCTGTTTCACCACATTCTTTGGTGAAGTAACCCAGCCATGCATTGACACAAATGCTCCCGTCGGCAAACTATCGATTCTTCCTAAAGCATATCCTACATTAAACCAGCCATCGTTCAGATGAACGTCATCAGGTAACATAGCACCAACAAAAATATATTTAGAGGCAGGAAGATCCCCTGACTGAATCATATGCTCAAAACGGCCAGCCTCATCCGGCAAGGCATACGTGCCAATGGTGACGATCTGCTGCTTATGCTCATTCCTTCGCGCTTCATCTAAGAGAGTTCTGATATCTTCCTCCCCTAATTGCCGGCTGTCTTTCATACAAATTTCTCGAAACACAAAATCCGGCTCAGCTAGTTCTACTCCAACCACCTCACGAAGATACACTGGCACTTTAGAATGTTCATAAGGAGTAGCGGTATCAGCTTTATCATTATATCCCGAATCTATAGTACCTCCAGTGAGATGAACAACAGTTCTGGATAAGATATCTTTAACGGCATGAGCATTGCTGGAAGGATGAAAGGAATGGACTCCAGAACCAGCAGTATGTATTTTTCCAACTGCATAGCCTAAATGGAACCCTGCATCCGATTGATATTCGGTGAAAGGCATATGTGATCCCACTAAACCAATTGTTCTGCCGCCAAGATCATGGGAACGAAGGAACTCTGCAGCCTCGCCCATTTTTACGAGCCCATACGTTACCAAAACAGTTTGGTAGGGGCTTGCTTGAATTTCCTGAGCGAGAGCTTCTAAGTCCTGTTCCGTCATATCACGGCTGTCTTTGATAGCCACTCGAGAGAAATTTAACCTATCGCCAGGCATCTTCACCCGTTGTCTTAAGAAATGAGGGATGATAGAATGTTCTCTAGGGATAGCTGCATCTACCTTTTCTGTTGACCTCTCATACGCTGGATTAAACATGAAGTCGATGCTTCCTCCGGCGATGATGACGTGAAGTCCTGGGCGTTTTGGTTGATCTTTCATGCTACACCCCGTTTTGTCAATCCTTCCCGTAATGCTTCCAAGTCGCTTTTGTAAGTTAATCCTTGGGCTTTCATGGTCCTGCCGGAGATGACGTCACAAGCGACTGGCGTATCTTCAATGGGCGATGGGATAAACGTGTCGACAACCGCTAAACCTCTGCAACGTTGTTGGAGGTTGTAGATGATTTCTGAACAATAGGGTTTTATCACTAACGTAGTGTTATCATCCATTTGTACAAACAACCTTGATGGCCAAGGGTTTAGGCCATCGTTTCCATTGTAATATGATACTTTGCAATGGCGTATCACGTGACCTTGTTGAACGAGCTCGTCAGGGTGATCTTGATGGTACTGTTCTATACGCTGCCGTATATCCTGCCATAGCCGATCATCGTGTAACCGTTCATCTGTTTTATCATCATCTACTTCGTAAAAAAATGCAGCATAGGGTAAAGATGTTTGAAACAACCGTTCCTCTGCTCGTCTTCCCAGAAACAGGTCTCGCTGGTTTTGAGTAATTTTTGTATCTGCTTTTTTTCTGCGGAACCAGCCTTGCCGTTTGGGAATGGGAGGCGCTGTGGTTTGGTAATCTTTGTCACAGAGCAGTTCTACATGCTTAAACGTAGAGCGTTCGGGATGCGGGTTGAACAGGGCATAAACCATTTCCGTATCATATACCCTGGACGGAATGAAATCAATTCCTTTTCCTTCCAGCGGCAAAAAAGAAGAAACTCTTGCGCTGGTAAAACTTACCCCCTCGGTAAATAAAGGAATCCTTAACGTAGGGATAGGATGATCTAGTGTTTCCAGAGCTGCTACGTTTGCCGATACTAGGCGTACAGGAAAACCATTTCGCCGAAGTGCGAAGTTAGCATATTGGGAGAGGGTCGTTTGCGAAACAGCAGCTCGTACTTCTTCAAGAGACGGGCGAGAATGGTTCTGTACTAGTTCATGTAACGCATGGAACGGATACCCCTTCCCTAATGTACTTTCTTTCGCATACCTCTCTCCAATGTTCTCTGCTTCACTGATTACTTTATCATAGGTATCGAGATCATCAATTTCTTTCCCATACATATCTCTACACCCCTTAAGCTCGCGCGGTGGAGAAAAAAATGATCCATTCCAAAACCAAGGGATTCCTGGGTCATAGCCATAATGAGCCCTCTCGGAAATCGACCGAAGAAGGTGGCTTTCCTGGAGCCCTAACGCCAAATCCAGATGATTCACGCCACTATCTCCGTGAATTCTGGCAAATGCTGTCTTGACTATGTCTCCAGAGATCAGCAATGGTCCGGCAGACAAGGCATTACAAATATCTCCTAATGTTAATAGTTCTTCCGTATTTCCTGTTGTCATGTGAATCTCCTCACATCCTGCTCTCCATAACTGCTATTTCACGAGCATAATCCCTTCGGATGATCCTGTCGACATAGCCTAAAACATCCTGTCCGGCAACGTGATCAGCTCTAGCTCTTCCTAAGGCAAACATCAATTTCTGGGTGATTGCTTCTGCGGTCATATCACCCGCTGGTTTTGCTCCTGCTTTCAACGGTTCAGAGCTTACGGCATAGACACCCATGTCCGCTGCTCCTTCCAAGCAATTTGTCGTCACTAAAACTGGTTTGCCTTGGCGTAACGCTCGTTCTATTGCCGTATAAAATTTGGGATGAATATTCCCAGCACCAAAACCACCAAAGACAATTCCCTTAACGCTAGGATTATCCACATAGCCTCGCTCAAAAGCAGTAGTGTCCGTTCCAGAGCGAGGAGAATAAAAATCAACTCCCGTTTCAAATTCAGTAAATACAATCGGGTCACCATTGCCTCGCCCGATGCGATGGTCATAAAGAATGGTATCAATCCCATATTCCCCTAAGGGAGTAATACGCGGCGAATTGAAAGCATTCACACCTTGCTCATTTACCTTTAATGCCCGGTTTGCCCGCACAATCTTGTCACCAAAAGAAATGACTACTTCTCCCAGATCTCTCGTGGCTGTCTCCACAGCATGCATAAAATTAACGTCTCCGTCGGAAGCACGCTCATACATGGATTTTTGCGCTCCGGTAAGCACAATGGGCTTGTCTAAATTCCTGATCATCAGCGACAAAGCGGTTCCCGTATCCACCATCGTGTCTGTTCCATGGACAACGACAAATCCATCGTAGTCCTGCGCATGTTCTGCAATAATATGGGCCAAATCCGCTCGATCAGCGTGAACCATAGCCGTGCTGTCAATATTTCTTGTTTGAATTGCATCAATTTCTATTGCTGGTTCTTTGAACGTTGCGGCAACACGGTACCTTCTTAATTCTCCTACCACTACTTGTTCTGGAGTTGACTGCAAAGATTGCCCAGGAACTAAAGAAATTCCTCGAATTAAAGGGATATAGTCTCTTGGTGAAGGATTAAATTCCCCTTTAGCGTCACGTTCCTGTCCGATTGTTCCGCCGGTCTGTAAGACTAAAATTTGTTGATTTTCGGTCATTTTCTATCCCCCTAAACCCCTCTTATTAGATAACTACTTCAAAGTAATCAACAGCAAAATGCTTAAAAATATTATTCGTAGCCTTTACCACGAAACTTTTAAAAAGAAAGACATCACGGAAGACGGAATGTACGAAGAGACGTTCAAGAATTTGGGCATGAGTCCAAATGAAGCCAAGATCTACGAAGAACTTATTCATCTGGGAGAATCGTCCATCAACACTATCTCGGTAAAAACAAACGTCAACCGCAGCAATGTCTATGATGCGATGGAACGATTAGTGGAAAAGGGATTAGCTGCGGGAGTCATGATCAAAGGCCAGAAGCATTTCCGGGCGGCCCATCCACGGCGTTTATTGGAGTTGCTGAAAGAAAAACAAGAAGAGATTGAGCATATCCTTCCAGATTTAACGAAGAAATTTGAATTCCATCATCAGGAGGAAGAGGTTCATTTCTATCGTGGGATTGAAGGTTACAAGAATTACATGTTTGACATTTTAAAAGAAGGAAAAACGTATTATTGCATCGGAGCTAAGGGGATGTGGTTTGATCCGAGATTGAAATTCTTTAGGATGAAATTTGACCGGGAGAGGAAAAAATCAAACATCCAATTCAAGCATATCTTTGATGAGGAAGTAAAGACAAAATCTCCGGAACCATTACAATTCGAGAAAAACAGATATAAATTCCTTCCAAAAAAATATTGCAGCAATCTTACCATAGAATTCTTTGGAGATTACACTGTTATTTATACTGGTGAAGATTACGGAAAACTAAAAGAAAAACCCACACTCTTCGTCTTAAAGAGCAAAGAGATTGCTGATGGATTCAAAAAATTGTTTCAGTTCATGTGGGATAAGTCAAGTTGAAATGCAGGACAGAGACTAGGGGATCATTTTCTTGACGTCAGGAAAACGATAGCTATACTCAATGGTGCTTCTACAAAGATAGCTGACTCCTCAAAACATCATAAAAAAGCGTGAAACTATCCCCCTGAACAGGAAGCGCTTGACGTTACACCAACTTCCTGAGCTCGTAACGTCGCAACCCTTTCTTGCGCTTCAAGATATCCAATAAAATCAATGGGAATTTTTACGCCATACAATTCTCTTGCAGTTGCAGCACCATTTCGAATGGCACAGCCCCATGCCATCTCATCCCGAAGATAAAGGACTCTGCCTACTCCCTTACGTTCATAAACTTGGTTGAGTTTCGCAGAGAGCATAGCACAATTTGGCGCCCCACTAGGTGTCGTTAGTTCTCGCCGTAATCCTTCATCAAGACCATAAGAAAATACTTCGCCTTCGCGGTCCAACTTCCTCACAAAGCTACTTGTATCCCCTTCTTTGTATGCTTCTATATCTTGCCGGCATTGCAAAGCAAGTTTTCCCTCAAAGGGAGACATCATTCGTTCTTTGTGCCTTGCCGGAGTTATGCCATGTCCTGCTAAAAGATAATAATATTGCCGTAACACACCCATATGAGTTCCTTCTCTCTTGCCTTGGTCGTATAGTTTTTGGCTGACCTTTCGTGCATGCTGTTTTTCAAACCAGTGAAACATTCGCATCTCATTATACAAGACGCTGAGCTTAGCATCAAATCCTTTTGAATGCAGATACTGCACCAGAACAGCCCCTTCTTCCAGGCTCATCTCATCAGCATTGCCCGACATCATCCTTTCAGAATCGATATGACCACAATCAACGACTATGGGCTTATCCGTTTTCTCTAATCCATCAGCCCAAGCTTTTAAGTCAGGATTGAGTAAGAGATCAATAAATGGTTCTCGGTCGTAAAAATCCGGTCTGGCAAAAATACGTTGAGCTTCAGCTACTATTTGATCATGCCGTTCTCGTCGATCATCAGTTTCCCTCATGGCCTGATCAACAATTCTATGTAATCCTCGACAAATCCCCCAGTATTGTTCAGAGGATACCCGCAAGCCGATCACTGCGCTATCACTAAAGTCCATACCATCAGCCATAACGAACAGAGGAACATTTCTTTCTCGCGCTCGTTGAGCATATGGCTCAAGATAGTGAGGATTAACACCTTCTCTATCGACAAGAATAGCATCAACACCGAGATCAAGATAGGTGTCAATAGTCTTTCTATTCCATTCACCAAGGGCTAGAACGACAGGAACATTTACCTTATTCTTGATACTGCTAGCTGTAGAGGTCATCGTGCCAAGTAGACTTTGCCGCCGGTTTCCTGAGCCATGGTTGTTAAAACTTGTCGAGTTGTTGGATTAAAAATTGTAGGGCAATAATTATCCGTCTGTAAACGCCTTTCCTGGCTGCCGTTGTTCCTCTCCTCCATCCGTCTTGGCCTTAGATTTCCCCTGGATAGATATTCAAATGTTGGATTGATCTGTTTTCCTTCGTCGTACAGCCTTTCTCGCAATGCAGCAATCCTACCCACGGCGGTATTGATTAATTGCCTGCAAGCATTTCTTTTCTCCTCTAATTGCTTATTGCTATAAGATAGATTATTAAAGAAATGCCCTCCATATCTTAGGCCATCTTCAATCAAATCTAGGTGACGCAATCCTAACTCCACTTTTTCAAGAGGCGTTACCTTGCTTTGCCCGATAAAAAACCTCCCAATAGATTTTCCTATCCCCTTCTGATTATCTGCCTGTTGCGGCCCGAATAATAATTCGTAGTCTCCTAAAATATCTGTTATATCGTGAAGGGATAATTCCTGCATGTCGAGATAGTGGCCGATCAGCATCTCTTTATGGTCCTGAAACATGTTACCTATATCCTTGGTGTCTTTACCAATATCTTTGGAGTCTTGTATTCCCTCTTTACTATTAAGAGAATCCACCGCACCTACATATTTCTCTAATGCCTGAAGAAATCCTTCTACTTGCTTCTCTACTGTGCTTAATTCGCTCTGGCTTCTGGCTTCATTGAGATCATATTCCAGCGACCGGCCAAATATGGAAACAACTATCCTTGTCGTGTCTTCTTCTTTAATTGTATTGTACCGCAAGGCGCCGACGTAGTTTCTGTCCCGGACATTGAGCCAATTGAAAAAATTGCCGCCTAAGCTGGCTGCTGCAGGAAGCATTCCCAAGAGCAGAGCCGGCTGGCCTGATGCCGCAGCTCCAAAGAAAGAAGCTCCAAATAAGGCAAATGCAGCCTGCATTCTGTTCATGCTCTGCTGTGCCATAGTTCCATACACTTCCCGGACTCGAGTATCTAAGTCTTGCTGTTTTTCTTGGAGCATGGATGCCAAGGTGAAGTGGAACTTTATAAATGTTTCTAATTTTAACTACTAAATAGTAGATAACTAAACGTGTGACTACAAATATTATAAAAACCAAATGATCCTAAAAATGTAGCCACATACTTTAAGGCAGCCTTATTTTCCCCCCCTTCTCTACAACTAGCTTATCCTTCACCAACTGGGAAACAAGTACAGGAGCATCTTTCCCTTTCGGCAATAGTTTTCCTAAATCTCGAACAGAAATCCCCTCCTTCTTTTGCACCGCTTTCAAGACGAGAGAACGATAATACCTATTTGATCCCACAAACTTGCTTTGCGTCGTCTTAAAGATGCGGGAAGCCATCTCTTCCATCTCTGGTTTTGAATATTTTTTGAAGGAAACACATTCTTTCGCAAACACACAGCTTTCGCATTTCGGCACCCTAGCCGTACAGATAGTTGCACCAAAGTCCATCAAAGCATTATGATAATCTCGGCTGTTTTCCAGAGAAACGTGCTTCGCTATCGTCTCTTGAAGCTTCTCTAGTTTTTTTTCTTCTCCCAAAAATATCCTAAAAAAGACTCTTCTGATATTTGTGTCAATAACTACTTCTGGCTTATTGTAGGCAAACGCCATGATAGCGGCAGCAGTATAGGGACCAATACCTGGTAATTCTTGCAACTCTATAATCATTTGAGGAAATTTTCCTTGGTGCTGATGCACAACAGTCTTTGCGCATTCCTGCAGCTTAATTGCTCTTCTATTATAACCTAACCCACTCCATAACTTGATAACTTCTCCAGGAGAAGCGTGGGCTAAATCCTGAACCGTAGGAAAACGATGCAAGAATGCTTCATATTTAGGGATAACTCTATCTACTTGTGTCTGCTGCAGCATCATTTCTGAAACAAGGATCTGATAGGGATCAGTTGTTTTTCTCCAGGGAAGGTCACGTTTTGCGGTGGAGTACCAGGATAATAATTTCTTTTCAAATTTCATAATAGTTTCTTCATCTCGAAAGCAAATACTTTTTCCGCTTCTTTGATTCTTGTTTCGTCAAGCATGATGTACCAACCTGTAATAATCTTCTATCCCAAAAAGGATGATGTTATTATAAAAAGCTTCTTTCCCTACGTTAAATTCTGTCGTCTTCAGCATGGAAAGGAATTCTTCTGACGTAAATTCCACGAGATGGAGAGGCAGGGGAAGAAGAGATAATCTTTCTCGGATTGCTTTTTGGGTGCGGTCATTATCAACGATAAGCAGAAGATCAATATCTGATGCTTTGTGGGCTTTGCCAGCTGCCTGCGAGCCAAAAAGGAGAAGAATGAAGAACTGATCCTTTATTTGTTGGATGTCCTTAGAGATTACATCAAATGTCTTTTTCTCTAAGAGCTTTGCTCTGCGATACGCTTCTGCGACAAAGATATCAGCACTAAAAGTTTTCTGGTTGAGTGAGCAAAGGTGGCTCTGCCCTACTCGCTCTGCCGACACGACTCCCTTTGCCGTAAGATCTTTTATAGTATAATATACTGTTTTATAATCGATAGATGTTCCTTTGGCTATCTCTCGAATAGTATATTTCTCTTTTTTGTGGTTCAAAAGGAACACGATTATCTGAATTTCAGTATTATGTGTTTTTACCATAATATTATGGAAAAATAGAATAATATAAAAAACTTTCCCATCCAAAACCTTATTAAATCACTCTTTCTTCA
>Ga0209542_10009473_pt1 | contig 17850 bp, 20 predicted proteins | sample RifCSPhighO2_01_FD_184028 | JGI IMG/M metagenome (GOLD analysis project Ga0209542, IMG submission 184028) | Soil microbial communities from Rifle, Colorado - Rifle CSP2_plank highO2_0.1 (SPAdes) (version 2) | ecosystem: Environmental > Terrestrial > Deep subsurface > Rock core/Sediment ...
GAGAGAGAAATTATGGCGCGGTTTGACGCGACGCAGTAATAATATTAGAAAGATTGACTATATTTTAGCTATAGCAAAAAAATAGGCAATTAAATTTATGGAAGAATTTGAGATAAAATTTTTGGAAAAGTAATATAATGTTAGTATGACGCTCTCGATTATCTTCTTTCTTTTATACATAGCAGTTGTTGTGATTATCGGTATTATTTCCTCTAGAAAAGAAACTGAGGACGGTTTTATGATTGCAGAAAGAAATGTGGGAGGCCTTCAGCTTGCTGCATCTATGAGTGCTGGGTTTTTTGATGGAGCAATTCTATCTGTTTATATTGGGTATGTTTACCAATATGGACTTTCCGCTTCCTGGATATTCGTCGGAATTGCGCTTGGTTTTCTGCTAATACGAAAGTATTCGACCCGTATTAAGCAGAAAGCTGACGAACTTAAAGTTTATTCAATGCCCGAATATTTTTATCGTCTCCTCGGTAAGCGTAATGGATTAATGTTTTCTTTATTTCTCGTTACACAATTTTTCTTTTTTCTCATTATCGGTCTTATCGCGAGCGGAAAAATACTATCAGGTATTTTTCCAATTCAATATGCATTAGCTGTTTTAATTGGAGGCGGGATTATCCTCACTTACCTCCTTCTTGCTGGATTTAAAGCAGTGGTTAAAACTGATTTTTTTCAATTCCTTGTGATGATCTTGATGACCCTTATTGTTGGTATTTTTCTTTTTGGAAAAACTCATTTTGATAGTTCAAATTTAAACCTTTCCGCTATTGGTTTTGGAAATATCATTGGTTTTCTTATTCTTGGAGGCCTTGGCATTATGGTAGCTCCGGATATTTGGCAAAGAATGTTTGCAGCCAGAGATGTTAAAACACTTAAGCGCGGTCTTTGGTATTCCGGTTTGGCATTAGTTTTGCTCGGGTTAGTTATTAGTGTGTTAGGACTTGCAACAAAACAGTTCTTTCCAGATATCTTGCCGGAAGATGCACTTGTTACTGGATTCAAAAATCTTTTACCCTCTGCGCTTGAAGCATTTGGCATGGTTCTGTTGTATGCAGTAGCACTTTCTTCTTCTGACACCGTTACATTTGTTATTTCCTCAATATTTACTCGTGATCTGCAAAATTATTCTACTAGTTATAACCAAAAATCAATGAGGAAGCTCACTAGATTTTTTATGGTTACACTTGTTTTTGTTGCGATGTTAATTGCTATCTTTTATCAAAACATATTGCACTTGGGTCTTGCTTTAGCAAGTCTTAACCTCGCTCTTTTTCCGGTTGTCTTCGGAACACTCTACTGGACGTTCAAGAAACCGGCTGTATTTTGGAGCTTAATCTGTGCCTATATTAGCGTGGTAATATTATTTTTTTTGGGAAGTCTTACTCCTGAAACAGCGATTATTTCTCTGCCTGTGGCCTTATTCTCTTTGTTAATTTTTCAGAAAATATTTAAATCCGAACCTGTTTTGTCTACTTAATCCATGGAAGAATTTGAGATAAAATTTTTGGAAGTGAATGTGCCGGAGTTGGAGAAGAAATTGATCGCGATTGGGGCGAAGAAAGTGGGGGAATACGATCAGCACATGTTTCTTTTTGATTATCCAGATTTTCGATTGGACAAGAATCATTCCTGGATAAAACTTCGAACTAATGGCGAGGAGACAACTCTGTCCTATAAACAAAGAATAGGGGTGAAATCGATGGACGGAAGTATGCCAGATGAAGGTATGAAAGAAATTGAAGTCGCCGTAGATAATTTTGAGAGGATGCATGACATATTTCTATCCATGGGTTTTATAATAAAGAGGGAAGTCAGAAACAGGAGACTTCGCTACAGAAAAGAGAGTTCTGTATTCGATATAGATTTTTGGCCCGAGATTCCGCCGTATGTAGAAGTCGAAGCAGATTCGCTTGAAAATGTGAAAAAGGCAGCAAGAGAACTTGGGTTTGATCCAGACAAGGGCCTCGTGTGTTCTCCCCTCCAAGTTTACGCCCATTACGGATACGATATGGAAAAATATAATTCAGTGACATTCGAAGGCTTGAAGAAAGTGAGTTTTGCAAATTAAATTTTTTCTGTTAATATAACAGGCAATATGAAACATCCGAAAGAGGAACAGACGTTTGTGCTGGTGAAGCCCGATGGGGTGAGGAAGGGCTTGATCGGGGAGGTTATTAAGCGTTTCGAGCAGCGCGATTTGAAAATTGTTGCACTTCAAATGTTTACTCCTACCCATGAGATGCTCGACACGCATTATCCCAAAGATGAAGCCTGGATTACCCGTCTTGGAGAGAAAACAAAAGCTACTTATGAAAAGTATGGTTACGACATGATGGCTGATTTTGGTACTACCGAGACAAGTAAGATTGGCCCGGAAATTCGTAAGTGGCTCGTGGACTACATGAAGTCCGCGCCGCTGGTAAAGATGGTGGTGCAGGGAGTTCATGCTGTCGATGTGGTCAGAAAAATCGCCGGACCAACGCTTCCGTATCTTGCCGAAGTTGGGACTATCCGCGGCGATTTTTCGATCGACTCTCCCGCCTTGGCAAATAAAGAAAAACGTGCCGTAATGAACATTTTGCATTGCTCGGAAACAGCCGAGGAAGCTCTGCACGAAATCAAGCACTGGTTTGGCACTGCAAAAACTCACGATTACAAAAGATTCGGCGTGGACGAATAGTCTCAAAAGTCTCTTTGCCATTCGGAAACATAAAAAATTTCCTGTCTACATTGCGGAAATTTTTTATGGGGGTAGACTCTAGATAGGGTTATTTCGATTATTACCTAGAACATATTTATTCTGGGAATCTCGATCACGCTTGGCCTTGGCCTCGCTTGTCTGATACCCACTTAGCTAGAGCTAGGGTAATAAATTGGGAATAGCCCTAAGAAAAAATCCGCCCACTTTAAATGGGCGGGTTTTTTCTTTCCCATTTGGTTATAATATATCTATGCCTCGAAAGAAACTGTCGATTACCGTTCTTGCGCTTGTATTTTTCATTCTGATATTAAATTACGCAGCGATGAAATTCCACTGGTATTACTCCCTACTCTGGTTTGATATGCTGATGCATTTCTTGGGCGGGCTCTGGCTCGGCCTTGCCTTCGTCTGGCTTTATCCGGCCGGAACTTCGTATTTGAAAATTATTGCCGGGGTGCTTTTGGTCGGGATTTTTTGGGAGATTTTTGAGTTAGTTGTTCATAACTATTTTCCGGACGAAGCTTTGGACTGGGGCGACACCTTGTTGGATCTTTTCTTTGATATGCTTGGAGGAGGTGTGGCAGTTTTTTATTTAATTAACCAAAAACGGGATGAAAGGAATCGCTAGAATAACTTTTTGCGGTGGGGCAGGGTCGGTCACCGGCTCGAATTTCCTGCTGGAGGCCGACGACAAAAAAATTCTCGTTGATTGCGGGCTGGTGCAGGGGATAAAGCTCGCCGACGACATCAATTGGGAGCCCTTTCCTTATGACGCAAAAGAAATTGATATTCTTTTTGTCAGCCACGCCCACATCGATCACCTGGGAAGGATTCCGAAGCTTCTCTCCGAAGGGTTCCAGGGGAAAATTTATTCGACCGTGCCGACCAAGGCGCTGGCCGGCCCGATGCTTTCGGATGCGGCCTCTATCTTAAGAGAGAACCCGCGCTTTGCCCTGGAGAAGATCTACACCGAGGAGAGCATTCGAGAAGCACTTTCACTCTGGCTTTCATTTGATTATCGGCAAGAGATAAAAATCACCGAAAATTTATCCGCGGTCCTGCTCAATTCCGGCCACATCTTGGGTTCGGCGATGATTGAGTTCATTTTTCACGGTAAAAAAATCCTTTTCACCAGCGACCTAGGCAACAGTCCCTCCTTGCTTCTGCCGGACGCGGAGAAGGTTACCGATGCGGACTATTTGATCATCGAGAGCGTCTATGGAGACAGGAATCATGAATCAAAAGAAATCCGGCGGGCAGAATTGGAGAAAGTGATCAGGGAGAATTACCAGCGGAAGGGGACTCTTTTGATACCGACCTTTTCGCTAGAGCGATCCCAGGAACTCCTCTTTGAGCTCAATTCCCTGGTCGAAGAGAAGCGCATCCCTGTCATGCCCATCTTTTTCGACTCGCCGCTCGCGATTCACCTGACTGAAATCTTCAAGCAATTTAAGAATTATTTCAACGAAAGAGCCCAGGCAGCGATGGTCCATGACAAATATTTGTTCGATTTCCCGGGGTTGCATTCAACCTTGAAGTCGAGCGAATCCAGGATGATCAACGTCGTACCCAATCCGAAGATCATCATTGCCGGCTCGGGCATGTCTTCCGGCGGGCGGATCGTCTTCCATGAGAGGCATTTTTTGCCGGATCCGAACAACACGATACTCCTAACCGGCTACCAGTCAGCCGGCACCCCAGGGCGCTTGATCCAAGAAGGGGTGAAAACGGTGCGGATCGGAGGCGAGTACACGGTCGTGCGAGCGCACCTGGTCACCATCTCCGGATATTCCGGGCACAAAGATTCGGATGGTCTCTTGGAGTTCGTGGAAGGGATGCAAAAAAAAGTAAAAAAAGTTTTTGTGGTAATGGGGGAGACAAAATCCGCGATGTTTCTGGTACAGAAGCTGAAAGACAATCTGAAAGTGGAGGCATATGCTCCAGAGAGAGGGGATGTCGCAGAGCTCGCCTGTTAGTTATTTCGCGCTCTTCAATACTTTCTCGAAAGTAGCGGGATGATTTTCCGCGAAATCAGAGAGAATTTTTCGGTCCAGGATTATACTTTTTTTCTTCAAGTTGCCGATAAGTTTCGAATAGGACATGCCGTGCTCGCGGGCGCCCGCGTTTATTTTTATATTCCAGAGTTTTCGATTAAAGGATTTTTTGTCTCGGCGGTGGGCAAAGGCGTATGCGCCGGCGTGGAGAAGCGCCTCATGCGCCTGGCGTTCCTTTTTGCTTCGGCCGTGGCGGAAACCTTTGGCTTGTTTCAAAATGCTCCTTCGGCGCTTCAGCGCGTGCACTCCCTTTTTTACTCGAGTCATGTTACAAGTTGAAAGTTATAAAGTTTGTAAAGTTATAGAGCATTAGGAAAAAGGCAGTAAGTGAGACCTCGGCTTGTTTTTGATTACGAAATTTTGCCCCTTTCGGCCGGAGAGCTGGCTGGTCCGGGATTGCTTGGCGTTAAAGTGATTAAATCCCGCCTTACGGGCGATTATTTTCCCGTTTTTGGTTACCTTTAATCTTTTACTGAATGATTTGTTTGTTTTCATTCCTTTCATGTTTTTTATCTGGCTTTCTCGATTGTCATCGAAAGCCCCCTTGGGCCTCTTTTAGCCGGATCGGAAACCTTATAATCCTCGGTCAGAAGATGCAAGAGCCTGTCCAGGCGGGTCCTTAAAAACTTCTCATCCATGTACTTCGCCCGGCCAGAGAGGTACAGCTCCACTTTGATCCGGTGCCCTTCCTTGAGCCAACGCGAGGCGGTCCCCGCCTTAAGCTCTAAATCATGGTCGCCGGTCCCTATTTTAATTTGAATCGACTTGGTTTCCGTGGGTTTCGCCCCTGCCCTCGCCTTTTTAAGTTTTTTGCTCGCCTCGTACTGATATTTTCCGAAATCCATTATTTTGGCGACCGGAGGGAGAGCATTTGGCGATATTTCGATCAAGTCCAGGCCTTTCGCTTCCGCGAGCTCCAGCGCTTCTTTTATGGAGAGGACGCCCAAGTTCTCATTTTCGCTCCCGATTACCCGAAGCTCCTTCGCCCGTATTTGATTGTTTATTCTTTCACGCAATTGACAACTTTAAGCTCGGCTCAAGAATCATAGCCTATTTTTGATTTGAAGTCAATAAAGACAAAATTTTCCGCATCAGGTTGTCTGCCGGCAGAAATTTTCCTTCGAGCGGAACATAAAATTTTCCCCGGACTCTCGACTTGTCAGCTGAAATCGGAAGGCCGGTCCCCCTTAGGAGTTCGTAGTCGTTGTGATTGTCGCCGATCGCAAGGACATTTCTTTTCTTTAATTTAAAGATTTTCATAACTTTCCTTAAGCCTAAGGCCTTCGTCTGGTCCTTTTTAATTCCAATATCGTAGGCTTCTCCATTCCAGATCGTATAAAGTTTTTTATCTTTTTTAACGATTTTTTCTATCTCTTTTACCGGGCTTTTACAGTGGATGGTTATAATAAGTTCTTTTGGCTCAAATCCTTTGATATTTTTATTCACAACCCGTTTTAACTTCGGAAATATATTTCGCAAATGTTCGAAGCTGTTGATATGCTGGTAAATTTTTCCCCGGTACCAAGTCGCGCTGCCGTTCTCGTAAGTCAGGCTTACAAAAGGTAGAACTTCACGGAACATTTCCTGGAGCATATAAAGCCCTCGGCCGGAGCTGATGTTTATAAGGATTCCCCTTCGGCTCAATTCTCGAATCTGCTCGATTTGCCGCCTGGCGATTATTTTAGTTGTGAAAGTTGTTCGGTTGCCGACCTGTTTTATTTTTGTCCCGCGGGGCACCAGTACCCCATCGACATCAAAGACGATCATCTTGATTGGTTTCAAATCTTCTCGCCTCATTTGATTTAAGGGTTTCATTCTACTATTATACCCAGAACACCATGGTTGCGCCATTTAAATCTAAAGATAAAGTTTTAGTACTTGATTTCGACCACACCCTCTACGACACTGATGCTTTTGTCTGGTTTGAACTGCGACGGCCGATGATCGAGCGATTTAAGTTGTCAGTAGGTATTTGGGAGAAGAGTTACAAAAGGGCATCCGAGATCGGTTACACGCTAGAACAGCAATTTAAAGAATTAACCGATATTTTGGGAGTCCCGCCATGCGAGTTCACAGAGATGGAAGCCCTGGGACAGAAAGTAGACTTTGACCGCTATCTTTTTCCAGATGTAGTTCCTTTTATTAAAGAAGCCCGAGAGAAAAATTATAAAATTATGATTTTATCTTTCGGCGCCGTTTCCTGGCAGAAAACTAAGATTGAAAAGATTGGATTAGCCAGGATGGCGGATAAGATTGAGTACGTAATCCAAAACGAGGCTCAAGAAAAGGCTAGCGCTATCGAGAAATTTGCGGCAGAAAGCGAGAGAGGAATTTTTGTAGACAATAAAGGCAGCAACTTAGATGGAGTTTATAAAGCCCTGCCCGAGGTCGAGACTTATCTTATCAGCCGCGTTCCCAATGATGAAATTTTTAAAGGGAATAACCATAAAGTATATAAAGAATACGTAGAGGCCCGCAGAAAAAAGGAATCCCAAGCGTTGTCCGTCCACCGGCGCTGCCACACTCTGGAAGAAATTATCTTATGACCCCAGAAGAGATTTTAGAAAAATATTTCTCCAAAAGCGCGCGCATTTCGATCGAAGAGTACAAAGAAGGCGCGATCAATTTAACTTACCACGTGACCGTAGAAGAAAGCGGTTCGGAAAGATATTATAAATTACAAAAAATGAATTCCATTTTTGATGTTTCTCTGATGAAAGATATTGATTTTATAACTAAGCGTCTTGCTTCAAAAAAAATTTTGACCCAAGAAGTGGTAAAAACAATCGAAGGGAAAATGTTTGTTAAAGATAGTGCTTCTTGGTGGCGGATGCTCACATATCTGCCAGGAAAAACTTTCGATGCTATGCCCTCGCCCGAACACGCGAGAGAGGCGGGAAGATTAGTAGGAGCATTCCATACTGCCTTGATTGATTGCGATTATCAATTTAAATTTAAACTGCCACATTATCACGATGTGCCCCATGACATGGAAAAACTTCGCGATGCTTTAGCGACCGGTAGCAACACCCCCAAGTACGCCAAATTGAAAGAACTTGCGGAAAGCATCCTTTTCCACTATGAAAAACTTCCCCAAAGTATCGCGTTACCCAAAAGGATAGTTCATGACGATCTAAAAATTACCAACATACTTTTTGCCGATGACGGCAAGGCGGTAGCGTTAGTCGATATCGACACTTTTACTTACGGTGCTCTTGCCGTTGAACTTGGGGATGCTCTGCGCAGCTGGTCTATGCCGGGAGGAGAGGATGGAGAGAATACGCACTTCGATATAAATTTATACAACAAAGCGCTAGAGGGGTATTATTCTGCGGCAAAATTTCTTAGCGAAAAGGAAAAAAATTCTATTCCATACGGGGTCAAACTTATGGCGCTCGATTTGGCTGCGCGTTTCGCAACTGATGCCCTTAATGAGAGTTATTTCAAACTTGATTTTTCTAAGTATAAAAATTTGTTTGAGCAAAACAAAAAAAGAGCAGAAAATCAACTCGCTTTTTTTAAGGAGTTTTCTAAAAGTTTTTAAAAATATTTTCCAACAATTATGCCCAGTATGTTAAGATTGGATTATGGCAAGCTACGCCGAAAATCGAAGAGCGCGATTTGATTATGAAATCCTGGAAAAATACGAAGCGGGTATTGAACTTTTGGGTATGGAAGTAAAATCGGTGCGGAGCGGAAGAATGTTGCTCGAAGGCTCCTTTGTCATAGTTCGCGGCGGCGAAGCGTATTTGATGAACGCGAACATTCCGCCTTATCAGCCGAACAACGCGCCGGAAAATTACGATCCGCTGCGAAACAGGAAATTACTCCTGACAAAAAAAGAAATGGAGGAACTTGCAAAAAGTGAGAAAACAAATTTGACAACCGTACCGCTTAGGCTGTATAATAAGGGAAGAAAAATAAAAATAGAAATTGCGTTAGTTAAAGGAAAGAAAAAACATGACAAACGGGAAAGTATTAAGAAAAGAGAAACCGACAGAGAAATACGCAGGGAATATAAAGAACGTTGACAATTTAAACACGGGGATGCAAGGCATAGACAGTAGGCCATTTGCCCCGATGCATGCCGAGCGTGAGCAGAACCTCGTAAAACTTTTGCTCAAATGTTAATTGCAAAATTGACGAATAAAGCAACAGCGTCGCCTTACAGCTTCGCTCTTGTTCCAGTTTTCGCGTAAGCCAAGACTGGTGTCTCACCCCTTGACTTCCGATAAAAGGATTGAGGCATAACAAAATCGGGATAGTTCCGGCAGAGTCCTGACGCCGGAGCGAAACAAAGGGAATCGATTGAAAAATATTTGGCGCGCTTAAGAATTTTTCGATTTAAAAACAAAAAGCGCGATAAGCATGTAGAAGTCTTGGCAATAACCTCCTGCACGGGGATTCAATTTCCCCCATCTCCACATCGTGAAAAAAATCATAATAATTGGTTGCCCTGGTTCAGGCAAAACAACTCTTGCTAATAAGCTTGGGGATTTTTTGCATATTCCTGTTTATCATCTCGACAAACTTTTCTGGAAAGATAACTGGATACCGTCGCATCAAGTAGATTTTATAAAAGCACAAAATGAAATAATGGAAAAAGACAGGTGGATTGTTGATGGAGGTTTTGTCAAATCAAAATCGTTCGATATTCGGCTCAACAACGCAGACGCAATAGTCTTTTTTGATTTTCCAAAAGTGGTTATTTTTTGGAGAACCATAAAAAGATTTTTTGTAAACTTTAATAAAGTCAGGCCTGATATGGGAGGAAACAATAAGCAAAAAGTTCCACTATCGTGGGGTCAAGTAAAATTTGCAATGAGTTATCCCACTCAAAAAGTTTATGAAAAAGTAATGAGCTTTTCCCAAACAAAAAAAATTGTTATCTTGCGAACAAAGAAGGAGGAAGCTACTTTCTTGAAAAGTTTAATATAATTTAAAACAAATTTTTTTTCGTTCTTTCTCTTGATTTTTTATGTTTTTAATGCTAATTTATATTGATGGATTTTAATTTTCTAAGCCAAAAAGAAGAAAAAGGGCGGCCGCCTCGGGGGAAGGGCGGGCCCCGATTTTCCGGGAGCATTGCCGGCTCGATCCTCATTTTTATGCTTATCTCCGCTCTGTATCTCCTCCTCGTCACTCCGGATAACACCCTTGAAATCCCGATTTCCGATTTGGCCAAAAATGTTTCCGGGGGGATGGTGGAGAAGATCGAAGTTGCCGGAGACAATCTAACGATTACTTACAAAGGGGGCGAAATCAAGCGCGCCAAGAAAGAAACCGACTCTTCGCTCTCCCAGACGTTATTCAATTACGGGGTAAGCCCCGAAGCGCTGGCCGGGACCGAGATCGAAATTAAAAAGGAAGGCGGATTCGGCTTCTGGCTGGTAAATGTCTTGCCGTTCCTGCTCCCGATCGCTTTTATCGTGCTTTTCTTCTGGTATCTCTCCCGGCAGGTGAAAGGCGCCGGCATTCAGGCGCTCTCCTTCGGGCAATCCAAGGCGCGGATCACCGATCCCTCGGACAAGAGCAACCGGGTTACCTTCAAAGACGTAGCCGGCGTGAAGGAGGCCAAAGAAGAGCTCAAGGAAATCGTAGAATTCCTGCGAAGCCCGAAAAAGTTTCTGGACATCGGGGCGAGGATCCCGAAGGGAGTGATCTTGACCGGCGCCCCGGGCACCGGAAAGACCTTGCTGGCCCGCGCGGTGGCGGGAGAGGCCGGCGTGCCCTTCTTCCATCTCTCCGGCAGCGAATTCGTGGAAATGTTCGTCGGGGTTGGAGCTTCCCGCGTGCGCGATCTTTTCAAAATGGCCAAGAAAGCGGCGCCGGCCATTGTTTTTATCGATGAGATTGACGCGATCGGGCGCACTCGCGGCGGAGGATTCGGCGGAGGCAATGATGAGCGCGAACAGACCCTGAATCAGATCCTGGTTGAGATGGACGGCTTCGAGCCGAATGAAAAAGTGATCGTGATGGCGGCGACCAATCGTCCGGATGTGCTCGACCCAGCGCTGGTCCGGCCGGGAAGATTTGACCGTAAAGTTCTCCTGGATATGCCGGACCGCAATGACCGGGAAGAGATCTTAAAAATTCACGCGCTGAAGAAGCCACTGGCGGAAGATATAAACTTAAAAGTAGTCGCGGAGCGGACGCCGGGTTTCTCCGGAGCGGACCTTTACTCCTTAATGAATGAAGGCGCGATCTTGGCCGCCCGGGAAAACCGAAAAAAGATCTTCCAGTTTGACCTGATTCGGGCGATCGAGAAAGTTATGCTCGGGCCGGAGCGCAAGAGCCACCTCCTTTCCAAGAAAGAAAAGGAAATTACCGCTTATCATGAAGCTGGGCATGCCCTGGTCGCCTCGGTTCTGCCCAATGCCGACCCGGTGCACAAGGTTTCGATCATCGCCCGCGGCTCGGCGGGAGGCTACACCCTGAAATTGCCGATCGAAGAAAGACGGTTGCAATCGAAAAAAGAATTTCTCGATGACATCGCCATGTCCTTAGGCGGCTATGTGGCGGAGAAAATGATTTTCGACGACATCACCACCGGGTCTTCCAGCGACCTCCAGGTCGCGACCAACTTGGCGCGGGCGATGGTGACCCGCTTCGGCATGTCCGATGTCATGGGCCCGGTGGCGCTGGTTGACGGCGACATCAAGTTGCGCTGGGGAGAATTCGCGGAAAAGGAATATTCGGAAAAAGTCGGCGCGCAGATTGACGCGGAGGTTTCAAAAATAATCGAAGGGGGGCTCAAGCGGGCGGAAGAGGCGCTAAAAAAGCACAAAGACGCTTTTATCGCCGTCGCGCAAAAATTGATTGAAGTGGAGACTCTGGAGCAGGATGAATTTGATAAAATCATAACCGCCTTCGGCATCAAGCCGAAGAAACGGGAAGTGCCAGCATCCTTGAATCTCGTGGCGTAATTTTGTAATATACCAAGATTCCGCCCTTAGCTCAGTTGGTTAGAGCATCGAGCTTATACCTCGAGGGTCCCACGTTCGAGTCGTGGAGGGCGGACAACTTATTCTAAAATTCTATACTTCTGAACTAACGCTGTCTGCTGCCACACGCGGCCCAGCCCGAAATATTTGCCGGAAGGGTACCAGGCGAGGGCGAGCATGATGAAGAAGTTGACAAAGTGCTCGTCGATGAACGGGTGATGTTCTGGCCAGATACCGACTGCAAGGTACATCAGGAAATACATGATAGCTCCAGCGTAGGCTCCTAATTTTACGAAAACTCCGAGCGTTAAAGTTACTCCGATAAAGAGAAGCCCGAGCATAAAGAGCCAATCAACCAATCCGGAGCCGGCAAGAGAGTTAAAAAATTCCGTGAACGGCCCATGCACGCCGAATTTAAGGAATCCGGTGGTGGGGGAGCCGCCAACCAGCCATGCATTTTCCGGCGCGGTGGCAAAACCCAATCCCCAGACTTTGTCAACGAAGGCCCAGAGGAAAATTAAGCCCATCGAAAGCCGAAGAATCCCGAGAACCGCTTTAAACTTATTTGATTCCATGTTCTAAAAAGTTATCCACTAATGTGAGGGGACGAGCCTCAGGTATAATAGTTGCATAGTTTCGAAATTTTGCAACCATGAGAAAAAACTGGCCCAAATTCATAATTGGCTTTGTTGCTTGTCTTTTAATTCGCTTAATTCCATTTCGTCCGCCGAATATTGAGCCAATTTTAGCAACCCAGATGCCTTTCAGTAAAGCTTATGGAGCTTATGTTGGTTTTGCCTTTGCATTTTTAAGTATTGTGATTTATGACTTAGTAACCGGAACGCTCGGCGTCTGGACGCTTCTTACGGCAAGCACTTACGGAGTTTTAGGTTTAGTCGCGGCTTTTTATTTCAAAAATCGGCGCGCGAACGCGCTCAACTTTGCCGGTTTTGCGATTTTTGGAACAATTTTTTTTGACGCGGTGACCGGCCTTTCGATCGGACCGCTTTTTTTCGGCCAATCCCTCTCCGAGGCGTTCTTCGGACAGATCTCGTTCACCGCCCTCCACCTGCTCGGCAATGTTTCTTTCGCTCTAGTGCTTTCGCCGGCGATTTATCGCTTTGTAATCGAGAATCAGAAGTTGGAATTAAAATTTAAATTTCTCACCGGATGAAAAACCAAAGAAAATACTTTCAGCTTAAGAAAATTCAGAAACGCGATGGCATGATCGTGCCTTTTGACGGAACGAGAATCAAACGCGCGGTCTTCCGAGCGATGAATGCGGTTGGAGAAGGAGGAGAAGCCGATGCCGAGGCGGTAATGTACAAAGTCCTGGACGCCCTGCTGGTTTTAAAAGAAGAAGAGAAAGCAAAAATTTTTATTCCGAGCGTGGAGAAGATCCAAGACGTGGTTGAAAATGAGCTGATTGCCGCTAATTTTATCCAAACCGCCAAGGCCTACATTCTCTACCGCAAAGAGCGCTCGATTATCCGGCAAAAAGTCGGCTTTGTTCCGGAAAAAGTGAAAGAGTTGGTGGCCGAGAGCAAAAAATATTTTCGCAACCCCCTAGCCGAATTTGTTTATTATCGGACCTATTCGCGCTGGATCCCGGAAGAAGGTCGGAGGGAGACTTGGATCGAGACCGTCGACCGCTATATGGATTTTATGCGCGAAAACCTCAATTCGAAGCTCTCGGAGAGCGAATACGGCGAGATCCGCGAGGCGATCCTGAATCAGGAAGCGATGCCCTCGATGCGACTCCTGCAATTTGCCGGCCGGGCGGCCCGCCGGACCAACGTCTGCGCCTATAATTGTTCATTTATCGCGCCCCGCTCTTTTCAGGACTTTGCCGAGATCATGTATATCTCGATGTGCGGGACGGGGGTGGGTTGGTCGGTGGAGAGCGAGAATATCCAGTCGCTTCCGCAGATTAAAAAGCAAAGCGGGAAAATTCTCCCAAACCACGTTATTCCGGATAGCAAAGAGGGCTGGGCGGACGCTTTTGCTTTCGGGCTGAAAACCTGGTTTGAAGGCTCCGATGTGTCATTTGATTATTCGCTGATCCGTCCGGCCGGTTCGATTTTAAAAACGATGGGAGGAAAAAGTTCGGGCCCCGAGCCCCTGCGCGCCTTGCTTGATTTCTCCCGGGAGAGAATATTGCGCCGCCAGGGCCGGCGCTTATCGAATTTGGACGCTCATGACATCATCTGCAAGATCGGGGAATGCGTGGTCGCCGGTGGCGTCCGCCGGAGCGCGATGATCTCGCTCTCGGACCTCGACGATGAAGCGATCCGCGATTCGAAGAAGGGGCAATTTTATACGACCGATGCCCAGAGAATGCTCGCCAATAATTCCGCGGTTTATTTATCGAAGCCGGGCGCCAGAGAATTTCTGGACGAGTGGATCGCATTGATAAAAAGCGGAAGTGGCGAGCGGGGAATTTTTAACCGCGGCGGCCTAGCCGAGACTCTGCCGAAGCGCCGCTTGGATCAGTGGAAAAACGGGAAGTTTCCTTCCTGGGGGACAAATCCGTGCGGAGAGATAGTTCTGCAGTCAAAACAGTTTTGCAATTTGAGCGAAGTTATCGCCCGGGCCGAAGATACCGAAGAAACATTGCTTAAAAAAATCCGCCTGGCCACGATTTTGGGAACTTACCAGGCGACCCTTACCTATTTTCCTTATCTTTCGCCGGAGTGGAAGAAAAATTGCGAGAAGGAGCGGCTGTTGGGAGTGTCGATCACCGGACAGTGGGATTCTAAGACCGTTAGATCGCCGAGCATTCTCAAGAAGTTAAAAAATCTTTCAATCGATATAAATAAAAAATACGCCAAGCGCTTCGGCATCAGCCCGTCTACCTGCATCACCTGCGTCAAACCTTCCGGAAATCTTTCGCAGACCGTTGACTCTTCCTCCGGCATGCATCCCAGGCACGCGCCTTATTATATTCGCCGGGTCCGCATTGCCGCGACCGATGCCTTGTTTAAAATGCTGAAGGACCAGGGCGTGCCGTATTACCCGGAAGTCGGGCAAACACTGGAAGACGCCACAACTTTCGTGCTGGAATTTCCCGTCAAAGCGCCGGAGGGAGCGATGTACAAAAATGATTTAACCGCGCTGGAACAGCTGGAGCATTGGAAGATCGTCAAAGAAAATTATACCGAGCACAATCCTTCGGTGACGATTTCAGTCGGCGAGGATGAGTGGATCGCGGTCGGCAATTGGGTTTATGAAAATTGGGAAATCGTCGGCGGTTTGTCATTTCTCCCGCGCGAGAACCACGTCTATCAGCTTGCTCCCTACGAAGCAATCACCCGCTCCAAGTACGAGGAGATGCTTCAAAAAGTAAAAGACCTGGATTTTTCAAAAATCGTGACTTACGAGAAGGTCGATGAAACGGAAGTTAAAAAAGAGCTGGCCTGCGTGGCGGGCGTTTGCGAAGTTTAAATGCGCTTATAAATAAAATGCTCCTGGCTTTTACCGGCAATGGAAAAGGAAAAACAACCGCGGCCTTGGGCAACGCCCTCCGGCTCCTCGGCTCCGGGAAGCGCGCGCTGATGGTGCAGTTTATCAAAGGCCCCTGGGAGTCGGGCGAGCACAAATCCGTGCCGCGCCTTGATCCGGATTTTAAGATTATTAAAACGGGAAAAGGATTTGTGGGAATTTTGGGAGATGATTTACCGATTGAGGAGCATAAGCAGGCGGCGGAAGAAGGATTCGCGATTGCCCGAAAGGAAATCGCCGGAGGAAAGTACCACCTGCTCATCCTCGATGAAGTGCATAACGCGATACGGCTGGGGCTCGTGCCCGTTTCATACGTGCTGGCCTTTCTCGACTATGCCAAAGATAAGGTGGAATACGTGATCACCACCGGCCGAGACGCCGCTAAAGAGATTATTCAGCGAGCAGACCTGGTGACGGAGATGCGCGACCTCAAGCATCCATATCAAAAAGGAGTAAAAGCAAAGGTCGGTTTAGATTTTTAACAATTAAAGACGTCTTGCGTTTGGAAGTGAGGTGCTTGCCCCGCAATTGCGGGGTGAAATTCCTCCACTGTGCCGCAACGGTAATCTCTCTCGACCAAAGTCGGAGAGGAGTCCGGTCGTTACGCAAGATGTATCCCGAGCAGGAATGTTTTAAGTTATACCTGCTCGAAGCAGGTTTTTTTATTAAAAATATGAAAAAAGAATTAATCAAAAAAATAATATTTGTTTCTCTCATTCTCCCTCTGGTTTTTTGGCAGGTTTCTTGGGCCCAAGAAGCACCGCTTCAAATACTTATTGCCGACGAAGGTAACGTTGTTTTAGACAAAAATGTCCCCTTGCCGGAAGAAGGAATGCTCACCGTGACAGACACGCAGAGCAGCTCGCAAGACATAAATTCGCGAAGCGTACTTGCTGTTCTCTACGCCCTAGATGAAATTGACGATACATTTGCGATCTCGGATCTTGTTTATTATCCATCATTCTCGGCTTTTTATTTGAAGTGCATTACCTTATCCGGAGAAGAAAAGTGCAATTATTGGTTATATAAAGTAAACGATGATGCTCCTTCCATGGGAATGGACAGCTTTATTCTTTCGGGTGGGGAGAAAGTCGAAATTTATTTTGATTCCAGTTTCTTTGGCGAATTGGAGGAAGACCCCGAGCCAGAGGTTGTGGAGGACCCGCTAGAAGAAGAGGAGGGAAGCACCGGGGGCGGTAGCGGAGGCAGAAAGAGGCGCAAGGCACCTGAACCCGCTCCGGAGGAAGAAGTGGCGCAGCCCGTCGCGCCCGCTGTCCTAGCAGCAACAACTGTGACACCGGTAACGCCTCCGGAGCCTCCGGCCGCCCAAAAGGTTGCAAAAGTCGAACCAGCCATAAAGAAAGTTGCTGAAATTCCAGAGTCGAAACCTCTCCAGATAGAACTTTCTGCCACGCCCCTTGAGAGCGAGAGTTTCCCCAAAACCCCAATTATCCTTGCTGGGCTTCTCGCCTTTCTGGTTTTGATTTTTCTTGGCCGGCGATTTCTAATGAAGAATTAGTTGCAATTTTTTGCAACTAGTTTATACTCAAATTATGAAAATCAAAAGACCGCTTCCGAGAACCGCCTACGAGCAAAACGCGATTACTTATAAAATCCTGGCCAATTCAAAGCGGCTGGAAATTTTAAACCTCTTGCGCGAGCAGGAAATGCCGGTGGAATCATTGGTAAAGGAGCTTGGCATCACCAAAGCAAACGTCTCCCAGCACCTGGCGTTGCTTCGCCACGCCGAGCTGGTGACGGTACGGCGCAACGGACTCAACGCCTACTACAATATCATCGACCCGCGCATCGTCGAACCCTGCCGGATTCTTCACAAGCTTCACTCGAAGTGAAATTCACCCGCCTTTTCCTTGACCCGCTCTTTGAGGAGCGGGTATTTTTTTAGCTCCGGGTCTAGAGCGATCAGGCGCACGGCTTCGGTGCGCGCCGCTTCCACCATTTTTATGTTTTTGATCGCCTCCATGCCGAGATCGGAGAGCCCCCATTGCTTCGCGCCGCCTAATTCTCCGGCACCCCGCAGGGTAAGATCAAGTTCGGCAAGCTCAAAACCGTTTTTCGCGGTTTTGAGCGCCTTCAATCTCTCTATGGTTTTGCCACTCTTGGCGTCCGCAAAAATATAACAATACGCCTGATGCGTGCTCCGGAGCACTCGACCTCGGAGCTGATGCAATTGCGCGAGTCCGAAGCGCTCCGCGCCCTCGATGATGATGACGGTCGCGTTCTCGACGTTGACGCCGACTTCGACCACCGAAGTCGCGCAGAGAATGTTTATTTTTCCGCTTACAAAATCTTTCATCACGCCCTCTTTTTTCTCCTTACTCATCTTCGAGTGGAGGACGCCGGTTTCGTATTCCTGGAAAACTTCGCTCTTTAATCGCTTTGCCTCGGCGACTGCACTCTTCACATTAAGTGCGAGCTCTTTCTCAGGGTCAGCCTCAAATATCCTGGGACAGATTACAAACGCCTGCCTTCCAGCTTTTAATTCGCTTCTCACTTTCTCATAAGTCTCACTTCTCTTATCCGGCGTAATAATCTCCGTAATTATTTCTTTTCTTCCAGGCGGCATTTCGTCGAGGAGCGAGAGATCGAGGTCGCCGTAGATGGTAAGCGCAAGCGT
>Ga0209542_10009474_pt1 | contig 17850 bp, 26 predicted proteins | sample RifCSPhighO2_01_FD_184028 | JGI IMG/M metagenome (GOLD analysis project Ga0209542, IMG submission 184028) | Soil microbial communities from Rifle, Colorado - Rifle CSP2_plank highO2_0.1 (SPAdes) (version 2) | ecosystem: Environmental > Terrestrial > Deep subsurface > Rock core/Sediment ...
ACACGTCCTTCATTATCGAGACGCGCGCGGCTTGGTTAAACTTTTCTATCCCATACGCCTCGATATCGCGCTTGTTTTTAAATCCGAGTTCCTTCTCCACCAAATTTTCCACCGGCAGGCCGTGGCAGTCCCAGCCCCACCGCCTCTGCACCCGGTAGCCTCGCATGGTGCGATAGCGCGGGATGGCGTCTTTAATCGTGCTTGCCAAAATGTGTCCGTAATGCGGCAGGCCGTTGGCAAACGGCGGCCCGTCATAAAAAACATACTCACCCTTCGGCGCGGGTTTTTGTAGCGACTTTTGAAAAATCCCCTCTTTGTTCCAAAATTCTAGAATTTCTTCCTCTCGTTTTGACAGGTCGGACATATGAAAAACTATACCTTAAAAATAAAACCCCCGCGCCAGTGAGGCGCGGGACTATCTCTTGGTCTTCTAGGCTAGGAGAAGGCTTCCTTAAGCCGACTTTCCAGACGAGCAATACTAGCCTCTCCGAAGGAGATCGTGGACTCGATAATTTCCCGATCGCCCACTCGTCGAGTTACGAGGAGTGCATAGCCGTCGTCTGTTTTGTCGAGCCAAACAACGATCGGCGTAGTATTGCCGGGCTGGGCGCGATAAATCAAGAAACCATACGTCCCCTGCCCATTCACTTTACCGTCTCGCTCCCAGACAGTATGTGTAAACGGACGCCCCAGTGCAGCTAGCCTCCGCATCATGGGACGAACTTGTTCGATAACATTTTGCAGTAGATCGTCAGTCAAAAGAACCTCCTGTGCTTACTCGGAGACACTCTAGCACCTCTAACTATTTTGTCTACATCTCTTCCGGAGTAGGAATACCGAGAAGGTTAAGACCTTGAGCAAGCGTGCGCTCGACGGCGGCAGTGAGAAACACGCCGTAGTGCTGATGCGGACCGCCGATTACTTTTTCTTGCGCGTACCAACTGTTAAATGCCGCCGACAGTTCAGTTAGGTAAGTCGTGACATAGTGCGGCTCGAGTTCTTTGGCGGCACGTTCGACTGCATCGGCAAAATGCACGAGGACCCGGGCGAGTGGGACCATAGGGGACGGTAGGACTTGGCCTAGCGGCCCGGAGCGCCGGCCATCTTGGTCCCACTCGCCCGGATCTATCCCCGCTTCTTTAGCTTTGCGCAACAACGAGCGGGCGCGCACCAGGGCGTATTGCAGATACGGTCCCGAGTCGCCCTCGAGCGAGAGCGATTTATCGGGGTCAAAAATAATATCTTTACCGCTCCCCGATTTAAGCACCGTATATTTAATAGCACCAACCGCCACGTCCTCCCTGCCGCGCGTCGCTTTGGTTAGATCTTGCAGTAGAGACTCACCGGTTATGACGTTGCCGGTGCGCGAGGACATCTTGCTGTCGGCAAACCGCATCATGCCGTGCGAAACATGCTTAGTCTTTTCAGCAATGTCCGTTATTTCGGGGACTTTTTTTGCCGCCGCAAGTACAACCGAAAAGTAATCGCTCTGCTCGTTTGCGGTAACGGTAATAGATTCGTCCATACTCTCTGTATCTTTTTTAAGTTGCAGGAGCCCCAAGTCTTTTGCCTCATACGTTGGCAATCCGCGCGAGGTAATAAAGACGCGTGTGTGCGAACCATGGAACACTGTCGCGCCCTCGCTTTGCTCGAACACCTCGGGATGTTTTTGCACTAAAGCCAAACCTTTTGGGCTCGTTTCACTTTCAAAAAAATAATAATCAAACTTCGTGCCGAGTATTTTATAAATCTCATCAAACCGCTTAAGCGACTCTTTGCGCCCGGTGTCGTAGAGCGTGTTAATCTGCGCGTCGCTTTTTTCGTAGACTTTTTTATTTATTTCGTCTATCTCGGTTTTTTTGCTTTCATACTCCTGCGTGCCATAGGTGTACGCCTCGCCCCACGAGCGTTCCGGTTTCTGCATCTTGCCCCACAGTGCTTTGGCCACATGCGGCCCCACATCGCCTTGATAGTTGGCGCGGATTACTTTCGCCCCCGACACTTCGAGCAGACGCGCTATTGCTTCGCCTATCGCGTTGCTCATCAAGTGTCCTATATGGAATTCTTTAAACGGATTCGGGTCGGTGTACTCCACCATTATTTTTTTGCCCGCGTACAACTGCGGGATTTTTTGCTCCTTGGGAATTAACTCCTCGCGCGAAAGGTAGAAGTTTATGAATTTCCCGGCGACCTCCACTCTCTCGACGCCTTCGATTTTTAGTTTGTCCGCAAGCGCGGTGGGGTCCACCTTTGCCACGAGCGCGGCATTGGTCGAATAATCGCCGTGGCTAAGCGCCCGCGGCCGCTCAACAACAAAAAGGGCATCGGTCCCTAAAGCCTCCTTAATTGCTTTTTCTATACTGTCTCTCATGCAGAATTAGACTAACATTTACAACGTTTTTTGGGAAAGTACGGGAATGGCCTGCGATTCGACCGCGGTAAAGCCTATGCGCCCGATAAGCGCCCCGCCGGCGGTCTCCACGTCGCAGCGCCACTCCCCGGCGGCAAGGGCGGTTTTGACGCTGAAACCGCGATACCCCTCCTCCCGCCCGCCGGAAATCGGGAAGGAGACCCGCGAGCGCGTCTCCCACTCCTTTGAAACTGTGTTTTTGTACTGCCACTTGTGATAGATGGGCGCCTGCAGGTCGGCCGGCGCGAATACCGACGAAAAGCAGAACGCGCTGCGGCTGCTATTTAGTATGTATGTACCGGAGGTATCGCGCCAAAACTGATACCAAGGCGCGGGCTCATATAGTGCGAGGTATGTGCTGTCAGCATGTTTTAAAACTGAATGATAAACTCCGAGGTCGCGCATCGCGAGCGGCACGGGCGGTATGACATTGAGAAAATAAAGAACGTTAAACGCCAAAAAGATTCCGGCTATGATAAGCGAAACTTCTTTAAGCTTGTTTGTATCGGTGCCGCGGAAGACGGCAAAAAACAGTATCGTCAAAAAGATACCGAAAAACAGAAGACTGATTAGTCCGCTCAGCAGCATCGTGCCTATGCCGACCGAGTGGGTTATATATACCGGGACCGCCACGAGCGCGTAGCTCAGAAGCAAAAAATAATACACGCCGATGTTAAACCGCAGGAGCGAGTACCGGCTGCGGAAGTACTCGTTGCCGAAGACGACGAGCACGAGTATGGCGATAAAAACCGCACTCCCTGCCAGCGTACCGCTGTGCCCGTAGAGCACGAGCAGGTTGGATGCCAGACCTCCGAAACAAAACTGCAGTACCAACAAAAGGAGAAGCGGCTCGGCATCGTTCGGCCGGTTTACCCCGAGCCTAGTCGAGGGGCGCCGCAGGTTGAGGAAAATAATAAACGAGCCGGCAATAAATAAATATGACAATAAAAGGATGTTATTAAAGACGCTGTCCGGTCGATCGGCTGCCCACAGGTCAAAAACAAAGCCGAGTAACAGCGCACCTACTCCGAGGTGGTGCTCATACTTCTGCCAAAACAAAAATGCCTTACTCCCTATCTGCATAGGGCTATTGTAGCAAGTTTAGACGAAGCTTTCGGGGATGGGAAAAGCGGCGGAGAGTTGCTTTATTTCCTCGCGGATAGCGGTGAGCCGCTTTTCATCGGTGCGGTTTTTGAGCGCGTCAAGCATAAGTTCGGCGACACGCGTGCATTCCTTTTCTTTAAAACCGCGGGTTGTTATGGCAGGCGTGCCGAAGCGGATGCCAGACGGATCCATCGGCTTACGGGTATCGTCGGCTATCGTATTTTTATTCAGTGTGATGCCGACGCGGTCGAGCAAAGATTCCGCCTCCTGGCCAGTCACTCCAAGCGAGCCGAAAACATCAGCCAATATAAGGTGATTGCTGGTGCCGCCGCCGAGCATGCGGACGCCTGCGGAGCGGAACACTTCTTCCATCGCTTTAGCATTCTTGAGTATCTGAGCGGCATACGTTTTAAAATTCGGATGCAGTGCCTCGCCGAACGCAACTGCCTTGGCGGCAATTACGTGCATCAGCGGACCGCCCTGCAAACCCGGAAACACCGCTTTGTCTATTTTTTTTGCGATCTCCTCGCTCTCGCGCGTGAGTATCAGGCCTCCGCGCGGACCGCGAAGCGTTTTGTGGGTGGTGGAAGTAATAATATCAAAGCCGTAATCAAAAGGATTTTTTGCAACCTTGCCTGCAATGAGCCCGGCAATATGCGCCGCATCCATCACGCTGTATGCGCCGACTTCTTTGGCAATTGAGGCAAATTTTTCGTAATCGAGCTCGCGGCTGTAGGCTGAAAAGCCCGCCAAAACAATTTTTGGTTTTGTTTCAATCGCGACACGGCGCATTTCGTCATAGTCAATCTCGCCGGTCTCCACATCTTTCATTTTGTAGCGCACGAAGTTGAAGAACTTGGTGATGTACGTTACCGGATGGCCGTGAGTCAGGTGACCGCCGTGGCTGAGGTCCATGCCGAGCACCGTGTCGCCGGGCTGCAGGAGCGCCATATAAGTGGCAATGTTGGCGTTGGCCCCGCTGTGTGTCTGCACGTTGGCAAACTTTGCGCCAAACAATTGTTTGGCGCGCTCGATGGCGAGAGTCTCCGCGGCATCGGTAAACTGCTGGCCGCCGTAGTATCGCTTGCCTGGGTACCCTTCGGCATATTTGTTTGTCAGTATCGAGCCCTGCGCCTCGCGCACCGCGCGCGAAACATAATTTTCCGATGGAATAAGCTCAAGCCCTTCCCGCTCGCGCTTCTCCTCGCCGGAAAGAGCATCAAATACTTCCTCATCCTGCTTTTGTATAGATTCGTAGAGGTCCATAGTTTAACGGTTGTCGCCTTCACTGTGTATGACGCCGCGCTGCGCGCGGTCGGCGAGTTTTTTTATATTATGAGTAGCGATATCCTCCAGAGACAGGCCGAGCTGAAGGGCAAGCTGCGACACGTACCACAAAACATCCCCGATTTCTTTTTTTAAATCTTCGCGCTTTTCGTCCGAAATTAGCACTTCGGCACCACGAATTATTTTTTTTACTTTTTCCACTACTTCTCCGGTCTCACCCGCAATACCCATACCGAGATACATCAATTTATAGTGGGCGTCTTGCTTGGTATACAGAGCGGTCTTGCTTGCCAATTGCTGGTATTCGTCCATTTCCATGCCCCGATTGTAGCATCCTTCCCTCGTAGCCATAAAAAGGCTAAAGTGTCGCCAGTTTTGTCCTTTACGAGAGGAGAGCGTATTATGAGCAACATGAAACCCTTCGCCGAGCGCACGCCGGACTATCAGTACCGCCAGCTTCTGCAAAGAATAATGGACGAAGGACGCGACACGATGCCGATCCACGGCATCGGCGCTCGCGGCGTAGTGGGCCACCAGATCCGCTACCGGCTGGAGAACGGCTTCCCGCTTATGACCGAGCGCGACTTGGCAAAGACTATGCCCGGGGCGCTTGGTGAGCATATCGGCTTTCTCAACGGAGCCCATACGCTGGAAGATCTGAAGCAGTACGGCATGCCTGCCGTCTTTTGGGACAAATGGGTGACCAAGGAAAAGTGCGCAGTCTTCAACCTACCCGAAGGCGATTTGGGGCCAGGTTCGTACGGCGCGGCCTGGGCCAGCTTCCCCACCGCAGAAGGAACGCCCTTCAACCAGATCGAGCATGTCGTGCGGCAGATCAAAGAGCGTCCGTACCTGCGCACGCATTTTGTTTCGCCCTGGATTCCGCAGTACGCAATCCAGCATGAAGGCTTGGTACGCAAAGTGGTGGTGGCTCCCTGCCACGGCTGGATGCACATCTTTACCTACCCTGACACGAAGGAAGTGGTGATCCATCATTTCCAGCGCAGCGCCGACGTGCCGATAGGAGTAGTATCAAATATCGTGCAATACGCGGCGTTTGGCATGATGCTCGCGCAGGTGATCGGATATACGATGACGGAGCTCGTGCACACGTTCTCCGACGCGCATATCTATCACAACCAGTTCGATGCGGTTAAGGAACTCCTTGCGCGCGAGCCGCGGGCCTTCCCCACCGTGACACTGGACCTGGACATCAAAGACATTTTTGAGTTCCGGCCCACGCACTTCACACTCACCGACTACAACTCGCATCCGAAGATGCTCATACCAACGGCGATATGAAGCGCGTCAACGTTACTAATGCTCGGTCAAAAGACTATGCCGCCGTGTTGCGCAAAATCCAGCGCGACAAGGTGTGTCCCTTTTGTACCGAGTATTTTCTTATCTACCACACCAAACCTATTATCAAGGAAACAAAATTTTGGATCCTGACGGAAAATTTTAGACCATATGTCGGCGCAAAACACCATTTGCTGGCAGTCTCAAAAAAACACACGCCGCATTTTGCCGGCATTTCCGTGGCGGCACAGATAGAGTTGTTAAGCCTCTTCAATAACGAACTAAAAAAACGGAAAATCAAAGGCGGCACCCTACTGATGCGTTTTGGCGATACCGACTACACGGGCGCATCGGTCGGACACTTGCACGCGCAACTCATCTCGGGCTCCAAACGTGGCAAGAATACCGAACCCTTGCTTACCGCGGTCGGCAATAAGACAAGAGGCTAAGCCCCTTGCACCAAAACAATCTCAATGCCGGCATTTTTTAATACGCTCTCCGCGTCTATGCGCGAGTAACCCTGTGCATAATAAACTTTAGAAATACCCGAACGCGCAATAAGAAATGCACAATTGATACACGGGAAGGTCGAGGTATATAGTTCGGCGCCAACAAGCGAGACACCGAGCCTTGCCGACTGGGCTATCAAATCGGCCTCGGCGTGCATGGAAATATAGAGGTCGGGACGTTCGCCGAAGTCGACCGTGATGCGTGGCGTACCAAAGATATCGAGCGCCAAATCCGAAGGAAAATAACGGATATGTCCAAGCGCCAAAACATCTCCGTCTTTGACAAGCACGCCCCCTATCTGACGCCACCAGTCGGCGCTCTTCTCCCCCTCTTTAATTGCCTTACGCATGAGCTCCTGGTGGAGGACATCGGTTGTGACGGTGCGATTCGGAGAAACTTCATTTTCTTTATTTGAAAAGACCCCGTCCCAGCGCAAAAAAATACTTTCAAAAGAAACTTCTTTGCCCTTCAGATATTTTTCGGCAAAGTCGCGCGACACATCTTCATCGGGCAGCACTACTGTATTAAAGACCGGAGGGTTAGCGGTATCGTTTATTTCCAGCACTCCGGCACGAAAGCCCATCGCGCGCAGTCCGGCGGCCGCCTGATGCGGGTCGAGTGCCCGCAGGTCGCGGTTAAGCCGCGGATAGGCATCTATAAAACTTTTACCAAGCACAAAAACCGGCACGCCTATATGCCTGCCAAAAAACTTCAGATACCCGGCGTGGAGCGCGGGTACATAGGCAACAATTGCTTTATTTTCTGCGGAATTTGTCGAGAGCATTTTTAACAATGATGGGCATGCCGTGCATAATTTCTTTCGCCAATTCATCGGCACCGCTGATGGTAAGCAGGCGCACGCGCGCCGTGGTCGAGGTGGCGGCCTGCGGCGGGAGCGTTACTATTTTGCCGCAGACTTTTTTGTATACGGCAATTTCTTTTTTGCCAAAATCGTTGGTGGAGGACGAAGTGATGAGTACATCGGGACGCACCGTTTCAATTAACTTGCCTAGGCCATGCTTTTCTTCCCGCAGCGTTAGAATCCCGACATGGCGCAAGTGTGCCAGCATTTGCAGACGCTCCGCTTGCGGCACTACCGGGCGGTTCGGACCTTTACGCTTTCGTGTCAGTTCGTCGGAATCTACGCCGACAACGAGAACATCACCATATGAAAGTGCTTGCTCGAGGTAGCGCGCGTGTCCCTCATGGAGCATATCGTAGACGCCCTGGGTGAGCACAATGCGATAGCCCATGCGCTTGAGATTGTCAGTAACCCGTTTGAGCTCTTTGAGATTCGGAATAAAACGGTCTTTAAGATTAGAGCCGGAAGAAAGGATATTTTTGACGGTAACCGACCTCTTTTGCATGCCCCCATAGAATCACGCATACTGACTGTATGCAACCCTGCACCAGTATCATCGCCGCTGTGGGCCGCAACCGGGTACTCGGCAAGGATAACCGCCTGCTTTGGAATATCCCGGAGGACCTCAAGCGGTTTAAAACTTTGACGCTCGGGCATCCGTGCATTATGGGCCGCAAGACGTTCGACTCTATCGTGGCCATGCTCGGCAAGCCCCTGCCCGGCCGCAACAACATAGTGCTCGTCAAACCCGATGAAGACGCTTCAAACCTTGCGGGTACGGGAGTTATCATTGCTCACTCCATCCCCGAGGCTCTGCAGAAAGCGCACTCTTTAGATAACGAAGTGTTCATCATCGGCGGCGCGCAGATTTATACGCAAGCGCTCCCCTACGCCGATCGGCTCTACCTGACCTTAATTGATGATGAAAAAGAAGGCGATGCATTCTTCCCAGAATATGAAAAGTTATTTACCAAAAAACTCTCGGAGGAAATCCGGGAGCATAATGGTTTGAAATACAGTTGGGTCGAGCTCGAGAAGACTACTTAACGTCCACGCCCATGCTCCGGGCGGAGCCGGCGATTATTTTCATCGCAGCTTCGAGGTCGTGCGCGTTGAGGTCGGGCATTTTCTTTTCCGCAATCTCCTTAACCTGCGCTTTGGTAATAGTACCGATTTTAGCGGTGTTAGGCTTGCCGCTCCCCTTCTCTTTTCCAAGCGCTTTCAAAATAAGGCTGGAGGCCGGCGGAGTCTTGAGTACAAAGTCGTAGGAGCGGTCCTCATAGACGGTAATCTCGGCAGGCACCAGGTCGCCGCGCATCCCCTTGGACGCCTCGTTAAACTTTTTTACAAACTCGCCGATGTTGATGCCTGCAGGACCGAGCACCTGGCCCATGGCCGGCGTGAGCGTTGCCGCACCGCCCTGTGCGATAATCTTTATTTTTTTGGTTACTTTCTTAGCCATGATGTTAACGTGGACAACTAGGACAATAAACAATAAATACAATTAAAGCAATCAAATTCGTTTTATTTGGAGGAAATCCAGCTCCACTGGAGTTTCTCTACCGAACATCGCCACGAGCACCTTAACCTTGCCGCGGCTCTCGTCCACCTCGCCCACTTTGCCGTCGAGGTCCTTAAACGGTCCGTCGACGATGGTAACCGCGTCGCCCACGCCGACATCGATGGCGTGTTTGACCGAGCCCTCCACCGCCTGCATGCGTCCGAGCAGTGTAGCAACCTCGTGGTCTTGCAAAGGCACCGGGTTGACGCCCGAGCCGACAAAGCCAGTCACGCGCGGCGTATTGCGCACCACGTACCACGACTGGTCGTCCACTATCATGTCCACCAGCACGTAGCCGGGGTACACCTTTTCTTGCTCCTCGACGCGGCGCCCTCCTTTAATTTTGATGGTGCGCTCGGTCGGCACGACTACCTGGAAGATTTTGTCGGTAAGCCCGAGGCTCTCGATGCGCTGTTTGAGATTGCGCGCCACGGCGTTTTCATACCCAGCATAGGTGTGTATCGCGTACCACGCTCTGCCGACGCTTGTATCTTGTTTAGCCATACTTAGATAATGCGCTTAATGACCGCCTCAAATATATAATCGAGCAAGCCAAGGTACACCGCCGTGCCGAGCGAAATGGCGATAACCACCAGCGTATAAACGATAGTGAGCCGGCGGCTTGGCCAGGTGACGTGCTTCATTTCTGCGCGGACTTCTTTAAAATATTTAGGCATATAGAGGTAAAAATTCTTATTATATTTGTCGCTACGCTCTCGTCCCTAAGAAAAAACCCCCAAGTGGGGCCTTTTCTCTATACTACTCTCACTTTTACCGCCCGTCAACACTACCGGATTTCGTAGGTAACCGAGACGTTTGAGGACACTTTGTTCTGGCCGACCGAGATTTCGGGAGCTGATTGAGCTACGTCTCCGCCCATGCCCACCGCCTTGGTATACATCGGGCCGGGGTAGCCGCCGCCGTTTTCATTGAAGGAAACTACGCGCACCAGCCGGACACCCAATTGCTTGGCGAGTTGGTCAGCTTTTGCCTTGGCATCGGCGATAGCTTTGCCCCGCGCATCGTTTTGCAGCTTGTTCGGGTCGTCAAAAGTAAAGTTGAGCCCGGAGACTTCGGTCGCGCCCTTGCCGCCTACCCCGGTAAGAAGTTCGCCCGCTTTAGCCAAGTCGCGCACTTTGATAGTCGTTGTTTGGCGCACCTGGTAGCCCTTAAGCACCTGCCTGCCGCTCGGGCACGGATAAGAAACGCAGACAATCTGGTTGTACTCGTACTGCGGGTACACCGAGTAGTCGGTGGTTTGGATATCTTTTTCCGCGACACCCGCGTCTTTAATATACTTGGTTATCGCGTTGATTTTATTTGTCGCATCCGTCTGCGCCGCCGCTACCGTCGACTTTTCTGACACAACCGAAAAGCTGAAGGTTGCTATGTCGGCCGCGCCGAACGCCTCGCCGTAGCCGGAAACTGAAATGGTATTGCTGGGGCTTATCCCCGCGCCTATGTAGCGCAGACCCTGCAGCTGCCCAAGCGTGAGAACCGCCAAAAAAGCAATACCTATAATAAGAAGCGTCTTCCCTAACCCACCATTAAAAAATTCATTCATAGTATTTTTATTGACGCTCTCGGAACGATTTTATTACCGATATAAAGGTCCCGTACGGCAATGCCCCGGAAACACCGGTCTGGCCTTTTTTATCGTACAGGACGGTATACGGCGTGCCCTGGCCGCCGTTCTGCTGCGCCTCGTTGGAGTCGGCATCGACTTTTGTGGCGGTAGAGGCGGATGCAATGCAAGATTTGTAGGCTGTTTTTTGCGCGCCCAGCTGGAGCGCCACCTGCTCAAAATAGGCCGGGCTTATCTTGCTTTGATCGCCAAAGATGATGTCGGCAAACTCCCAAAAGCCGGTGTTGCCAAGCTGTTCTGCAACGCACTCGCTGGCTATTGCGGCGGGCTTTGCGTTCGGGTGGATAGACTCCAGAGGCAAGTGCCGGTATACCCATGCAATCTGGCCATTACTCTCTTCAACAATGCGTTTCAGCGTCGGATGCACCACGTTGCAGTACGGACACTGGAAGTCCGAGTACTCGATAAGAACCAACGGCGCTGCCGGGGAGCCTATGATGTGGTCCTGCGCCGACGGCGCCCGCACGTTGGTGGCGGCAGTCGGCGCTTGAGCTCCAGCCGCAACAGCGGCCGCTGGAGCTGATTGGCGCATGTTGGTAAAGACAATCGCGCCTGCGATGATAACGCCTGCGATGATAATAGAAATAGACGGATTCAACTCGAATTTTGTTGTTTCAGACATGGGACTATTCTACCCTACTCTTGAGTAAGTCCCGAATTTCCTCGAGCAGGCGCTCCTGCGCGGGCTTTTCCTGCGGCGGTATCGCCCCGCGCTCTTCTTTGCGGAAGAGGCGCTCGCGCGCTCCGGAGAGCATTTTAAAAATAACAAAAATTGAAATTGATACGACGAGGAAGTTGAATATAGCCTGCAGAAACGCGCCGTACTTAATGACAAGGTCCGGGCGCACCGCCCAAGAGAGCGTTTTAAGGTCGACATTATTGGTTAAAAACCCAAGCAGCGGCGTAATAATGTCGGCGACGAGCGAGTTAACTATGCCAGTAAAGGACGCTCCAATGACGACTGCGACCGCGAGTTCCAGCGCGTTGCCCTTGACCGCAAACCGCTGGAACTCGGAAAAGAAGCCTCCCGCCGCTTTAAAATATTTCTGTGACATAGGTTGATAGTACCAAAATTACGGGCGATTATGGATCTCCTCAACGTCTTCCTGTATCTCGTCTATGTCTTCTTGTATTTCATCTATATCCTCGGCCTGCTCGTTGATGGTCATTTGTATGAATATCGCCAGATATATCGCCTCCAGCGAAACAATGGTCGTGAGTATGAGCAGCATGCGGTCCACATCCACAAACCCGGTCCACGCCGCGCCGAAGCTCGCCGCAAACAAAAATGTGTGAACGCTGATGGACTGGGGCGAGCCTATCCAGCGCGTAGCCGTGCGAGCCGTTTTTTTAACATCTACTTCCATGGGGCGGCTATCGAGAATCGAACTCGAATTGAGAGCTCCACAAGCTCCAGTGTTAACCGTTACACCATAGCCGCCATACACTGCAGTGTTTTTATACCACACAAAAACATAAAAATCCCATGCAAAAAAAAGAAAAAGTCCCGGCCCGGTGAGGGGTCGTGCCTGAAATCACAGACGAGGTTTTTGTAAAGAAAAAGCCACCCATACTTCAGGGTGGCATAAGAATTGACGAAACCGACGCAAGATCAGTTCAGAAGCTCCTTGGCAAGTTCGGCGCCAGGGACACGACCGAGAACGTAGATCACGGCGATGTGGACGGAGGTAAGAACGAGGAAACTAAACGCATACCATGTCTTGCCACCCTTCCCCATCCGTTCATAGTTTTCTATCGGCTGGATGTCGGCGGCCCGAAGACCAAGGACTTGCTTGATGCCTTTCCACAGTTCGCCCAAGATGGCGATGGGATACATGAGCACCGAGCGCCCCTTATCGACAGTCCCGACTTTCACGTCGAAGATGGCGGCGAAGACAATACCGAACATCACCGTCCCCAAGAGGGAGAACCAGATGAGAGAGGACTCCTCCTTACCCATCTCCTTGGCGAAGGATTGCATCACCAGCACCGCCGCGACGGCGACAGCACCACGAGCCAGCGTCATAAGGAAAGCTTGCACGCGTTCCTTGATGCCGAACTCGACCGCGATTTCCCACAGGCCGATGATAGCCATGTAAGCAAGTAGGAAGAATCCTACCATACTGCCGAGGACCGCGGTGACCAACGAAACCACAACGGTGATGGCCAACGAAGCTGCCTGTCGCTCGGAGTAAGCCAGCGCCTTCAAGACGCGGCCGCCGTCGAGCGGATTGATCGGGAACAGGTTGACGAGGTTGATGAACGCCATGATGGCGCCAATTGCGGCCCACATAGCATCCCCCGTCTTCCAGTACACGAACATCATTGGGAAGACAAAGAACACCAACCCGAAAATGGGACCCATGATGGCGATGTAGGCTTCGTTGCGGGCACTTCCAAACCGTTCCTCGGCAACCGCGACGGCACCGAATCCCGGCAGGAAGAACATTCCCTTGGTCTTGATGCCGCAGCGCTTCATCGCCCACAAGTGGCCGTACTCGTGGATGCCTATGAAGACAACCAGAGCGACAGCCATCTGCCACGTAAAGAGATAGGTGTAGAGCCCGACACTACCGACGAGCCCGATGCTCTTGACCCCAAACAGTGACTTCACAACGCCCCAGAGAGCATCGTGCATCTTCACCAAGACCGGAAAGAGTTTCGGTCCAAGTTTGGCAAGCAACACAAGAAGGCCAGCATTTGACGTGCGCATTGAATCCTCCGTGCGCGTTTAAGGTTAAATCAAAGAACCCGTATATTAGGGTACTATACGGTAACAAACTTGTCAATAGTGCGAGTTAATGTGGAAACCGCTCAATGTGTAGAATTCTCAACAATCTATAGCAATTTGGACAAAGAAAAAACTCCGTCCGGGCCGTTAGGGTGGCTTGGACGGAGTAGGAACCTGTATTTGGACGAATGGCGTTTATCGCCCACGCACTTGGCGCCGACCTTCTTGTGCAGCTCCTCGCTGTTTGCATCCAGAAAGAGATTACAACAAATCTATGGGGAAGTCATCAGAGGGTGTTACTTCCGCTAGAGGATATTAGTGTTTTGGCTCGTTTTTCCAATCAGTCTCATGTTTCGGTTTATTAGTCCATTTCGAGTCTTGCATACGTTTCAATGCTCTCAACACTGTTGCGGCAACTAGATCTTTCCGAGCCTGACCCAATACAGGTAGAGCAGCCAAAACAGAGGCATTTTTCGTAGGAAGGAGTTCTACTTTCCCCCCATTAAAATCTGTTAAGTGGGTTAAAAATTCATCAAGCCAAGACGGTGTTACAGTCAAAACTTCATCGAAATCTATTTCGACTGGTATATCGGGTTTGAGTTGGGGACGAATAGCATTAAACGCCTCCATACCAGCAGGACGGGATACTAGTACAGATCCAAATTTTTTAAGTTGAATGGTTTGCATAAAGTATAGTGAACTTAGAATAGTATAACAGCATATGTTCCGCGAATATTTCTGTCAGAGGTTTTAATCCTCATTTTCTTCCCTGATTCAGATGGAATGGTTACTGTGGCAGTCCCCGATCGAAATAGGAGGCCTATTTCAGTGTCTTCTGCAACGGACCGAACGACCTTAAGTCCGTTACCACGCTTCTCAGGACTCCTTCCTGACACAATTTCAGTAAAGGCTACTCTTAGAGCATCCCTATCATTCTCAAGATCGGGCCGAACATGCTGAAGGGTCGCCTTGACGCCCCGCCCTCGGTCTGCAAGTACAATTATTTTTTTATTTAGATCATAAGCGTAGAATACGCCCCCTATATCCGGCCAATTACCGACATTATGCGCGAAAGAGTTATCGCCAATCTCTCCCGCAACAAGCGTTAGCAGTGACGCAATATCCTCAGATACCTTTCCGGAGTGCTGTAGATCGATACCCATTCTAGCCACTCTAGTCGTGAATCGATCTGGACGTTCGGAGTAATATTCTTTCGGAAGTTGAGGGGCTATTCCACTTGATGCCCAAGCTAGCCCCAACTTTTCCAAGTCTAGAGCAAAACGCTTTAGATCCTGTATCCGATAATATCGTTGTCTCCCCACACTTCGTTCGGGAGTAAGTTTGCCTGATTTTTCCCAATTTCGTAGTGTTTGGACAGATACATTTAGTATCTCAGCCGCTCCCCCTATTCGTACTTTTCCAGGATTCACATAGTAAGTTTGTTCTATTTTCCTATAAAAGTCAAGTTTTCTAGTAGGTTTAGAGTAAAAACCTACTAGAATTGTGTATATTTATACATTTTGAAAAGAAACCTACCAGGTTAGAACCGCTCGAATACCCTTATTTATAGGGCTAAATGGCAAAAAACCGCTGTTTTGCGTTACCGAAGGACAGGACGCGGTTAGAACCGCCGAAAATGCCGCTCCTTGCGGCTAGAATCTAGAAAAACACAATTAAATCTTCTTCTGGTCACAAATAACTTTTTTCCCGTCGCAAAAAGTTTTCGCGACCCCGGCTCGCGGTTTTGCAAGCGCAAAACATCGCTGTGCCTCACCCAAAGCAGAAAATCTGCCGCAGGGCAGATTGTTCTGTCTTTTGTGTGTGTCTATTGTACCAAACTCGCACCTATTTCCAAAACAAATGATGTCGCACGCTCCGCGTGCGTGGTGGCTTGAAACTGCCCCGTACGCTCGAAGAAAGCCCCACGCACTGGCGAGTACGCCAGCAACCCCGAAAGAAAAAACACTCCTTGCATTTCTGATTTGGCGGGGGTGAAATTTCTTTTGAAAAAGGAAAGGGTGTTTTTCTTTCGGGGTTCTGCCCTCCAAGTATTCGGGCAGTACGTGGGGCTTCAATACGGACTCGGCAAAACTAAAATCTGTTTTTCTGGGGAAAAGGATTTTTCGTTTTGCCTCGGCTGATTTCCCGCCCGCAGGAAGGGTCTGGGGAGGAATGCGGGCGGGTTTCGGACTGGGGGTTTTCGGAAAATTCGTCGCCACAAAAAAATCATTCATATTGATTTGTTTTAAATTTTGGTGTAACATCATAGTAGTAACAGATAAATGGATACCTCAATATAATGTTAATCTTTTATTGATTATATGTCAACTAACCAAAATTTAGCAAACAACATAAGAAAATTGCGTGAAGCAAAGGGGCTTTCGCAAGAGAAACTGGCGAGATTGGCCGATGTCGCCAACAATACGCTTATCAAAATGGAATCGGGCGAAAATCAAAACCCGACATTAAACTCGCTCAAAAAGGTTGCGAAAGCCCTTGATGTGAGTGTTGATGATTTAATTAAATAAAATAATATTATGAAAAAATTCTTACAATATTTTGTTCTTGAGTTCGTTATTATATCCGCAGTCGGTTTGCTAGGATATTGGATTCTACAGATGCCAGTTAATCTTCCACAAATTACTCTCACAGCCACAGTTTCCGGGGCGATCATAGCTTTCGCAATGGTGACATTACGTAAAAATGGCTAAAAGCATTAAACAATAATATGAAAGACTTAAAATTCACAAGTTTAGCGGTAATAGTAATTCTTTTTGGTACAGCTGTTGTTGAAGCTGTTCAGAAACAAAACTGGTTGGAAGTGGCACTCTTCTTGGCTTTAGTGGCAATGGCGCTTTGGGCAGATTTGCGAAAAACAAGTTAATATAAAATTAAACAAATAACTATTATGGACAATCTATTTTTACTTATATTTTTTGCTTCAATAATCGCACTCGTTGTCGGTCTAGTTAAACCAACCGCTTTTTCTCGTTTTATTAAAGGAGAAATAACACGAAAGAAAATTGGAACAATTTTTGGCATTGCCACGATTGCTTCTTTCGTGTTATTTGCGGTTACAACAGATTCTTCAAAAAATAGTAACAATGAGGTTACACAGCAACCTGTTGTGGAAAATACTCAAACCGTAACGGAAAATAAAAACGACAACCCTGCTCCTATTGTAGAAAAAACTAAAACTGCTCCTACGCCTGCGAAGACAGAAACAAAAACTACTCCTGCACCAACTCCAACACCTACGCCAATCTCAAACGTAACAGTTAGTCAAAAAAATGCCGTTGCCAAAGCTAAATCTTATTTAGGATACACAGCATTTTCTCATGATGGACTGGTTGCTCAACTTGAGTACGAACAATTTTCACATGCCGATGCGGTTTATGGTGCAGATAATTCTGGTGGTAACTGGAATGAACAAGCAGCTAAAAAAGCCAAATCGTATATGGATATGTCAGCATATTCGCGTGGTAGTTTAATTGAGCAATTGAAGTATGAGAAATTCACACAAGCACAAGCAGAGTATGGAGCTAACGCGGTTGGGCTATAACAGTACAAATAAAACGCTATGGGAATTTTTGATCTTTTTCGCTCAAAACCGAATACTGACAATCAACAACGCAAAACAAAAGATGAGCGAAAGGCCGAGTGCCCGTATTGCCATAAAGCACTTTCTAAAATCCCTGGAGCGAAAACTAAATGCCCACATTGCGGTGAATTTATTTTTGTTCGCACTCGGCCGAAAGATAATGCTCGCGTTGTTGTAACGAAAGCGGAGGCAGACAAAATTGACGAAGAATGGACAATCGTTGCGGGAACGCATGATATTTTTGTCGCAGAAAAAGAGGAATTTGCAAAACAAAAAGAAATTTTGCGAAAAAGATTTGGTGGCAAAGAACCTTCCGACAATGATGTTCGGTGGGGCTTACTAAATAGACAATTGATAAAGCATATCAAAAATAGTGATTGGGGTTTATACAGAAATGCAAGATTCCAAATGGCGGAAATTCTGCGTGGCGAAATGAAACTTAAAGACGCTTTAAAAACTTATCTTGAAGTTTGTTATTTAGACCTCAACGGCGTGCGTAATGTTGGCGGAATGAATGACCCAGAAATTCTGAAAGAATTTCTGCCATTTGATCCGAAAGAATTGGCATTTTTAGCTCCTGGTGTTATAGATTTGATTAAGCGAATTGTGCTCAAATTAAATTTGAGTAAAGATGAGGTTAAGCAGATTTTTATTGAGCACAATTCGCGTAGCGAAAAATCTTTGAAATTACCGCTTTCGACGAATGAAGCTTGGTTGTCGTTGGATAAAGAATTTTGATTGGCGACGAATTTTCCGAAAACCCCCAGTCCGAAACCCGCCCGCATTCCTCCCCAGACCCTTCCTGCGGGCGGGAAATCAGCCGAGGCAAAACGAAAAATC
>Ga0209542_10009475_pt1 | contig 17850 bp, 25 predicted proteins | sample RifCSPhighO2_01_FD_184028 | JGI IMG/M metagenome (GOLD analysis project Ga0209542, IMG submission 184028) | Soil microbial communities from Rifle, Colorado - Rifle CSP2_plank highO2_0.1 (SPAdes) (version 2) | ecosystem: Environmental > Terrestrial > Deep subsurface > Rock core/Sediment ...
CACACTGCAGGAGGAATGTTTAAACAATCTGCCAGTTGATGTTAAGCTGATGAAAAGAGCCATCCCCAAATACCTGACCTATTACAATACCCAGCGATTGCATCTTGGACTAAACCTGAAAACCCCGATCTCAATGATTCAATAACGTTTCCAAGCTATTGGCTAGAAAACGCACCTACCTCGGATTACGCAATTAGCCAGAATATAAAAACACCCGATTCAATCAGGTGCTTTTTTGGAGCTGGCGGGAATTGCACCCGCGTCCAAAAGTTTAGAAAAGTGATATCTACAAGCTTAGTAAATTTAATTGTCTGACCGCGCTGACTATAAATTTACAAAATATCAATGCGGCGAGCGTGAATAACTTTTTAAATCATCCGCCATCACGCGGCAACGGACGATCTAACCGAATATAATAGGTCTTACCAATTATCGGTGTCGTTGGCTTGACCGCAATGGCGATTTAGACCAATGCAGGTGCAAAGGCAAGAGCGCTAAAAGCGTTCTTTACTTTTGTGACAAATGAGTTGGCATTTGTATAGTGTCACCCGAGATTAGCCTGCGTGAGCAACGAAGCAGGACTTGCAATCACTTATCAAAGAACTTCTGTCGAAGCTTGTCAGCCCCATGTTGTCATAGGGTAGCATACTTCGAGGACTTTTTCAATAAAATAGCAAAAACCACCGGCCGAAACCAGTGGTTTTCTTGTTTGTCCAAACTGTGCCTCCTTTCATGGTTTGAGAATCTCCAGCGTAAAGCGCCTTTTCATCTTCGTCCCGGCGGCACCGAGAATCGTACGGATGGCTTCCGCAATCCGTCCTTGCTTCCCAATGACCTTGCCGAGCTCGCCTTCCGCCACCTTGAGTTCTAGAACCGTGCTCTGCTCGCCTTCCAGTGCGCGTACACTCACCTGCTCTGGATTGTCAACTAGGGCTTTCGCAATTGCTTCAACGAGTTCCTTCATGGCTTCCCTCCTGGAATTGATTTTTGATTTTTACCCCCGCCCGAAAAGGCTAGCATAAATTTAAACGTTTGGCAAGCCTTGTTTGATTATTCTCTCTTGTTGCATTAATTCCGCATGTCTCATTCTAAAAAAATAGCAGCCGCCATATAAAGAAAAATTCGCGACTAGCTTTAAGAAAAAAGCCTCTTGATAGAGGCTTTTTTGTTATTTCACTTGATCGACAATTTGCTTAAAAACATCCGGCCGGGTAGCGGCCAGTTCCGCGAGCATTTTCCGATTTATCGCTACGTTCTGCTTTTTAAGCTCGCCCAAAAGTTTGCTGTAGGACAGACCCAATTCCCGAGCACCCGCGTTTATTCGGATATTCCAGAGCCGGCGGAAATTGCGCTTCTTTTCTTTGCGGCCGCGGATCGCGTGCTTACCCGCGTGCATAACGGCTTCCATGGCGGCGCGAAAATTCGTCTTCCGGTGGCTGATGTAGCCTTTGGCTCGCTTGATTATTTTTTTGCGTCTTGCGCGTTTTTGAACGCCTCGTTTGATTCTCGTCATTTATACGGGATTAATTCCGCGATTCTTGGATTTTCTACCGGGACAATATCGACATTCTTGCGCCGCAGGGATTGATTGACATTTTTGCGGCCGCGATGATGGCTTCTCATGGCATGGCGATGCTTGAGCTTGCCCGATCCGGTTTTCCAAATTCTTTTCGCTGTTCCTTTATGAGTTTTTAACTTCGGCATTATTGTCCTTTCGGTCCGATTACCGCTGAAATGATGTTGCTCAATTTTTTAGGTTGCTGTTCGGTGACATATTCTACGGAGACGGAGGCCATAAATTTTTTAAAAACGGAGAAGGCGAAATCCACATTGGCCCGCTCCCGGCCCCGCAGGATGAGCTCGATTTTCACCTTATTACCTTTGGCCAGAAATTTTTGCGCCTGTTGAGCCTTAAACTCCAGGTCGTGCGCGCCGATACGGATCGATAGTCGAATTCCTTTGACTTCGATCTTCTTCTGCTTCTTTTTCTGCTGCCTCAAGGCCTTGTCCAGATGATAACGGTATTTATCATAGCTTAAGATCCGCACAACCGGCGGACTGGCTTTCGGAGAGACTTCAATGAGATCAAGCCCCTGGGAACGCGCGAACTCCAAAGCTTGGGGGGTGGGCATTATCCCGACCATTTTACCAACCTCGTCAATCACGCGCACCTCCGGAGCCTTTATTTTTTCGTTAACCCGCGCTTTCAGGATAGCGGCAATATTTATTTTCTTGAATAATTAATCCAACTACCATCATAAACAAAATTTAACCGCCGGTCAAGGATTTACTTTTGGGCTTTATGCTGCCTGATCAGATTCATGATCTCGTTAGTTTCACCAATCTCTTCGTAGAATAGCACGTGTTCTTTGTTGATTATCATTTCATCTTTTGGCGCGTGCAGTTCCGCCCCGCGCTTGATTAAATCCGTCCCTTGTTGTGCCTCTCCGGAGCGCAGATAATAAACATCTGTCAGACTCCATAATCCCCGGCCAATATTTTCAAGTTTTCCGAAATAGACTTGATTGTTATCCAAAAAAACCGCCTGATAATTATCTTTTGTTCGTACCACCAGATCATCGCCTCGCCATACCCCAATGATGACGACTATAACCCCAATGAGAACTAATATCCAAAAAACAATCCGCAATTTTTCCACCCATGTTTTTTCTTCGAAAATTGCCTGCATAGATCTATTTGACGCTTCCAAGCTGCGCTTCCAGCTGACCGATCTTCGCGTCGATCTCAGCGTTGCCCGGACTTATTTCTCTAACTTTTTTATATTCATCAAGGGCTTTGGCGGTTCTGCCCAAACGCTCATAACTTAAGGCTAACGAAAAATGGGCGTTGGCGTGGCCCGGGCTGACTGCGACGATTTGCATGAATTGTTTCAGTGCGTCCTCGGTTCGGTTCGCGTTGAAATACATTCTTCCCAAGTCAAATTTTAATGTCAGGTTCGCCGGGAAACGCTCCAATGCCTTTTCCAGCTCGGTGATGGCTGAATCCAACTGCCCGGCCTGTTCCAAGGTCAGGGCCAGCTGGTAATAGGCCGCCCCGTAATCGGCCTTGAGTTCAATGGCAGTGCGAAAAGCTTTCTCCGCCTTGAGCAGATCCTCCTGGCTGACCTTGAGATACCGATTTAGGAACGAGCCATCCAACGCTCCGGATCCGGCCGGGTTGAGTCCAGCCAAGACTTCGTCGCCGTCCAAAACATTATTACCATTACTGTCCGGATCTTGCGGATCCGAACCCAATGCCTGTTCCTGGTTATCGGATAGGCCATCAGCGTCCGAATCAGTACCCGCCCCAAGAATCGCCGGATTGAGTCTTCGCGCCGCCAGCCGATAAACTTGCCCAAGCTCTGCGAAGAGAATTGGATTTTTGCTGTCGGTTTCTGTCGCTTGCTGTAAGGATTCAATGATAAATTTATCAACTCCTGCCACCAGCGGACGCGCAATGATATAAAGATTGGCAAGTCGCTCCCAATTGGCCCAATTTTGCGGCGATAAATTTACTGCCTCTCTCGATGTATTAATGCTTGTCGCGAGCCACTGCTGGATGAGCGAGATGTTGGGCGCCTTCTGGGATAATTCCCGATTAATCCTGACGAACAAAAATTCTCCGTACGTCAAATAATAATCCGGTCTAAATTTATTGAGCTGAATCGCCTGTTCAAAGCTTCGCTGGGCCAGGTCATAAGTATCCGGTTTTTGACTTAAGTTGATGGCCCTTCGAAAAAATATATCCGAAGCATACATGGCCGAAGCAAAAAACACCGAAATTACCACAATTATCAGGAAAACCGAGATGACGGAAAAAGTGCTGATGGTTTGGCGAGGACTCACTCCCAGCGAAAAATTAAAGACCTTTACATTTTCTGGCGGGCCGGAATTCGCGATGGCGATAAAACCAGCAATAAGAAACCAAACACTAAACGCCAAAACCGCATTGAAGAAGAAAAACCAATGCGCAAACCATAAAATTACAAAGCTGATAAAAAGAGTCAGAGCAAGGTTCCAATTTCCATGCTCATTTTGTCTGACCAGAAAAAAGCACGCGTACACCAAAAAAATCAGATTTAAAGCCTCGAACACCAGCAAACCTAAAATGCCGGTGCCGACAAGTTGAGCCGCCGCTTCCGAGGGCGCTCTGTCAAACCGGACATTCCACAAACTTGAAAGATTAAAATTTTGATCCCGGTATTGGGAAAAATTATAGAAAAATGTGCCAGGCCCCGTGCCGAGAATCGGCTTACTGGCGACGGCTCCCAAAAGCGCGGATTTCGCCGTAGCATAATCAAGCCGGACCTCAACCGGCAAATTAAAACCAAAAATGTTTCGCAGATTCACAAACGGAAAGACGCTTTGGACGATAACAAACGAGATTACCAAAATTACCAACACCAGAGGCGCGACAAATTCCTTCAGTTCGAACCGCTCCGTCGAAAAACTTAATTTGAAAACGAGATGCGCCAGAAGTCCGATCAAAAGAGCCACCCACGCGTAGAGAAAATTCACGGTAAAAAGTATTATGAGTCCTGCGGCAATGACAGCGATCTTCGCAATTTTTAAAAAAATAGATTTTGTTTTAACTCCCAGGGAGAGGTTTACCACCAGGGCCGAGAATATGGAAATCAACAGGAGTCCGCCGATGGTATTGAAGTTTCCGGCCTTGGCCGCCGGGAACGGCAGCGCGTAAACGCCAAAAAACTGCGCGAGCGCGTAGAGTACCGCCAGACTGGCCGAGGCAAAAAACACTAAAAACAGCCGTTTTATCTCCGAAGGGCTGCGGAAATTATTGACCACTATGTAATAAAAAACAGCCAGTGCTAATACCTGGAAAAAATTTCCCGAGAAACTTCCGTAGAAACCAAAAAACGAAGCGATTCTGTCGATGGAGAATATCGAGGCTAAGAGGTAGACCAGCAGAAAAATCAGGATTGGCAAATCCAGGGGTGTTTTGACAAATTTTAACCGGCGCAATACCAGCAATTTGAGAAGCCATGCCATGAGCGCGGCCGCGACCAGGACAAACAGGACGATCTGTTTCGAAAATTCCAGAGGCTCAAAAGTCCAGGGTGTTACCAGAATCGGCAGGACAAATGTCAGAACATAAATAATTCCCCGGATCACCCGATCCCAGTTTTTGCCTCGAGCTTCTTCCGAAGGGCTTTCTGAAACAGGAATTGCCGGAGGAGAATTTACAGCGGATATTTCAAGTTCGGCCTTTACATTGATTGCTGTGGTTGTATCCATATTGTGTCCTCTTTATTGTATCAAAAATATGCAATTTGACAATCAATTGCTACTTTATCTCGGTCAGCGGCGCCTGGCCGGCTAGCACGGCGATAATATTTTTTGCCGCCAACACAGCCATCGCGTCTCGCGCCTCATGGGTTGCGGACGCGGTATGAGGAGTCATAACAACATTATCAAGCTTCTTCAACGCCGGCGTAAATCGTGGTTCAAATTCAAATACGTCCAGTCCCGCTCCCCAAATCACTTTATGCCGCAAGGCCTGCGCCAGCGCCTGTTCATTCACTACCGGGCCTCGGGAAGTATTGATCAAAATTGCGGTTTTTTTCATGGTCTCGAGTTCAACTTTGCCAATCAGATGACGCGTCTGGGGAGTAAGCGGTACGTGCAGAGAAATAAAATCTGAAGCAGTCAAGATCTTGCGCAATGATGCCGCTTCGGAGCCAATTTTTTTATCAAGTTCCCGATTTTTCTTGCCGCGATCAAAATAAATGACCCTCATGTCGTAGCCCAAAGCCCCGATTTCCGCCACCCGGCTACCGATGCGCCCCAGGCCGATGATGCCCAAAGTCTTGCCCCGCAGCTGAGGGCCCAAGAGCAGCTCCGGCATCCAGCTTTTGTATTTTCCGGCTCTTAAGAATTTATCCGACTCTACTATTCTTCTTGCGACCGCAGTAAGAAGCGCAAAAGCATGCTCAGCGACCGCCTCGGTGAGAACGCCGGGCGTATTTGTAATAATAATTCTCCGCTTTTTGGCCGCGGCCAAATCAATGTTGTCATACCCGACCGCGTAGTTGGCGACAATTTTGAGTTGCTTGCCGGCCGCGTCCATAACCCGCCCGTCGATTTTATTGCCAAGAAGCGGCAAGATGGCGCTGGCGCCTTTGACAAAACTTAGAAGTTCAGCGGATTTCAGTGTCCTGTCGGTCGGTCCGATCTTTAGTTCGAACTTGGCCTCAAGAAATTTGATTCCTGCATCTGGAATCTTGTTCGTGATAGCAACAATCGGTTTAGCTTGTGTCATTTATTTAATACGGCGTCTGTTCCGGGCCTTTGTTAATGAATACTTTGATAAAATCCTCAATTTGGCTGCGATCAAAAGTTTCCAGTTTCAGAAGTCTGCCCCAGGCGGCAACCGCGATTGGCGAATCGTCCTGCGGTCTGGGCGTAATGATAACCTTCAACGTATATTTTTCGGAAATTGCTTTAAGCTGGGCCTCAAGCTCGCTGTCGTCGGGATTTTTATACGATATCCAGATTCCTCCGTGCTCAAGATTGTGGATGAGTTGCTCATCCGAAAGCGGTTCTTCGTAAAAACCCCAGTTCGCCGGGTTGGCGTAATGTGGGCCGGAAGTGGGCGGATTGGAATTGTAGGGTTCGTGTTCGGTGCCGGGCGCGATGTGGTCGCGCCCCATTTCGGGAACTGCAACACCGGGTTTGTGTTCACCCTGTTTCGAAGACCATTTTACCGCCCCATAAATTCCCGCTCCGATAACCGCCAATATCACAATCCAAATAGCCAGTCTTTTAATCTTCCTCGTCCGGGAATCCCTCAATCGCTCCCGCCGCTCCTGTTCACTTTTGGAAATTGTTTGATTTTCTTCCATCAATCTCATTCTACCACAAATCAAATCTTTTTGCCTCTCAACATCATGGCGTTTATGGCCACTATCACCGTGCTTAGAGACATAAACACAGCCGCTAACGCCGGCTGCAGCAAAATGCCTCGATACGCCAAAACCCCGGCGGCAAGAGGCAACGCTACTATATTGTAACCCGTCGCCCAAAAGAGATTCTGAATCATTTTCGAGTACGTGAGTTTTGAGAGGCGGATAATCTTTGCGATGTCCCGCGGATCATTGCGCACCAGAATTATTCCCGCGGATTCAATCGCGACATTGGTCCCCGCCCCAATCGCAATGCCAAGATCGGCTTGCGTGAGCGCCGGGGCGTCATTGACACCATCGCCAACCATCGCGACTTTGAGATTACGTTTTTGAAGTTCTTTTACCTTTTCCGATTTCTGATGAGGTAATACCCGGGCAAAGTATTCGTCGAGACCGAGTTCGGCCGCCACCCACTTCGCCACATCTTCGGAGTCGCCCGTGATCATCGCGGATTTAACGCCCATTTCTTTGAGCGTCTTGATTGCTTCCCGGGATTCTTCGCGAATAATGTCGGCAAGAGCAATAGCGCCGAGCAGTATTCGATCCCTTACCACAAAGGTAACCGTCTGCCCTTTCTTGCCGGCATCCTGAACCTGTCCGGAAAGTTCGCCTGGAATATCGATTCCAATGCTTTCAAGAAGCGCCGGTCCGCCCACCATAATCTCTTGTCCTTCAACCAAAGCTTTTACTCCCTTACCTTTTAATGCCTCAAATTTCGCAGGCTCCTTAAAAGAGAGAACAAGCTCTTTGGCCTTGGCAACTACCGCCTTTGCAATCGGGTGTTCCGACAAGGCATCAAGCGAAGCGGCCAAGGATAACACCTCGTCTTTGGTCTGGCCGCCGAGGGTCCATATATTGATCACTCCAAATTCACCTTTGGTGAGCGTCCCTGTTTTATCAAAAAGTACGGCATCAATTGTCCGCGCGGCTTCGAGCGCGAGCCGCTGCTTTACCAAGAAGCCATTCTGCGCCGCTTTGGTTGTGGAAATTGACGCGACGAGAGGTACGGCCAGCCCCAAAGCGTGCGGACAGGCGATAACAAGCACGGCCACAAGCCGGGCTACGGCAAAACCGACCTCGGCCCCGGCCAGAAGCCAGGCAATCAAAGTTATAAGGCCGCCGGTAACAGCGACAATTGTCAAATAAAAAGCCGCTCTGTCGGAAAGTATTTGAAGCCGCGATTTGGAGGCCTGCGCTTCAGCCACCAAGCGCATCACTCCGGCAAGAAAAGTCTTCTCACCGATGTTTGCAACGCGAACCTTGAGCGCCCCGTCTCCGTTGATAGTCCCGGCAATGACCGAATCACTCACTTTTTTGGAAACCGGCTTTGATTCTCCGGTAACCATCGATTCGTTTACATCGGAATCTCCGCCTATAATCTTGCCGTCGGCAGGAATCTTTCCGCCGGGCTTGACCAAAACAACATCGTTTTCTCTTAACTCACCGAGCGGGATGACTTCTGTCTCCAACTGCGATTGATTCCTAATTCCTGATTCATAATTCATAATTCTTTCCGCAGTGTCCGGAAGCAATTTTGACAATTCTTTCAGCGCCCCCTGCGCTCCCGAAACCGCGCGCATTTCAAGCCAGTGACCAAGGAGCATGATGGTAATCAGCGTGGTAAGTTCCCAAAACAAATCTTCGCCGGCCTGCCCGCCGAAGAGGCGGGCAAATACTGCATATACACTCCAGAGATATGCCGCCGAAATGGCTATGCCGATAAGCGTCATCATGCCAGGACTGCTTCCTTTAATTTCCCGCCGCGCTCCGGCCATAAACACCCAGCCGCCGTAGAAAAAAACAATGGAACCCAAAATCAGGGGCAAATAATTTGCACCGGGGAACTGCGGAAGGTCCCAACCCGAAAGTTTGACAATAAGTTCCGAATACAGCACCACCGGAATGGTCAGAATCAAGCTCACCCAGAACTTGTTTTTGAACATCTGGGTGCTGTGTCCGGCATGTTTGTCGGCGTCGTGTTTGTGCTCATTTTGATCTTTGATTTTTGATTTTTTAATTTCTATGAGGTTCATCCCGCACTCCGGGCACATGCCAGGAGCATTCCGTTTTATTTCAGGATGCATGGGACAAGTATAAATCATGGGAAATGATTATTTTACAAACGCTTCGTAAAGAAAAAACCCAAACAACACCAGTGTTCCCAAAACGGCAAACCAGGATAGCAGGCGAAGCATTGCAGCGAGTCTGCCCTCCTCCGCTTGCCGCGGAGTCTTTTCCAAAACCAGGAAAAGGAGCGCAAACAGCGCGACCGAAAGTATTCCCTTCCCAATCCAATGATGGGTAAAAACCGCCTTCAGCCAATCCTTAAGCGGAGGTACGAGATCTGCCAGAACCGTAATCAAGGTGACAAAGAATATTGCGCAGATCGCGGCAATTGTCGCGGCCATGGAGTGATTTAATTGTTTGTCGTTTTGTTCCATAATGAAAATCTTACCTGACCGCGCCGGAAATTACCGCTCCGGCGAGGGTGATAAAAATTCCGAGGACGCTTAACACGCCGGCCAAGATTGCCAATTCTTTCTTGAGAACGGGTTTTTGATCAATCCGCTCTCCCAACGCAACCAAAGTTACGGCCAGGACAATTCCCAAAAAAGGCAAAAACAGAAAAATATGCTCCTTGGCTTCCATAAACACGTTGTGGGCCCAGGAGTATTGTCCGGCCCGAATCACTGACCGCACTGCCGCTCCATAATAGGTAGCGTAATAATAGCCGCCTGTGGCCCAAGACAAAACCAAAAAAACTACTCCCCAGATTGCCGAAGCTTTCAAAAATTTAACCGGTGATGTTTCTCTCAAAAGTCCCATCCACACCGCGTAAAACGCGGCGACACCGAGCAGACCCAAAACGACATGAGCAGCCAACAAAAATTTTAATAACGGGGTCATGCTTTTACTATCATCTTTTTACGAATAAAATGCTGCAGAAGTGCTACCGCGAGTATTGCCACCATGTACCATGCCATAATCCCGAAATATCCGACAGGCAAGCCCCGCCACGCGCCTAAAACCAAAGCCGCGTACCATGACGTCAGGGAAATCGCGCTGCCGACTTTGATCGGCAATTTGTGAATCTGCAGCAGCAACGCGTTGACGAGAATCACCAGAGTAATGGTCAGTTTCGCCCAGAGCCGCGGGCTGTAAATATACTGCTCCTGCCCGGAAAACCGCAACAGCAAAAGATAGCCGAATCCGGATAATACCAGAATGATCATCCCGATACGCATAACGGTATAGGCAACCGATCCGTTTTTGTCCGTCTTCAGATAGAAAATTTCCGCGAATGTCGCTCCCCCCACCCCGAGCACCGTGCCGATAATATGCGAGATGGTGACAAAAATTTCCCAACTCATGTGATTTTCTTGTTAAGAACATGACAGAGATTGCAGTGCTCACAGCCGCAGTTTAGGATATGCGCCATGGTCGCCAGGCGCGTCCCCAGAATTCTTGCCACCTTTTTATCTCCTTCGGAGAGCTCACGATTACCTCTGGTCACATAAACCGCGCCATAGGGGCTACCGGCGTCAAAGTTTGGCCCCGCCCCTTGGATGGGATAAGGAATGCCGATCGGAATCATGCCAAGATTGAGCAGCGGAATCATCATGGAGAGCAGGGTCAATTCCTCGCCGCCGTGAATGGAACCCGCGGCGCAAAACAGGGCCGCGGGCTTATTCACGAGCTTGCCTTGAAGCCACTCTCCGGAAAGCTGGTCTAAAAACTGTTTGAATTGCGAGGCAAAACTGCCGAAGTGGGTCGGCGTGCCAAAGGCCACCCCATCGGCATTGATCAGATCCTCGGCCGTCGCGATTTCAAATTTCGAAGCGAGTTTGTCATGCGTTTTTTTAAGTTGTGGCTTATCCGCGAAGAATTCGGGCGGCAGCAATTCCGGAACCTGCTTGACCGCAATTTCCGTATTCACGACCGCTCTTGCCCCGTCAGCGATTGCTTCGGCCAGCTTGGCCGTCGCCCCGGTCAAACTGTAAAACAGCACTAAAATTTTGATTGGGTTTTTCGGCATTTTTATTCTCCTCCGCTGTTAATACCCCGCGGCTTGCCGCGGGAATCAAAAATTGTGAGAATCCTCCGAAGCTTTAGCGCAGGAGGAACATGGAGCTTCGGACGAATGAACGCTTTTTGAAAGACCGCCGATACCTCGTCGGCTTGCCGCTAAGTAGTTCATTTATTTCTGGACAACTTGTAAATCGCTAAATACTCTTTGAGCGCGCGGTTTTTCTGTCCGGATCTGACTTGCTCCAGAACATGCGTGGCTAAATGGTTTTCCAGAACCACATCCTCCACGCCCGACAAGGCCTGCTTAATCGCCAAAGATTGGTTGATGATATCCAGGCAGTATTTGTCGTCCTGAACCATCTTTTGTAAGCCCCGAACCTGCCCTTCCAGAATCCTAAGTCTTCGTAGCGCTCTTTGTTTGATATTCTCCCTCAATTTTGCACTTTGAATTTTGAACCTTGCACTTATATTATACCCCCAGGGGGTATAATTGTCAAGGGGTTAGCAGCAATTTTTCAATTTTTCTTCCAGTTGCTTTGTCCGATCCGAAGTTTCGGCGCGGGCGGGTTTGCGGGCCGGCCGAACGAAATACACATAGCCGGCAAAAATCAGGAGGATTAATTCAATCCCAAAGGTAAGCCAGGTAAGATGATTAACCAGCCAGTAAACCAGTCCAAACCCCCCGACAATCACGGGGAAACGAAATAATGGACTCTCCCTTCTCCCCTGATAGGCGAGCCCGACGACCGTGCCGCCCATGAGAAGAGCGACCACTGTCTGATATTCCGCAAAGAGAAGATAACCGGTCAAAACCCCCAAGCTTAACAAGATCCAAGACCCGCTTACGCCAACGCAGACAGGACAAATCCGGAATGGCAAAACCCTGCCTAGCAGTGAAGCTAGTCCGCCCATGAGAAGGATGAAGATTGCCGCGATAATCATCGGCATAGATTCAAATAAAGAAGATAATTATTCCCAAAATAATCATGGCCGCGCCTGCCCCGACCTTGAGGAGTCGGCGCTCCTGCCGCTGCCAGGACTTTACTTTTTCGACCAGCGTCTCGTTGGTGGATAAAAACAGAATCAGCACCAGAGGAAGAATAAAGATCAAATTGTACAGCAGAAGGTATGCTAATCCGCGCAGATATGTCCCCTGATCGTGCAGAAGGCCTAGAACCATGAGGTATGGCCCGCCGGTGCAGGGAAATTCACACAGTCCCACGAGGCCGCCTAACGCAAAAGCCGCGGGCAAGGAACTTTTTTCCATGAGCTCGGCCATCTTCTGATGCGCGAAATTTGGAATGCGCAGTTTGATGGGAAACCGGGGAAAAAATTCATTGATCAGATTGATGACACCAAGAGTAACGAGAAGCAAGGCTCCGAGACGCGCCATAAAATGCGGAGTGTTGAATAAATGCAGAGCTTGAAGGATACCCAAACCAATCAGAATGTAAACTACAAACAGGCCGGCGATGTAGAAACCTCCGATGACCAGGACTTTCGAGCGCAGTTTTCCCAAACTAAACAGAAATGCGATGGTCAGCAGGAGAATCGAAAACGCGCAGGGGTTGATACTGTCCAGGAGCGCCGAAACACTCACCAGGGGCAGAAGCCAGGCTCCGCCCCGGCTTACTTGCCAGAGATATTCTGTTCCCCCTTCGCTAAACCTGAAGAACAGCATCACACCCAACAATACCGCGGCTATCGCGGAAAAAATTACCACTTTGATTTTTGCGTTCTTAATTTCTATCATGGGGTAACTTCCGCAGAAATATGAAGTTCCAAAACACCCTCGTCACTCTCGAGTATGACACTGCGTTCAATCGGCCCCACCCCAGCGGGGCCATGCGCGGCCGGATCAAAAACCGCTTCGATCACGGCCTCTTCCCCGCCTGCTAAAACTATGTTCAGTTTTTTAGGCGAGAGACCGTGCCCGGGCATGCCGAAAGGACCCTGTCGCTCGCCGCCTTTTAGGAAAAACGCTTCCGTACACATGCAGGACGTATAGAGCGTCCCCAGGGTAACCGGTTCTAGAGAAATATTTTTGACGCTGAAGGCGTGATTGACCTTGCCCGCGGCCATGGAGACCCGGCCGAAATCATAGTGCTGCTCACTGGCCGTAATCTTGGCCGAGGGATTAGTCTTGGTTCCCAAGGTATTTCCTCCCCGGGAAAGCAAGATGACTCCGGCCACCAGGATCCCGGCAACCGCAAGACCGAATATTATATTTTTTGATTGATTGAGCATAAACTTTAAAAATTAAGCATAAGAAAAACCCGCTCACAAATAGAAAAGGCTCCTTGTCCGCGACAAGAAACCTAAATTTCGGAGGCGGGATCGCGCTTTTCGAGAAGCTTCAGCCAGCTAATCAGAATAAATCTTAAAGGGATTGAATCGGCCGTGACAAAAGCAGTTTGTCCGGGATAGTCGAAGAGATTTTTTCTAACCGCGACCATCCCCCACGCGTCAAAGACGATCATTAACAGAATGGCTAAGATGTAAGCCGTGGAGAAAGTTTTGAATACATTCAAATGGAAGGCGGCGAACGCAGTCGCCGTCTCTCCGGCCGGACACCCCGCGCGGCTGGCCAGATTCGCCAGGCATCCGCCGTGATCACCGGCTCCGTGCCGGCTGCCCATAAACGCCGCGCCCAGACCTGCCACCGCCAAAACACTCCCGATTAAAATAAAAGCCAAAAGAATCTTCATGCCTTAATCTTAATATTGCTGCGGGTTTGTGTCAATCTGAATTCTATCACCTCGAAAGCGATCAAAACAATTTTATTCTTTGCTTCTCTTCAGGCTGTCCAACTTCCGGGAAATTTCCCGGACTTCGTTCTTCATGTCGGCGATCGCCCGGGCTTCGGTCTTCACTTCTTTCTCGGTTTTTTCGGAGAGTTTCTTTTCCCCTCCCAGGCCGGTGATAATTATTTCATTGCCAATAAAATCCGAGACGAACAGCCCGGTCAAAAGTAGCAACCCTGTTCCTATCAGAAAGGAAACCGGCCCATCCCACCAGATCGCGTCGGAGAGATTGATACTCGACTGATCGTAATTTGCCGAATTGCTCAGCATCATGAAATAATCGGCTGTGTGCCAAACTCCCCGCCAAAACAGCACTATGCCGACACCGCCGATAAACGCGTAAATTATCGGGTAGTGGCTTAGGCTACCCCGGATCCTGTCCTCCAGTTTATCAAAAAATCTGTAGATAAACTTGAACATTTTAAAGTACATTCATTTTTTGGATTTCCTCTTGGGTTTCCAATCTGAAATTACAATTTTCCCGCGCTCTTCCTTAACCACTACTCGCTGTTTTTCCCTCCACCCCAGCTTGGCGAGGAATTCCACTGGCAGAGTGATGTTGAGGCTCGAGCCGCTGCGAGTGATTTTCCGCACATTTCTTTTGCTATATTTTTTGTTTGCCATAAGTATTTAAATACTGATATACATCATGATATCATAAAACGCCTTCGCGGCGATTTCATTTTTGATGGCTCCGCGCGCTTCACGCATTTAGAACCGCCATTTGGCAGATTCCCGGCAACATTTCTCCGTTTAAGATTGTGAATTACTGGTAAGGTTACCCCGGATTACGAGCTGTGTACCCTTTGTGCCGAGTCGATGACCCAATTTTGACGATTTGTATCACTTTAATTAAACGCCCAAATGGAGTAGTTCAGATATGCCACGAACTACTTTTTTTCGAATTTAATTCCGGTTGAGCCGAAGATGCGCAAAGCATTGGCAGATGCAAAGTTATCGCGGTGCTCAGCGGGAAGCGAATCAACGAGCGAGCGTGAAAACTCCATCAGGCGGCTGAACACTGCCGTTTCTCCGTGCCATGCCGCAACAATATCCGTTCCCCACATCACGCGGACGGGCGCAGCCTCAAGAAGAGGCAATAATTTACTGCGGACAGAATTGAGATATTGCTGTTTGTTCGCGTCAAACCAGGAAATAAAACTGGCTGAATCCTGAAACACGTAAAGATTCCCGTCCAGCATCGTCGCCAGATCATATGTCCAGTAGAGATTTTTATGATTGCGGAGCAGAGTAACCAGGTCGGGAGTACCGAGCAGTTCAAATCCGTGAAGCATGACTTTGGTATTCGGGTATCGCGAAAGCATTGTCCCGATCTCACTTGCTTGTTTCTGCGTCGGATGGAGCATCAGGAAAAGATTTTTTCCCGCCGCATAATTATATATTTCGGGCCACGGTTCCGCAGCAAACGAAGTTCCCAATAGCGGTTCCGTGTAGAAACCATATTCGCCAATGCCGAAAAATGCTTCTTCCCGGCCCTCATATACTTGTTTTATGGTATCCAGCGAAAAATTGCCCGTTGACTCGTAAATACTAATGAACGGTTTGAATCCTGCGCTTATACCCGATATGCTTTCGCGCATAGCGTCATAATTTTTGTTTATATCAATGATTGAAACAAAAAGTATCCCGCATCCTATTCCGTTCTCGCTCATGCGCTTGGCCAATTCTTTCGGCGTTAAACTTGTATAAGCATTCCCATGGCCGAAAACTATCTCGGCGTGGGCAAGACCGTCAAAGTGAACGTGGGTATCGAAAAATTTACCGGCGCAGGAAACTTCCTTGCGAACCCATGACGAGATCGGGACTGCAGCGGGCTGTTCGGCCGGTCGGACTTTTGTTGGTGTTTGCGCTGACGTCTCTGGAATAGTTTCTTTTTGAACAACGGGTTCGTTTGTCGGCTCTGGCGCCGGAGAGGTTTGCTTGATTACTTCTTTCGCTTGTTCTTCTTTTAATTCCTCTTCCTCTTCTTTCGCTTCATCCAAATCCTCAATTGCATCATCTACTTTTTCAAGGGCGTCTTCTGCCTGCTTGGCTAATTGTTTTGCGCCAACATAGTTCTCTTTGGCAAAAAGTTCTTTGGCTTGAGAAAGAAGCCGGTCGAATTTTTCAAACGCTTCGGCAGGAACGCTCACCCCATCCTCGACGGCTTCGTCTAATACTTCTTGCTTTTCTTCTTCAGCTTCTTTTATGGCTTTTTCTGCGTCCTCTTTTTTATCCATCTCTCGTTCAATTTTTTCTTCTTCCTGTTCTAATGCTTCTTCTTGCTCTTCTTCTTTGAGTTCCAAGAGTTCTTTTTGCGCTTTTATTTCGCCGAGTTCCTTTACCAATGCCTCAACTTGAGCGGTATCGCCGGCTCGTCTTGCCTCGCGGATTTTTGCTTTGAGCTCGTCCTCTTTTGCTTCAAGGGAACGCTCTTCTGCTTTGAAGGCCTGCTTGAGAGCTTCTTTGTTTGCGTCAAAATCCCTGCTAATGCTTTTGGCGAGCTCGCTTACATCTTTTCCTTTGGATTTCTCGCCCTCAACAATACCGGCGGCTTTGGCAATGTTTGCCTGAAGCCGGGACTCTGCTACTTCCAATCCTTTCGCATTTACACCTTTCGTTTCCAGGATAATCTTAATCTCGGCGATACGCTCGGCGGCAAAATCAATCTGGAGATGCGCTTTGCCCTCCGGGTTGAAAGTGAAAAATTCCCGCAACGCCTCGCCGATTTTATCCACAAAGTAAAAAGCGCTCTCAGGGGTAAGTCCCGCGTTTGGCAACATCACCGGCTCGTGAGCAAAAGCCAAAACGGGAACAAATAGGATCGAAATGAGAATAGATTTTATAGTTTTCATAAAAACTATGTTTTTCCTTTAAACCACTCATTAAATGATTTTGGCCAACCGATAAGAAGCAGTAGCGCAAGCGGCGCGCCCCAGTTAGCCCAGCGTTCAACAAATTCAAAAATTGACTCGCCAGCGATTGGACGCATTAGAGCAGTCCAGAACCCCCAAAATGCCATCCAGAGAAGCGCTATGCGAATCGGTTTAATCAGAACCAAAACAGCCAAGATGACATCTGACAGGCCGACGAGCCACAAAAGCGTTGTTGCGGTTTGCGGATCAGAGATGCCGAATATGGAAAACCACTCTACCCACGCTTTTCTTCCTTGAAGCGCGAAAACTCCGTGGCCGATAAACTCGCCGGCAACTGCTATTCTTAAAACCCACTCCATAAGTTTTGTGTTCATGGGTTTATTTTATTACTTTTTGTCATTTTATCCAAATACTAACACCTTATCCGAATCCTCAATCATTCTTACTAAGTCCTTCATGGTCGTGATCGGGCAAATTTTACTCTCGGATTTTGAGCGGACATTCAGGCAAGTTTCGCAGGCGAGAATAATGCCCTTGAGGTCTTTGAACTCCTGAATCTTCTTTGAAATGTCAAAATGTTCGCTGTCTGGAATATCTTCCGCTTCAACTCCTTCATTCATGAGATTTATTTGCATCGAGTGATTTTCTTTAAGCGCGGCGATCCCTAAGCGGAATGTATTCCAAATATGCTCCGGTTTATTTGATTGTAAAATAATGCCGATTTTCATAGTTATTTTCTAACCCACACCCAAAATCTCTCGTGCAGATAATAAACAAAGGTTAATATCAGACCGGCGACTACGGAAATTTCTCCTGACTTTTTGATTTCGCCGGTATACGCATAAACAACCGCACCGGTAATAATCATGGCGAGTATTCTCCAACTCACTGCTTTTATTATGGGGCGGATATGACTATCTTGAACCGCCGCTTTGATAGCGTTTATTGCCATAAGCGGCTAGCTTAAATCCTTCTTTTTATCTTCAAATTCTTTTTTATCAATTTCGCCTTTTGCGTAGCGTTCTTTCAGAATCTCAAGCGCCGATTTTTCGCCTTCGCGAGGGCCGCGAGATTGACTTGTGAGCCATTTGATAAGCGCAACGATGCCGGCGATTATCAAAATCCACCAGAGGATCATAAAAATCCAGCCAAAACCGCCGAGAGGTCCAAATCCAAAATTCATCATATTGTTTGTTGAATTATTGCCAAAAGGAGACGA
>Ga0209542_10009478_pt1 | contig 17849 bp, 17 predicted proteins | sample RifCSPhighO2_01_FD_184028 | JGI IMG/M metagenome (GOLD analysis project Ga0209542, IMG submission 184028) | Soil microbial communities from Rifle, Colorado - Rifle CSP2_plank highO2_0.1 (SPAdes) (version 2) | ecosystem: Environmental > Terrestrial > Deep subsurface > Rock core/Sediment ...
CCAAGACCGACGCCTTCCCGAAAGAATCTATCATCGAGATAGACACGGGACAACCGCCCGACGCTTGCGTGGCGCAAGCGCTTGAGTTCATCAGAAAATAATAAAGATTGCCGTCACCAACATATTCACGGCTTCACTTGGTATCTTACCTCGTGCGGCCGTTTTTTATTCTGAACAACAGATTTATACCTCTTTCGGATTAACCGGAAAATAGAATTCAATTCCCTTCTCGATTAAGGCCTGGTTATTGGCCAAAATCTCTTTTTTGAAATTCCATGCCAGAACGTAATAAATATCGGGTAATTCCTTAAGTTCTTTTTCAATGACAACTTCAATATGCGATCCCGGCGCGTAAAGACCCCGCCGCAATTCATTTTTTTCCACAAGATAGTCCAGATATTCCGTCCCAATTTCGAAATAGTTGAGTAAGGTATTGCCCTTGACCGGCGCACCCATGCCATAAATTTTCTTCCCTTGTTTTTTTGCCGCACCAAGATATTCTAGATTTTTCTTCTTTACTTTTTTAATATCCTCGGCGAATTTCACATAGGTTGAAAATTCGTTGCTTTGATTTTTCACTTCTTCGTCAATAAGCTCGGCAAGTTGCGGCGATGGTTCTCGCTTATTCTTGTGTGTGGCGAAGGCAATCATAGAGCCGCCGTGAATTGGGGAAAGATATGCGTCGAACAACGACAGGCCGTGCCGGTTCAAAAGCGTCTCAACGTTTTTCAGATTGTAATAAAGAAGATGTTCGTGATAAATCTGGTCAAACGCAAGATTCTCCACAATCCTCTTCATATATAAAAACTGCACGACAAAAACGCCGTCATCCGCCAGCACTTCTTTAATGCCATCCGCGACGGAGTGCAATTCCTCCAGGTGGAAAAAAAATCCGGCGGCATTAATAACATCGAATTTTCTTCCAAGTTTACGTGCCGATTCCAGATTGAAAAAAGCATGAACAGTCGGGATGCCCGCGTCGTTCGCCATTTGCGCCGGCACCGAAGCCGAATCCACACCCAGAACATCATAGCCAAGAGCTTTGAAATGCTTGAGCTGGGTTCCGTCGTTCGAGCCGAGGTCTAAGACAGACTTCCTACTTTTAGAAGTATCCTTTCCGCCAGAGGCGCCCGCCTCAACTCGCTTCGGCGAGGCCGGGGATCCGCCTTCGGCGGAAAAAAATCGCCTATCCACCTCCTCGGCAACCGATTTAAAATGCTCGCTTAGGGTTTTGGTTATGCCCGAGAGATATGTGTGCTCGCCGAACATGATTTCCTTCGGCACCGTGTAATCTAACTGGGGCGTACGGCAATCCATGCAAAAAATCACTCTCAAAGGGTAGAATGGCTCCTTTCCGACTTCTTCTTTTTTTAAAAAATTATTGCACCACGGTTGGAATCCGAGGTCCACCGCTAATTTCAATTTGCCGGAATCGCAAACGCGGCATTTTTTTATAAGCCGTTTGGGGTCGCAGACTATATTCTTAATTAATGTATTAGGTGTCATATGACTGAGCGTAATTAGCTTTCACTATTTTTTATCTCCTGCTTAATCAGTTCGTCAATAAACTCCGGCAGTGCCAACGAATCGAGTATCTTGCCCTGCCTCTCGCCGATTAGTGCTGCTAAACGACTTTCTACGATATGCCCGATGCGGCGCTGAGCTTCGTATGCGGTTTCGCCATTAAAAACAGCTCGCCCCTCCTCATTATTCCTCTTATATCTTGGATTTGCCTCAGCGGCATCCATTCTTTTGTCAAAATTATTGAGAACTTTTCCATCTTTTTCCTCACACGGCTCAACCCATGTGGCATTAGTCGTATAATCATCCACATAATGCATAACTAAAAAGGTGCTGTCGTCGTCACTAAGTTTTTCTTTACTCAGAACCTTCTGGGTTTCAAGCAGAGACTCATCGCCCACAGAGTTCACGAGCCTTATAATCCCCTCGTCGATACGAGCGGCTCGCATCATTTCATCGGCTTTTCGCGATGCTTCCGTAAAAGAAGCTCTACTCAATTCTCCGGCGATAATAACCTCCTTTTTCTTTTTTTGGAAAAAATCATGAAGCGCCGCCGCAGACATTAACGCCTTTTTTGATTTTTCTTCAAGCCCGAGCAATTTTGCAAAAATGCGCACCCGGGCAACCTCAACCAGACAGTGCTCTGAAACATTACCCCAATCTCTCTTTCCTTTTTCGTTTCGTTCCCAAAGACCGTTTGCTTTGTGTAATTTTAGAGCTTCGCGGACGCTGAATCCTAGCTTGGTAAAATAGTCCTGCTTTTTATCTTCAAAAGACCTTTCGTTTCCTACGCCTTCAAAGCGTTGCTTCGTCATGAATCGATAATATCTTGGATTAAGCGGTCAAGTCAATGCATGTCCTAGCTACCTACAATTGTATTTGTTATGTTAGGATTCCTTTCTTGTTATGGCGATATTGTATTGAGACACATAAAACGCATTCCCATAATTATCTTTAACCTTGGTTTTTGGCATAATAGATTCAGGCATATTTTCTTGATAAAGCGTAGCTTGATTATGTTCAAGCAGTAACCGTAATTTTTCATCGTCTGTGGAAATTTTATACGGATAAAAAGTACCAGGAATATCCTCCATAGGACCAATTTTTGCAACACCTCCAGGCTTTAATATGCGGACCATTTCTCCCAACATCCTTAATAAAATGTCATTAGAAAAGATATGTTCGTAAACGTGGAGCGCAAAAACTCTGTCGAAAGACTTGTCTGCAAATGGAAGAGATTGACCAATGCCTGCGATTTGTTTTCCTTCCGGAAAAGCTACGCTAACATTTTTTGAGTATTTATCAATAGAGTAATCAGGGCTCAGAGAAACCACCTCTGCATCAATTCCAAGTTCTTTAATCTCTCTGGCGAATTTATCTTTTATACCAGAACCAATATCGAGAATTCTTTTCCCATGAAGTTCTTGGGAATTGAAGTTTAATTGCTTTTCGTATTCTTGTAGAGCGCGACCCTCCGTAGGGTTGCTCAAAGATATAGAATGAGTATCCCATCCTTTCTTTAAAATCTCTCTGTCTGTTAGGGGTTTTTCCTGATTTTCAGGTTTTTCGATTTTTTCAAAAAAGTTTTTTAAAAATTTTTTCATATATTTTCAGCTCAACTGCGGTGTAATCTCCTCGCACCACGCGTGGAGCACGAGCATATGGACTTCTTGTATTCGGGCGGTTATTTTTGAGGGAACAATAACCGTGATATCGCACGTTTCTTTTATCTTGCCCCCGTCTCCGCCCAAAAGCCCCACGGTGAGAAGGCCGTGTTTTTTTGCTTCCTTCATCGCACGAAGAACATTTTCCGAATTCCCGCCCGTGGAAATCCCCATAAATACATCTCCGTCTTTACCCCATGTTTGCACCTGTCGCGCAAAAACATCCTCGTATCCGAAATCATTCGTCCACGCGGTTAAAAATGAAGTGTCCGTGGTAAGCGCCAGCACCGGATAGCCGCCACGTTTTTCTTTTTTAAACGTGGCCACAAATTCCGCGGCGAAATGCTGTGCATCCGCGGCACTGCCGCCGTTGCCTGCCACGAGCACTTTATTCCCGCCGAGTAGCGCCTTGGCTATGAGCTCTTTCCCTCGTTCGCACGCCGCCAAAAAGGCATCGTTCGCCAGAACTTCCTCTTGGAGGCGCGCTGCCTCTTGTATAGATTCGCGAAGACTCATTTAAAAAGATTTTAACCCTAAAAATCATCATTCGCAACATATCTTGCCTTCCCGCGCTGAATATGGCTATAATACATTGTATGAAAATAATCGTAACCGGCTCGGAAAGTTTTGTAGGAAGAGAACTCGTTGCGCAATGTTTGAAACAAGGCGTCGAAGTTTTCGGTTTTGATTTAGGTAAAACAAGCGATCTCGCCTATGACTTTAAAAAAGGTGACATTACGGACCCTGCTATAGGCGATATCTTTCCAGCGGGTGCGGATGCAATCGTGCATCTTGCGGCGCTTTCTCGCGACCAAGACTGCGCGGGCAAGGCATATGAATGTTTTCGCGTGAACGTTATGGGAACGCTGAACCTCATGCGAGCTGCCAAGGAGAAAGGTGTGAAGCAGTTTATTTTTGCTTCCAGCGAGTGGGTATATGAGAAATTCGTTGGAGACGAAGAAAAAGATGAAGACGCTCTTATCGATATTGCCGGCCATACATCTGAATATGCTCTTTCCAAGTTAGTAAGTGAAGCGAATCTTCGCGAAGAATACAAACGTGGATTCATGCCTACTACTATCCTTCGATTTGCTATTGTATACGGCCCTCGCGAGAGCGAATGGTCTGCCTTGGAATCGGTTGCCAGTGACGTAAAAAAGAATGACACCGTAACCCTCATGCGCTCGCGCAAATCCGGCCGCCGCTTTGTGCACGTTACAGATATCGCTCAAGGTATTATTAAATCTCTGGGTCGTACTGACTTTCAGATCATCAATCTCTCTGCCGACAAAATGATAACGATGGGCGACATCATTGCCGAGGCAGAAAAGTTATTCAATAAAAAGGTGCAGGTTGTAGAGTCCAAGCCCGATGTAATCAATGTGCGCAACCTTGCGAACAGAAAAGCGAAAGAGCTTCTGGGATGGAAGCCGGAAATTGACCTTGCGGCCGGCCTGAAAACTCTTGAGCCGTATTTATAACGTTTTAGCATCATGCAGGACAAAAAGAACATCGCTGAAGAAATTATCCGTTTGCGCATCAGTCAGATGATCGTAAACGAGGAGTATAAAGCAAAGCGGCTTAAAGTATCCGTTCATTTAGCGTTGGGACACGAAGCGATTGCGGTGGCGGTGAGCGAGAATATGGAACAAGGCGATAATTTATTGCCCTCACACCGTAATATTGCCTACAATCTGGCCCGTGCAGGCAAGCTGCAGCCTGTCCTTGATGAGTATTATTTGAAACCGACGGGTATCAATGCGGCTCATTCCGGATCGATGAACATGCTCAATCCTGAAAAGGGAATCGTATATACATCGAGCATTCTGGGCAATGCCTTTCCGGTTGCGACTGGTATTGCTCTGTCGGTGAAGCGCAGCAGGAAAAAGAACGCAACAATCGTCATGGTAGGGGATGGCTCGATGGAGGAAGGATCATTTTATGAAAGCATGCTTATGGCGCGCAGCATGGAACTGCCTGTTATTTTTTTGATCGAAAACAACGAATGGTCTATGTCCACCCGAATTAACCAGCGCCGCAGCCTGATAGATGTTTCTCTCTTCTCGAAGTCCTTGGATATTCGCTACGAACTTCTCCAAGGGAATGACCCCTTCAGTTACATCGAGAAATTGAAAGATGTGCGGACATATTCTATTGAGAACAATATGCCTGTATGTGTTGAAGTCAAAGTGGCGACACTGGGGGAGAGACGTTTGCCCAGTACGCCGGAATTTCCGGAAGGAGAGTTTATTAACTATCACGCAGGTCCGGCTCCGGAAGTTTCTTTGGATGAGTGGCCGATGATTAAAGAAAGCGAGGAAGACCCCGTGTTCGTGCTTACCAAGCATTTTGAGCAGTCGGTTTTAGAAGAAGATGCGCGTCGACAGTTTGCGATGCTGCAAAAAGAGATTTCATAACTATGGAAGAAGTAAAACCCCTTAAATATTTAGAGTATGTAAATGGAACTTTGCGCAAAGCGGTTGGCGCAGAAGAAGGCCTTGTTGTCTTTGGTCAGAACGTCAGCGCGGGCTCCCGCATCAGTGGTTTTACGAAAGGATTTGCCGTTAAAGAAAGCGGCATCATTATCAATTCGACAAATACCGAAAATTCGTTGGTTGGATTCGGTTTCGGCATCATGATCGGCGGCGGCAAAGCGGCTTTTTTTATGAAGCAGCTCGACTTCCTGTTTTTGGGCATCGATCAGTTGGTAAATACCTACAACATTATCCGCAATAGCACTCACACAAAAGGATCATTTACGCTTCTCCCCGTCACCGTCGACATGGGCTATGAGGGGCCGCAATCGAGTTCCAACAACTTCGCCGACTTCTGTTCCATCGCGAGAATCGACGGATATGCAATCACAAACAAGTATGATGTCGAGAAGATCGTCGCGACCCACTTTGCCAAACCCGGGTTTCGCATCATAAGTGCAAGCCAGAGGATGTACAAAGATGAAATTATTGATCCCGGCGAACCGATTGTTGCTGATAAAGATATGAAGTTCGCGCAGTACAAAGACGGTCCCGATGCGACGATCGTTTCGTTTAATTTTTCCTTCCCGTACGCGTGGAAGCTCGGCCTTGAGCTCGAAAAAACAGGAAAGAGGCCCGCGGTCTTCAACGTGAACTACATGACTCCAATTGATTGGAGTCCAATCTTGGAGAGCGCGAAAAAAACAAAAAAAATGGTTGTTATAGATGACAGCAAAAGCGAGAACTTGTCTTGCTTTTCGCTCTTGGCGGAAGCCCGCGCCCTTAGTCTCAAAAAAGACATTCTTATAAAGAGGAGGATGAACGACGACTGGCTAAACCCCGTCTCCGACGCAATGGAGATTGATTATGAAAAGATTGTACGGGAATTTATTTCCTAGCATTATTGCCGCCGACGTTGGTTCCATAGTATCACGCCTTATCTATTCTTCACCCAAATAACCTAACTTATGAAAATAGGCAGTATCTGGTTGACGGGGGCAAGCGGTTTTATCGGGAGACATCTCGGCCCATCGTTAAAAGAGATATGTTCCCGCGTGCAATATTTTACGAATAATAAAGATGCAAAAACTGCGCTCGATGATAAAGCGTTTTTTAGTCACTTCATGGATTTCTCGCGCGAAGACGACGTTCGCAGAAATATCGATTTGTTTGGATTGCCGGACATCTTCATTCATCTTGGTTGGGGGGCTATGACAGAACCTTCCTCTCAAGAACATTTGGCTACAAATGTTAAGGCAGGCGAAACTGTCATAGACACTTTATTCAAAGCCGGTCTTGAGAAATTTGTATTTTTGGGTTCCGCCAATGAATATGGCGGACGAGCGGGTTCGCTTTCTGAAGATATGGCGCCGGAAGGCAAACTAACAGCGTATGCGGAAGGTAAGACACGGGTGGCTTCCTTCGGCTTTGAGCAGACAGCCAAATACAATAAAAAGTTTATTTCCATAAGGTTGTTTAACACGTTTGGCCCCGGGCAAAGAGAGGGCTCGCTTATTAATAAATTATACGACTGCTATCGCCAAAACATAAAACCCGAACTCGGCCCTTGTGAAAACTTTAGAGACTACATCCATGTTTCCGAAGTAGTTGAAGGGATAAAATTAATTTGCGGCATCAATGAATCAACGGTTGTAAATTTGGGCAGCGGGAAGGCGATTAGGCTTAAAGATTTTGTAATACTTTTTTGGAAATCATTAGGAGGAATACCGGATGATTTAAAGTTTGGAGTTCACCCAATGCGCGAAGGCGAACCCGAACAGCCATATGCTTTTGCCAATATGGAACGTCTCCAAAAATTGACCGGCTGGGCGCCATCCCTTTCTATAGAAGAAGGAATTAGATTGACCATTGAAGGACTAAAGGCAAAATAAATTTTGCCAGGGCTCATCAGTATTAATCTCACCGGAACTGATCAACTCCTTGACGGGGCTACGAGCGCGCCATCCGGGAGCACTCTATTGAAAGGAGATTTGAAGATATATTTCGAATTATAGGGAAGCCGCTTTTATTGGCGCCCCAGGCCCTTGTGGCAGGAGGTCATGAGGTTTATAATCAACCAAACTATGCCTACGCCTACCCCAACTGAAGTGAGGAGAAAGTTTAACTTTATTATCGAGCATCCAAAAGCGGGATGGCTTGCAGGAAGTCGAAGAGAGCGCCTAAGGGTTGCCCCGGTCTCAACACTTGCGAAAGCATTTGTCCGGAGGGCGATCTTTTTATTGGTCAGGTTGCATCTTTTCCCGACCGTTATCCGGGCGAAAACCTTCTTGGGGACGGTGTATGCTCCGGTTTGGGGTGCACTTCCTCTGATTGAGACAGGTTTCAACGGTGGCGAGGGCGAGGACACAAAGCTCACAAAATTCATAATCGATACGGTGAAACCGGGCGATATTTTTATAGACGGGGGGGCGAATTACGGCTGGTATTCACTCCTAGCCAACGCTTTAGGGGCTAAAGTTCTTGCAATCGAGCCTACGAAAAAGACTTTCGAAGTTCTTTCAAAGAATGCCGAGGGTAAGAATATTGCGGCTTACCAGGCGGCTTTATGGAGTTCTGTGGGGGAAATGGAATTTCACGATCTTGGATTTGAGAAGAATGTTTCAAACACGCTCGATCCCACGAAGAATATGTCAGAAGAGGAACAAAAACGAAAAACCACGACATATAAGGTAAGGACGCTTGGCCTGGACGATCTCCCCGTGGCTGATTTTATTAAACTTGACTGTGAGGGCGTGGAATATGAGATACTCAGTACGGCAAAGAGAGCATTGGAAAGTAAACCCATTCTTGCCGTTGAGCTTCTTGACGTTGCTCGGAAAAGCGGGGTGGCTGAAAGAACGGTTGAATTGCTCAAGGGCAAGGGTTATGTCGGATATTATATTGATGAAAATTTCAGATTGGCGCCTCTTAAAAATAAGGGAGAAGCTCCCGTAGTGAATGCTATCTTTCTCCCTGCGGAGATAGCTGTTTAGATGCCAGTGCCGCCGTTACCACCTGTTTCAGTGGGGGTCAACTATAGGATGTCCTATCTTCTCAAATATTCCCTCCCACCTTTTCTCGGAAGAGTGTTCGTGTATGGTACGCTCATAGCCCTTTCTCGCGATTTCCTCCCGTTCTTCGGGATGGGCCAGATAATATTTAACCTTCTGTAGCAGGTCCTCATTGTCCTTATATACCACAATCTCTTCTCCAAGCTTGTAATAGTCCCTCAGATCATCCGCGTCCTGGGTCATCTCCATTGTTCCGCATGCCGGCACCTCAAAGTTTCGCGACTTAACCCAGCGATTTCTTTTCATCAACAATGAACGGACATTATCGTAAAAATTCCAAATATCAAGCTTAATAGGCAACCCTCTCTCTCTTAAAAGCGCGCGACGGAAAAACAACCGTGTGATTGGCCTCCACCCTATTTCGAATGGCGCAGTGTTTAAAGACAAGCATATTTTGCTCCGATTAATAATGTCTATCAACTCGTCTATGCTCACCACCCCCTCTGGCCAAAGAGGTCCCCTGGTCAGCACGTTGATGCCGGATGCCCTGAGGTATTTTATAACCTGTCCGCGCGGCTTGGACCAAGTTCCCATAAAGCTTACGTCTATATCTTTTTCTCTTCCAAGTTTTTTATAAGTTTCGAGGCCAACTCCGGGCTGGGTGTGAATGATATTCTTGCACCCGATGCTCTTATATTTTTTCACCGCCCTGGAATCATAAGTCACTATCCAATGAAAGTACTTAGCGAAATGACGGCCTACTCTCTCCCATCTCCACGTATCATCGTCTCCCAAATAGACGAAGGTGGTGAATTCCTGCTGGCGCATTTTTCTAAAATTTTCCATCCCAACATCGTATTCGTTAAAACCGATGATGCTCACGTCCGGCTTTTCCTGCAGAATATACTCCCAGAATCGCTTCTGCGCTCCTTCGCGGCCATAATTTAGAATGGCTTCGTCAAAATAAAAGGCGTTTACTGAATGTCCATTTGCTTCTGCCAAAGCCTTAAGCGGCAGATACTCCATATAATAACTACCCTGAGGCCGGTCGAATCTGGTCCAGTCCCTGCTCCATGCATATTTATATTGATTAAGCAATATTTTCATCTGATATCTACGCAGAGAGCTTCGGCGTCGCGCGGCGTTAAAACGGGATTTTTTACCGGCCAGGGAATATTGAATCTCGGGTCATTCCATTTATACGTAAATTGCCCTCCGGGTTTATAGTGTTCGGATTGTTTGTATTGGACGATAATTTTATCGGTGAGCGCGAGATACCCGCTACCGTACATCGGCGGCACCAAAACGCGCCATCGGTTTTCATCATTAAGATCGAAGGCTTCCCATTTGCCGAATTCTGCGGATTTTTTATCGCCATTAAGGGCCGCAAAAAACATTTTTCCGTACACGCAGGATATCAGCTTCCACGTCCTGTCATCGCCGTGCATGCCTCTTAAAACATCTTTCTTGGAAATGGAAAGGTCATCCTCTACAAAACGAATATTGATGCCCTGCTCCTTATATTTGGCTTCGCTGTAGGTTTCAATAAATGCCCCTCTCATATCCTCGAAAATCTCCCCTTTCCCGTCACGAAGCGGCTCTGGTTTCAGCAATAACACTCCCTCCAAACTGGTTTTTTCTACTTTCATATTATAGAAAGAGTATCATTGTATCTCGCAGCCATCAAGGATGTTTCTCATATTTTTTTCCAATCTGCCGGAATAATATCGATAGTATCAGAATCTTCCCCACCATACCACCGTTTCGGCGCGATGACAATTTTCTGCGGATTTTTGTTCAGCCACGCGCCCCACCAAGAAAAAGTGCTGTTAGCGATAATATTGTGTTTGCAAAGCGACATCAGCTCAAGATGATAAGAGTTTTTGGAGCCCGCTGTTTTCTCATCGAGAAAGGTAACGGCAGGTGGAATTTTTTTATGGTGAGTAGCATCGAACCATAGGTTTTCCCGGCACCATGGAATATCGTCTGAAAAAACAAAGAAGTTTGGGGAAATAACCCGTTCCGCAATATACGAAATAGCGCGGGTATAATAGGAAACATCGGTTTCGCCCGCTATTTTTTTCATATTTTCAAACTTCACGTAATCGCCGCGCCGGACATGGATTGAAATAGAATTTGTGCTCTCGATTTCTTGAGCTATTTTCACTGCCTCGCCCTCCCAAGTTTCATCGGACGAAATTTGGGAGGGCAAGCCCGAAAGTTTTTCCTTGAAACAAAATTCTTTCCGGATATCCGGCGCGATGTCTGAAAAATATTTTTCACACTGCCAGCGTCCCCAAAGAATAATATTTCCCTTTGCGGATAATACTTCGGGGTCGAAAATATGATTTTTCTTTTCTTTGATTATTTTAGTCGCGCCAAAGATTTTTTTCACTATCATAAACACAAGGTCAAGCCCGAGCCATACGCCGGGAATCGGGAGTTTTTCTGAAATTTTCGAGAGAGTGGAAAAACGCGGCTTGCCCTCCCAAATTTCGTCCGATGAAACTTGGGAGGGTGAAAGCGTAAAAACATCAAGGTCAAAAGCGCGGTAGGTAAATTCTTTCCGGGGAAAACGGTCGTTCAGAAAAGTCGTGTCAAGCACAAGGTCCGCGTTGTTCTTTTTCGCGAGATTAAATCCCAGCGCGTACTGAAACATCTGATTTCCCAATCCGCCTCGTAAAAAAACGGTTATGCGAGACATTTTATTCCTTTTTTGTTTAGACCGTTCCCTCTTCTGCCTGCTCAACGTACCAATCAATGGTTTTTTTAAGCCCTTCCTCAAATCCTATTTTTGCTTTGAATCCAAATTCTCGTTCCGCGCGCGAAACATCAAGCTGACGCCGTGGCTGGCCATCGGGCTTCGAACTATCCCAACGGATTTCGCCCTTAAAACCCATTAAACGGCAAATCAATTCCGTTAGTTCTTTTATCGATATCTCCGTACCAGACCCTAAGTTGACCGGTTCCGGCTTATCATATCCCTCTGTCGCCAAAATAATTCCTTCCGCGGCGTCTTCCACATACAGAAACTCCCTAGTCGCCTTGCCAGTTCCCCAAACTTCTATGAACTCCTTGTTTTCTTTTTTCGCGTCGGCAACTTTTTTTATGAGCGCGGGGATAACGTGCGATGACGAGGGGTCGAAATTATCTCCGGGCCCGTAAAGATTAACCTGGAAAAGAGTTATGGCATTGAAACCGTACTGCTGTCTGTACGCTTGCGCTTGCACAAGAAGCATTTTTTTTGCAAGACCGTAAGGCGCGTTTGTTTCTTCCGGATAGCCGTTCCATAAATCGTCTTCTTTGAAAGGAACTGGGGCGAATTTAGGATAGGAACATATGGTCCCGATACCGACGAATTTCTGCGCTCCTGCCTTGCGCGCCGCTTCCATAAGCTCAACGCCCATCATTATATTGTCATAGAAAAGCTCGGCTGGTTTTTCCTGGTTGTAGCCGATACCGCCGACTTTTGCCGCCAAGTGTATGATGACATCCCGTCCGCGGACGACCTCTTCGCAATTTTTTCTTTCACGCAAATCAAAATCTTCAAACGATGGAGTGAAAATTTTTTCTTTTGGCACGCCCCTCCCGCGCAAAAGTTTTTCTACCAGATGGCTACCAAGAAATCCCGCTCCTCCAGTAACTAATATATTTTTATTTTTTAACTCCAGCATTTTTTAAATCCGCATCCATCATTATACGCACCAGTTCTTTGAATTTCACTTTTGGTTTCCAGCCTAGTTCCCTTTTTGCCTTTCTTGCGTCCGCCACAAGATTTTCGACTTCCGTGGGGCGAAAATACCGAGGGTCTATGCCGACATAATTTTTCCACTTGTTTATGTCGACATAACTGAAGGCATCATCCAAAAATTCTCTAATGGAGTGACTTTCTCCTGTGCCGATTACAAAATCGTCCGGTTTCGACCGCTGCAGCATAAGCCAGGCCGCTTCCATATATTCCGGCGCGTACCCCCAATCGCGCTTCGCCTCAAGATTGCCGAGATAGATTTTTTTATCAAGGCCGGCGAGAATCCGCGCGACTCCCCTGGTAATCTTCTTTGTAACGAAAGTTTCTCCACGACGCGGCGACTCGTGATTGAAAAGAATTCCGTTCACGGCGAAAATTCCGTACGCATCCCTGTAATTTTTTGTCGTATGAAACGCGAAAACTTTCGCGGTACCGTAGGGACTACGGGGCTGGAAAGGAGTTATCTCACTTTGCGGAGCTGGCGCCGAGCCAAACATTTCCGAGCTCGATGCTTGATAAAACCTCACCCTTTTGCCGCCTTGTTCTTCAAAATCTTTGATAGCTTCCAAAAGGCGCAATACGCCGAGACCGGTTACATTGGCGGTATATTCCGGAATATCGAAACTGACACGAACATGAGATTGTGCCGCCAAATTATAAATTTCGTCAGGCTGAACTTTATATATAAGCTTGCGAATCGTGTTGGCGTCGGCCAAGTCTCCGAAATGAAGTGATAGACGCAGATTTTTTTCGTGAGGGTCCTGATAAATATGTTCTATGCGGCCCGTATTGAAAGTGGAAGCGCGCCGTATGACGCCGTGCACTTCGTATCCCTTTTCCAGCAGCAGTTCAATAAGATAACTGCCGTCTTGGCCGGTTGCGCCGGTTACCAACGCAACTTTTTTATTTTTCTCTTCAATCATTTTTTTTGGCTTCTGGAGTTTACTTACTCTCCGACGAAGAAGAATTTAGCATCTGGTTTACCAGGTTAGAGGTTCTTGCGTCGTCGGGCCACTGGCTCAAAACTTGGTCGGCAATCTTCTTAAACGCGTCAATGTTGCCAGACATCCTATAAACGTCTAAAAGTCCGTAAAGCGTCTGCGGCCGCTTCGGCCCCAGAGTCTGTCCCATTTTAAAGTATTTCTCCGCGGCCTGAAGATATTTTGGCTCTTTTGTTTTTAGGAAAGCTATCTCGTTTATCATTCCGAGAATATAAACGTCCTGACCGAAACTCATGCCTCTGCCTCTCGCGATGAGCGGCGCGTAATATTTCTCGGCGTAATTGACTAATTCACTAACCGCCCTTGGGTCAGAAACATTCTGGAGACTGCCATTTATCGTATTGGCCATGCTCCGCACGAGTTCTTCTTGTCCTATCTGGGAAGGATAATCCAAAGGAACGGAAAACGCGCTTTCAAAATCGCTTATTGTTTTTATCATGCTTGAGGATCGCATGGTTTCTATGAAAACCGTCGATTTCCGCATCGGCAGATAGGAACCGTAATAAGCCACGAGCAATATAAAAATCGCGGCTGAAACAGCAATAATTTTTTTTATATCGGGATTCATGTTCGCGCGTGATTATGTTCGGAATAGTAAAACTGGTAGCACGCGAAAGCCATGAACAAAAAGAGACTGATGTATATCGGGAAAACATTGAACAACGCCAATCCCTGAACGAGATATCCGAATGGCAAGGACGCGAGCAGGGCTTTCAAACCACGGTTTTCGTTTTTGAACTTTTTGAATAACTCTATGTAAAAAACAATAAATATGGCGAGGTAGCTCAAGAGTCCAAGGATTCCAGTTTCGGATAGATAATCGAAAAAGATACTGTGCGCGTAATCAAACCATGTTTCCGATTGCTTGCCGGGAATAAAATGACGCGGGTCAAAATATTTGTCGAAAACGGCCGAGAAATTTTCCGGACCCCAGCCGAGAATAGGTTTCTCTTTAAACCCCTGCCAGGCGGAATTCCAAGTCCAAAGTCTTGTCTGAAAAGTCTGTTCTGAAAGCCGGAGTTCAAACAGACGGCTTGCCGGAAGCTTCTTTACGAAATCGCTGTTGCTGTAGTAAACAAGCGAAACAAAAACGAGCGTTAAAACCGCTATCAGGAGCGCCAGCCATTTTCTGAATTTTTGATACTCGAAAGCGAGAACCAGCAGAAACAAAAAGACCGCGGCGGCGAGCCCCACGAAAGTACCCTTTGTTCTCGACAGAAGAAAAAATATTATGAAAAAAATCCCGAGCGTTCCATAGGAAATATTTTTTAACAAGCTTTTCCCGCGCGCGGAAAACCACAGCCATAAAAGATAAAAAAGGGAGAACATAAGGTATGGCGCGACATAGGCGGGATTGCCTAGAGAGCCCTGAAAACGGTTTGCTTCTATATTGAAAAGTCTTTCCCAAAAAGTCGGCGCTGCCAAATTTCCGGATGACGCGTACGGCCCCACGAACCCGAATGGATTGGAAGGAGCGCCTGTGCTGGGGTTAACGACAAAAACGGCGGCGCCAACTCCGTACAGTATCATACCGACGGCGGCCGCTATGGAAACCCAGAAAAGCTTTTCCCATTCTTTTCTTTCTCTGAAAAGAAACGCGAGAAGGAAAAAGAGCGCGTAATAATGGAGCATCTGGAAACCGCCTTCGCCTCGTTCATAGTTAGACCAGAAAGCGGCGTGCTTGTCTAAAGCGAAAAGTGTCGCCAGCATAAACATAAGCCCAAACACGGAAACCGCCGCGAAAAGCGGCTTTTGGAACATGTCTTTGCAACGTTTCCATGCCTCCCCCACTGGGGCTTCAAATGCCCACCACAAAACCAAAAAAATCAGTGACAGTTCTATGGTTACCCTGAAAAAATATGTTTTCCCGCCGATGAATGGGAAAAACGTGGTTGTCATAACCACAAGAACGCTTAAAACGGAAGCGTATAGAAAAAATTTTGAGAGTTTTAAGAACATCGTGATCAAAATCTAAATTCGAAATTTCAATTTTACAAACTTTTTTAATTTTGTGATTTATAATTTGAAATTTGTTTAAGATTTAGAATTTCGTGCTTCGGATTTGCTACTTTGCGTATTCCACCGCTCTCATTTCACGTATAACATTTACCTTAATCTCGCCTGGATATTTTAACTCGGATTGAATGCGATTGGCAATCTGACGCGCCATTTCAAGAGCTCCGAAGTCGTCTATTTTTTCGGGTATGACAAATACCCTTAACTCGCGGCCCGCCGAAATGGCATAAGCGTTTTTAACGCCCGGGAATTCTCCCGCCAGCTTCTCAAGGTCGCCGAGTCTTTTAATGTAATTCTCAAGCGTTCCGCGCCTCGCGCCGGGCCTGGCCGCGGATAAAACATCTACTGCGGTTATTACATAAGCTTCCGGAATGGCATACGGGTATTCTTCATGGTGTGATTGCATCGATTGGATAACTCTTTCGTCAATCCCATATTTTTTGAGAAGTTTCATGCCTATGTCCACGTGCGTTCCTTCCACTTCGTGGTCAATGGCTTTTCCTATGTCGTGAAGAAGCGCTCCTTTCTTGGCAATCTGGACGTTAAGTCCCAAATCGGCGGCGAGCATTCCTGCTAAGTGAGCCATCTCTATGGAATGAGTAAGAACGTTCTGCCCGAAGCTCGTGCGAAAATGAAGCCGTCCCAAAAGCTGTGAAATTTCTTTCGGCAAATCATAAATGCCTATTTCTGCGGCGGCTTCTTCGCCTATTTCAAGGACTCTTTTCTGGAGTTCTTCTTTGGCTTCTTCCACCTTTTCTTCTATTTTGGCCGGCTGTATGCGTCCGTCTTTTATAAGTTTGGCAAGCGCGAGTCGCGCGACCTCGCGGCGGAACGGGTCAAATGATGAAATGACAACGCTGTCCGGAACTTCATCTATTACAAACTCTACGCCTGTGGCACGTTCCAAGGCGCGGATATTTCTTCCTTCGCGTCCGATTATTTTTCCTTTAAACTCCTCGTCTCCAAGTGGAAAAACTGTTGTCGTAAGTTCGGATATATGCGAACGGGCGTAGCGCTGAAGGGCCGTGGTCATGATATCAAGCGCTTTCTTTTCTATTTCTCCTTGCCTCTCGCGGTCGAGCTTCTGAAGAGATTCGGCCAACTCTTTGTGGCTGTCTTCTTTTATTTCGCGGAATAAAGATTCTCTCGCCTGCTCCCTGGTAACGCCGCTAAGTTTTTCAAATTCGCTTTGAACTTTGCTCTTGAGCTGGCCGATTTCATTTTCTTTCTCTTTCAGAGATTCTTCTTTTTTCTTAAGCGCGGCTCCTTCCTCGTCCAAAGAATTGAGTTTTTTGTCCAATGATTCCTCGCGCTGAAGAATTCTTTTTTCTATCTCGCGGATATCGGACTGCCTCTTTCTTTCCTCGTCTTTCGCGTCGGTCAAAAGAGCGGTTGCTTTTTCCTCCGCGCCCAAAACTATTTTCCGGGCCCGCGACTCGGCTTCCTCAAGCGACTGTTTTACTTTTTTCTCAGCCGTTCCTGTCTGACGAGTGGCCAGAACGTTTCTGACCCAATACCCTATTAATAAACCTAAGACTACCGCGCCCAATATGAGCGGAAGCGAATTTTCCATAATGTTGTTTTATTGCTGAATGTTTCATTTGTGATGACTCTTTAGTTGGATTAATAGTACCAAATTATGGATTAGTAGGTCAAATTGTCGTCTTTGTCTATCGTCTTTGCGAGGAGCGGAGCGATTGACGAGCATAGAGGCGAGGAAATACTGAGCACAGCAGTGCGAATGTGCGAAGCAATCTCAATAGTGGCTTGTGTTTTATTAACAAATCGAACGATCGTCCGATTTGTTAATAAAACAAAAATATATACAATGTGCCTTGTAAAAATTTTACGAAAAAAATAGGGCCTGGTACGATTTGTGTTCGTTTCCAGGACCCCATGGTCTTGCCGCCGACCAAATGTCGGTACTTGCTTCTTGTTCGCTTACGGTGCGGGTTTCGCAGCCGGTGCTGGTTGTGCAGGCGCGACGGGTGCGGCAGGTTGTGCCGGTGCCGGTTGAGTAGCAGGTGCTGCAGCCGGTGCGCGTTGTTGCACGACACGCTCGAGATACACGAGCGCGCTACGGTTTACGTCATGGCCACCGAATTTGGTGGTCGTGCCACGCCCATTGATGTTACTATCGCCTAGGTCCGTCCCAATGGCTTTGTCGACTGCGTACGCACGCTCTTCTGCGCATTTGGCATTAAGGGCATTGGAGTTGTTGAGTACCTTCCCGTCCTTTATGAAGGGATGGTCATCGGCAAAACCTGCAACCCCGACGACTTTCCAACCAGTCGCGACGATCTTTTTGATTTCGTCTACACGCGCTTTCATTCCTTTCGAAATTTCAGCGCAGGCGATGAGTTCGCCTTTTTCGTTCAGCTTTGCCGATGGGAATCCGGACAGGCGCAGGATTT